>Ga0123342_1008096_pt1 | contig 13465 bp, 17 predicted proteins | sample Turbeawhitnodule_FD_89960 | JGI IMG/M metagenome (GOLD analysis project Ga0123342, IMG submission 89960) | Root nodule microbial communities of legume samples collected from Mexico - Turtle bean Mexico white nodule | ecosystem: Host-associated > Plants > Roots > Nodule | place: Mexico: Nepantla...
CACCGAAGAAGAGATCACCAAGATCACGGTCGCAATCGGCATGATCAACGTCTGGAACCGGCTAGCCGTCGGCTTCCGCTCGCAGCACCCGATCGACAAGCCAGCACAGGCTGCATGACAATCGCGTTTCCCCTCTTCCCGTCCGACGGGGAGAGGGAGCGTGTTTAGAGCGCGATATAGCGATCGGCGCGGTGGTTGATCGCCACGAAAAGGTTCAGCACCACCGCGCCGAGAACCGAATAGAAGACCACGGGCGGGGTGGTGACGAAGAAAGCAGCGGCTAGCACGCAGATGTCGATCGCCATCTGTACGAGGCCGGCGCGGATGCCGAAGCGCTCCTGCACGTAGATGCCGAGAATGCCGACGCCACCGAGACTGGCGCGGTGGCGATAGAGCGCCAGAAGGCCGAACCCCAGCAAAAGACCACCGAGAAGGGCTGCCCAGGCCGGGTGGATGGCGGAAATGGCCATGACCTTCGGCTGCATGCTGGTCATGAGGGATGTCAGGCCGATGGCAATGAAGGTCTTTACCGTGAAGGCCATACCGAGGCGTGTCCAGGACAGATAGAAGAACGGCAGGTTGAGCAGGAAGAAGGCGAGGCCGAAGTTTACCCCGAAGGCATAGTGGAGCAGGAACGCGATGCCGGCCGTGCTGCCGGTCAGCAGACCCGCGCTGGCCAACATATAGAGCCCGAGCGCCGCAATGAGGCTGCCGGAGAAAATGCCTTGAACATCTTCTATGGGGGTATGGCGGGTGGCGCTGGTGTTCCAGAAACCGAGAGCATTGAAAAGTTGTGCCATCGTGATCCCCAAACGGCAAACGAGTCCAGCGCGCTTGCAGAGATCAGAGCGGGACAAAAGTGATAATGAATGATGCCAGGCGTTTTCGGGCTCTTGCGAGTGCCCCGTGCTGCTGCGAATTGCGTAGGATTATCATGCGATTTTGAACAGCAATCAAGTGAAATACGTAAGCAATGCAGACCTATTATCACTTCGCAAGAATCATTCCGCTATGCCGCCTTGCGCGTAAGGAACAGAATGCCTGAAATAACGTTTGCGCCATCTTTGCGAATGGCCGTCTTGCTGACGGCGCTGACATCAAGACCACAGCGGGCGCAGAGGGCGCGGACGTAGCTTTCGGAATGGGCGTAGCGCAGCGACGGCGCGAGATGGAAGCCATCTCTCTCGGCGGCATCCTCGACCGAAAAAGCGAAAGCGGCGCCCGGTACAACAAGCGCTGAAACAGCCTTGAACACGCTCTCGAGATTGCCGAGGTACATCAGCACATCCGCCGCAGTGACGAGGTCGGCACGATGCATCGCGCTTTCGGCAAAGAGACCCGTCGCCTCCGGCGCCAGCGACAGGTCGGCCTGTGCCAGGTGATCATAGACATGCTTCTCGGACGCCTTGGCAAGTATGTTCTGCGACAGGTCGAAGCCCTCGAGACGCGCGACGCGATCGCGGATTTCCGGTCCGAGCAGACCAGTGCCGCAGCCGAGGTCGACGGCCAACATATAGTTCCTGCCGGTTGTGGCAACGAGTGCCGCAAGCTTGGCCGGGACGCTGTAATCCAGTTTTTCCATGAGCGAGGTCTCGAAACGATCCGCATAGTCGTCGAACAGGCGTTCGACATAGCTGCTCGGCGGCTGGTCCGGCGTCTCGACATCGCCAAGCAAAGCGAGCTTGAGCTCGGCGCCGAAGATATCGTCCTGACTGACCTCCAAGGTCTGCCGGTAGGCTTCGATCGCGCCGGCCTTGTTGCCTGCCTTCTCACGGTAGCCGGCCAGCCGATACCAGCCGGCCGCCCAGTGCGGCGCAAGCTCCAGCGCCTGTTCCATCAATTCGGCGGCCGCATCCGGCTCGCCGCTTTCGTCGAGCATCTTGGCGTAATCGGCGCGGCGATCGGCGATGACGTCGCCTGAAGTGAGCTGTTTGGGCTGCATGGTGAAGACCTGTTGGGATCGGTCCGCATTTGGCGGCGGCCACAAAAAAACTCAAGTCCTATTTCAGAGGCGGAGGCGCCAGATCTGAAAAAGGCTTGCGAGCGACGATTCGCGCCCGTATTTCAGGGATAAACAGGAGATGGCGCATGTCCGATCAGGTGAACAAGTTTCTCGGCGATTCCGTCGGCCGTACGTTGGTCAAGCTTTTGGTCGTATCGCTGATTGTCGGCTTCATCATGGCCGTGTTCGGCTGGGCGCCGCTCGACTTCATCTATGGCTTCCGCAATTTCGTTCTGGAAGTCTGGCATCGCGGCTTCTCCGCTCTTGGACGCGTTGGCGACTATCTGCTGCTCGGCGCAACAGTTGTCATTCCCGTCTTCCTTCTCATCCGTCTCTTCAGCTATCGGCGGTAACATGACCTCTCTCATTCTCTCACGGCGCGGCCTGCTGCACATGTCCGGCCTCGTATTGGTTGCCGGCGTTGCGAGCTGTACCACCGCGCCCCAGCTATCCTCCAACCCATCAGACGGCCAGGACGAGACGGCGGACGCATTGCCGCTCGTCAACCAGTTGCGCGCCAAGAGCGGCTTGCCGCCGCTTTCGGCAGATTCCGCGGCTAAGGATGCGGCGATGTTTCAGGCAAAGCGCATGGCGTCTGCCGGCAGGATGAAGCACGTGATGGGCATCGGCGACGGCTTTGCACCGCGCGTCAAGGCAAGCGGCGTGCAGATGCCGGCCGCGGAAAACATCGCGGCCGGGCAGCAATCGGTGCCATCAGTCGTAACCGCCTGGATCAACTCTCCGCACCACTTGGAAAACATGCTCGGTCGCTATAATGGCTTGGGCGTTGCAGTGGCGCGCAATTCCGCTTCCAGAAACGTCCCCTACTGGGCCATGGTGCTTTCCGGCTGAGGCGATTCTGCCTCGCCTCTCAGAGGCAGACATGGATACGCACGGTCACGAGAACAGGCTGGCATTCGACGTGACGCACCGGCTGGTGCTGTCGATCGCGATCCCAATGACGCTCGGCTTCATCACCACGCCGCTGCTCGGCCTCGTCGGCACCGGCGTCGTTGGGCACATGGGCCAGCCGGACGCTCTGGCGGGGCTGGCGATCGGCGCCATGCTCTTCGACCTGATTCTTGGCAGCTTCAACTTTCTGCGTGCCTCTACTACCGGTCTGACGGCGCAGGCCTTCGGCCGGCGCGACCGGCATGCTCAACAAGGCGTTTTCTGGCGAGCGCTGATCTCGGCGCTCGGCTGCGGCGTGGGGCTTCTCTGTCTTTCGCCGCTGCTTCTCGCAGCGGGGCTGAAACTGATGGGACCAGAGAGCGCCGCCGCCGCCGCCACCAGCACCTATTTCTCCATCCGCATCCTTGCCGGGCCGGCGGCCCTCGCCAATTATGCGATCCTCGGCTTCGTGCTCGGCCGCGGCCAGGGCAGCGTCGGTCTTCTGCTGCAGACGATCATCAACGGCATCAACATCGTGCTGGCGATCTTCCTTGGTCTCTGGCTCGACTGGGGCGTGGCGGGCGTCGCCTGGGGGACGATGGTCGGCGAGACGGCCGGTGCCGTCGTGGGCCTGTTGATCGTCCTTAGCGACTTCCATCGCACGGACCGGCCGACGCGTGCGGAAATCTTCTCGCGGCACCGGTTGGCCGAACTCTTCGCGCTGAACCGCGACATCCTGATCCGCACTTTTGTGCTGCTTGCCGCTTTCACTGTCATGACAAGGATCGGCACGAGCTTCGGGGCGGTGACGCTTGCTGCCAACGCCGTGCTGATGAACTTCTTTTTGCTCTCCGGATACTATCTCGACGGGCTTGCCAACGCGGCCGAACAGATCACCGGGCGAGCGATCGGCGCGCGCTACCGGCCGGCCTTCGACCGCGGCCTGAAGCTGACGGCGCTCTGGTCCTTCGGGCTTGCCAGTATAATCTCGGTGTTCTTCCTGCTGGCCGGTCCCTGGCTGATCTCGGTGCTGACCACATCGCCGGAGGTGCAGCAGGCGGCCGAAACCTACCTGCCCTGGGCCGCTGTCACCGGGCTCACCGGTGCGCTGGCCTTCCTGATGGATGGCGTGTTCATCGGCGCCACATGGTCGACCGACATGCGCAACCGGATGCTGATGTCGTTTGCCGGCTATCTCATAGCCCTGGCTGTCTTCGTGCCACTGTTTAGCAACCATGGCCTATGGCTGGCGATGAACGGCTTCCTGCTGTTTCGCGGTGTCTTCCTGGCGATGCTCGTCCGGCCCCGCGCGGATCAAACGTTCCGCGCCGCCCAGTAATCCGTCCTCGCATCCCTGAGATCGCGGATCGATCTCACCTGCTCGCGATCGAGCAGTTTCGAGAGACCGCGAACGATGGTGCCCGGCAGGCCCGGCCCTTCGTAAACCATGCAGGAATAGAGCTGCACGAGATCGGCACCGGCCTTGATCTTTTCGAGCGCCGTTTCGGCCGATGAGACGCCGCCGACGCCGATGATCGGCAGAGCCAGGCCGACGCGCTTGCGCATCTTTGCCAGAACGACGGTCGATTTGTCGAACAGCGGCTTGCCGGAAAGCCCACCCGCTTCCTTCGCCTGGCGCTGATCCCTAAGGCCGTCGCGGGAAAGCGTGGTGTTCGAAACGATCAGGCCGTCCAGCGCGTGCGACAGCGCCTCTGCGGCGATGTCGTCCAGGCCCTCGTCCGTAAGGTCGGGAGCGATCTTCAGGAAGACCGGGATCTTTCTGCCTGCCTTTTCTGCTTCGGCATCGCGGGCGGCAAGCACCGCCGACAGCAGCGCGGCAAGGCTTTCGCGCGCCTGCAGATCGCGCAGGCCCGGCGTGTTCGGCGAGGAAATGTTGGCGGTGAAATAGCGCGCAACAGAATAGAAACGGCGGATACCGAGGACATAGTCGCCGATGCGGTCCTCGCTGTCCTTGTTGGCGCCTATGTTGACGCCGATCATACCGTTGCCGCGGATGGCCGACAGGCGCGCGAAGGCTGCGTCGTGGCCTTCGTTGTTGAAGCCGAGGCGATTGATGACTGCTTCATCCTCGACCAGCCGGAAGATGCGCGGGCGCGGATTGCCGGGCTGTGGCTTCGGCGTCACGGTGCCGATCTCGGTAAAGCCGAAGCCGATCTTCAGCAGCGCTTCCGGCACCTCGGCATTCTTGTCATAGCCGGCGGCCATACCGATCGGGTTGGCGAAATCGAGCCCGGCAACGCTCTGCCGCAGGCGCGGATCGGGGGCGATCCGGCAGGCTGGAACGGCACCTGCCTTCAACGCGGCAATTGACATGCCGTGCGCAGTCTCAGGATCCAAAAGGAAGAGACCCTTGCGGGCTGCTTGCTTGAAGAGATCGATCATGGCTGAAGATCCGGAAAGATATGCTGGCCGGCGGCATCGAGCGGCAGCGGCTTTTCCCATAGAACGGCTGAGAACGGCAGATCGGCATAGAGATGCGGGAAGAGATCGCCGCCGCGTGAGGGTTCGAAAACGAGCTTGTCGCCCAACTCTCTGCCATCGACGGCCACGAGCAGAAGTCCCGTCTGGCCGGCGAAATAGAGTGCCGCCGTCTGCCTGACCTGGGCGGCCGTCGAGAAGTGGATATAGCCGTCCGTGAGGTCGATCGCGGCGCCCCGGAAGATGCCGGCTGCCCTCGCCTCCTGCCAGAGCGTTTCCGTCACGATCTTGTAAAGCGTGGGTGTCAGGGTCATGATGGCCTTCAGATTGGCTGGTCTTTTCCCGGGCTTTGCCGCAAAGCGACGGCGATGTCCACGCCTCGCCGTAAAAAATGCGGCGGCCACCGAAATTTCCGGAGGAAACCATGAGACATATCGCACTGGGCCTTTTCGCGCTTCTTCTGCCGCTCGGCGTCCACGCGACCGAAGCCGAAACGTCCCGCTTCCAGCTGGAGCGCAGCGGCGACCACTTCGTACGTCTCGACCGGCAGACCGGCGCCATGTCGCTCTGCGAGGAGAAGGATGGCACTCTCGTCTGCCGAATGGCTGCCGATGAGCGCGCCGCTTATGAACAGGAACTTGACCGGCTTTCGGCCCGTGTCACGGCGCTGGAGAACAAAAGCATCGTCAACAAGGCCCTGCCCTCAGACGCGGAAATCGACCGCTCGATCGGTATCATGGAGCGCTGGATGCGCAGCTTCATGGGGATAGTCAAGGAATTCCAAAGCGAAGAGGAGCGTAACGCCCTTCCGCAAAAGACATGATTTGGTATAGTCATATCAGAATGGCGGCATGTATCGTGTGAGAGCACGAGGCATGACGCGGCGATCGATCTCTTGGGAGGGAGTTATCGATGCAGGAACAAACAATCATCATCGCCGACGACCATCCGCTTTTCCGGGATGCGCTTCGCCAAGCGGTGATCGGCATGGAAGGCGGTCCTGAGATCGTCGAAGCCGGCGATTTCGCCGCAGCGCGGATGGCGGCAGGAGAACATCCTGAAGCAGACCTGATGCTGCTCGATCTGTCGATGCCTGGCGTCAGCGGCTTCTCCGGCCTGATGGCGCTGCGCTCCGAATTCGCCGGGCTGCCGATCGTCATCATCTCCGCGACAGACGACACGACCACGATCCGCCGGGCACTGGAACTCGGCGCATCCGGCTTCATCTCCAAATCCTCGGGGATCGAGGACATTCGCCGCGGCATCCAGACGGTTCTCGCCGGCGATATCGCGACACCCGAAAGCTATCGCGACGGGCAGGAGCAGGACCCTGATGTCGCCGACCTGATCCACCGGCTGCATACGCTGACACCGCAACAGAGCCGCGTGCTGACGATGCTGGCTGAAGGCCTTCTCAACAAGCAGATCGCCTATGAGCTCGGCGTTTCGGAGGCGACGATCAAGGCGCATGTCTCCGCCATCCTGCTCAAGCTCAATGTCGATAGCCGCACGCAGGCGGTAATCCAGCTCGGCAAGATCAACATGGCCATGGTGGCCTGAGCCGAGACAGGATTTTATTCCTTTCATCTCTTTACTCCCGCTGGGCTTGCGGTTAATATTTCGCCGTTGAATGATGGCGCACGCGCGCAGGAATCAGGCGACATGCTGTCACACGAGCAGATCTGGGGAGCGATCGACAGGCTTGCCGAACGGCATGACCTGACGCCATCGGGTCTTGCCCGACGCGCGGGGCTCGATCCGACCTCCTTCAACAAGTCCAAGCGACTGTCTGCCGATGGGCGATTGCGCTGGCCGTCGACGGAATCGATTGCCAAGGTGCTGGATGCAACGGGCGCCAGCATGGAGCAATTTCTGACCTTCATGCGCCCGACAGGCAGCTTTTCCAGCCTTCCGGATGGCGCATTCCCGCCGCAGGGCAGCTCGATCCCGCTGCTCGGCTTTGCGCAGGCCGGCGCCGGCGGCTTCTTCGATGACGGTGGCTTTCCGGCCGGGCAAGGCTGGGACGTCGTGGAGTTTCCCGCGGCACCATCCCAGAAAGCAGGCGTCTATGCGCTTGAAGTCCAGGGCGAAAGCATGATGCCGCTCTACCGCGACGGCGACGTGCTGATCGTCGAGCCGGGCGCGCAGGTTCGCCGCAACGACCGCGTCGTCGTAAAGACACGCGAGGGCGAGGTTATGGCCAAGGTGCTGTTGCGTCAGAGCCCTCGATCGATCGAATTGATGTCGCTCAACCCCGAGCATCCGAACCGGACGATCGAACTTTCCGACGTGGATTGGATCGCCCGCATTGTCTGGGCCAGCCAGTAGGAAGATATTCCATGCGTCCTGCGGCAATTCTCACAGCTGTTGCAGGGATCGGAATCGTCGCGGGCCTGATCGCGGCCGGTGGACAGCGGCTCGGTACGGCCATTGATCCGGAGGAGACGGCCGCGCCGACGGAACCCACTGCGCCGCCAGCCGCCCCCGTTGCTCAGCGGATCATAAATCCCGAAGCCAGCATGCATGCGCGGCCTGTCGACGCCGCCAGCCAATTCTACCCAGCAGCCATCGACGGCAAGCCACTTGAGCGCATCGCGGCAGCGGAGCCAGAGCAACCGGCAAAAATTTCCGAAGACAAGGGCGTGAACCTCGTTCGCCCGATCGCGGAAAGCGCCGGCCTGCTCGTGTTCGGTGACCGCCGCCTGCAGCTTGCCGACATCAATCCCACACCGGCGGACAAGACATGTACCGACAGCAAAGGCCGGGAGTGGCCATGCGGGATGCTGGCAAAAACCAATGTGCGGCTGTTTCTGCGGCTTAGAACCGTGCGCTGCGATCTCGACAGCGCCGAGTGGACCGGCACGGTCACCGCCGCCTGTAGGATCGGCACGCAGGACATTTCGCACTGGCTGGTTGAAAACGGCTGGGCTGAGGCAGAAATGGGATCTGCGCTTGCCGAAGCCGGCGAGACGGCAAGACAGGCAGGCAAAGGCATCTATGGAGATGACCCTCGCAGCATCGCGGAAACCGGCACCGCTGAGAATCTGCTGTCCGATCTGCCGCCTGACGGCTTGTAATGTCGCTGGTCAGTTCCTAGACTCTGGGCTCATTTCAGAGGGAACATCGAGACATGAACAAGCCGCTTTCCGCCCATGACGCATTGATCTACGTGATGGTGATGGCGTCCGCAGTCGACAGCACGATGAACGATCGCGAGATGGAGCGCATCGGCCAGCTAATCGGTTTCCTGCCGGTCTTTCGTGATTTCGACGAAGAGAAGCTGATTTCTGTTGCGCGCGACTGCGCGGCACTGCTGGCCGGGTCCGAGGGTCTCGACATCGTGCTTGAAATCGTCAAGGACACGCTGCCTTCGCGCCTCTACGACACGGCCTATGCGCTCGCTGTCGAAGTTGCCTCGGCCGACCTCTCGGTCAAGGCGGAAGAATTGCGCCTGCTCAGCCTGCTGCGCGACCGCCTCGGCCTTGACAAGCTGACTTGCGCCGCTATCGAGCGCAGCGCGATCGCCCGCTTTCGCAAGGGCTAACGCATGTCTCCCGAAAGTGGGAACCGGCTTCGGGATAAAGACATGCGCAAAAACAAAAAACTAAGGCGCGGCGAATCTGAAAGAGCGCGGCGCGCTCTAGTACAAGCCGTACGGGAAATAGCGCAGATAGATTTCCTGCAGGCGGCCATTGCGCGATAACGCCGCAAGCGCGTGGTCCAGTGCTGCGGTCAGAACATCGTCTTTTTGGCGCAGCATGATCGTCATGCCCTCGCCAAGAAACTGTTCGGAGAGATAGGGCCCGTCGAACAGAGCGCAGCACTTCGCCGAAGCCTGTGACGAAACCCAGAAGGAAAGCTGGAGAGAATCCGCGAAGGCGGCCTCCACCTTGCCGTCCTTCAGTGCCGCAAGAAGGGCGTCCTTGCTGTCGAAGGGTACGGCCTTCACCTTCGGGAAATAGGCCGCCAGCATGGCCTCATGCGCCGTCGCCTTGACGACGCCGACTGAATGCTCGGTCAAAGCGCTCGCATCTTCACCCTTGATGGGAGCCTTCAAGTTTCGAACAAAGCGAGCGGGCAACATCAGATAAGGCCGCGAAAACGCGAATTGCCGCCGCAACTCTTCGCTGACCGCAATGCCGGCGATGACGGCATCGCCTTGCGAGGCGGCGAGCGCAGCATTCAAATCAACAAACGGCAGCGCCTGGATCTGGCATTTGCTTGCGACCTCCAGTTCGTTGCAGATCTCGCGGGCAAGATCGATGTTGAAACCGGCAAGTTTTCCGTTCTGATCCGTAAAGTTGAACGGCGGAAAATCGATCGTCGTGAGGAACCGCAAGCGCACGAGCGACGAAAGATCCGGCTTTGCAAGCCGCTCCCTGGAATCGAAAAGCAGCGGCAAGTTTGGCGTCACCTGCTGGGCCGACAACGAGAACGGGCAAAAAAACACAACCAGAAACAGCCAAAAGCTGCATAGCCCCCTAAGATTTAGGGATGCTAGTTTAAATTGCACCATTGTGATCGGCCTCGGGGACAAGCATGCACTGCCATTCTGGAGACGGTGTATCAGAGTCATGCGTATCGGGGAATATGCGCCGGGCGGGATCGAAGACCGCGTGCTCTTGGATGATCGTTCTATACGCCATGAGGCGCCGCCGCCGGCGCGCGCGGCCACGGATTCCTACCAGCAGGAAGCAGAGGTCTTGCTGCAACTCGGCAGCGGCAAGCCGACAATCGCCCGCGCAATGAAGGTCGCCCGTCGCAATGGCACGAGCATTGAGCGGGAGCTCCTTGCAAGCGGCTCCATCGATACCGACAGCTACTAAGCGTCACTGGCGCGCGGGCTTCGACTTCCGTTTCTTTCGGCCGACGGTTCCCTCATCAACGACGACAAGGCACTCGGCGCCAACTCCTGCAGGCTCGCTGCGGCCGGCTGAACTACATCAGCAAGGGCATGCTGGCGATTGTGCCGGGGGGCCCGAAACCACGCCGCGCTCTCGCAGGCGTTCGAGACGAAGCCAGGACTGGCCGACAGCATCATCGTCACGACACCCGTGGCTGGTGATGATGCGCGAGCCGGCGCGCCTCCTGCGCGAGATGGGTGCGGGTGGCTTCCTGATGTTCCAGTTGCTGATCGGAGGCATGCTGCTTTCCTCGCTCACCCATCCCTGGCTGATCATGCTTCTGGTCACGACCGCCGGCTATCTGGCGCTCGGCTTTCCACCCGCCGGGAGTTTCTGCTACTTGGCAGGGTCGTGATGCTGCGAGGAAAAGCGCAGCATCGGCTGGCGCTGGATCTATGTCCCACTCCATTGGCTGATGATATCAGTCGCAGCGTGCCCTTCTTGAGCTGCCAAGAAAGGCTTTCTTCTGGGACAAGACGCCTCATGTCCCCGTCAGCACCAGTGAGAAGTTGCGCCGCGCCTAGCGTTACTCGTCCCTAAGCGGCAGGACCGAAATTTTTCCGGGGACAGGCCGCAAGCGTTAGGAGCGCATTAAACAATGTCCCATTCTATTCGCCGGGACGACGCCGGCTCGCGGGCCGATTGCATGATGCGCATGTCGAGCCTTTTGAGCATCCCGTATCCTGCAACATGCCCTGCCTCTCAAAATTCTTCCATAGCCGGCCCGCCATCGGCCGGATTAAGCGACTGGACATATCCATGCTGAAGAACCTCAAAATCCGGACGAAGATCATATCCGTCGTCGCGCTTCTCGGGGCGATCGCGCTCGGGGGCCTCGTTTACGTCATCACCGAATTCCGCGGCGCCGACGCCACCTACAGCGCCTTCATCGACCACGAGGCGCTGGCCGCCATGCTTGCATCACGCGCCAGCGCTTCGGCAAACGCAGCCGTGCTTCAGGTGACGCTGATCGCCGACCTCAAGCCGGACACGCCAGCCTTCGATACCGCAGTCGCAACGCCAAGCAAGATGCCTCAAGCGCGTGATCGCCTCGAACAGGCGGCAGCCTTGGTTACGAGCCGCAAGCAAGCGATTGATGACATCCTAGTCGGCATTGGTGAGATGGAGGCGCTTTCCAGCAAGGTCGTCGACCTCGTCAAGGCAAAGGACAGCGCGGGGGCGCAGCTTGCGGCCAGCATGCTCAACGCCAAGCTGAACATGGTCACTCCGAAGATGATCGCCAACAATGACGCGCTGATGGCATTGCTGAACGATGGCGGCGACGCGCTGTCCGCTACAGTCAACCAGCGCATCACTCTCTGCTTCGCGCTGATCAGCCTCGCCATACTAGGCGCGCTCGGCCTTGCTGTATGGGTCGCTCAAGCGGGGATCACTGTCCCGATGGCCCGTCTGCGTGACCGGATGACACAGCTGGCGCGGGGTGATACGCAGAGCGCCGTAGACGGCCTCGATCGCCGCGACGAAGTCGGCCAGATGGCCGGCGCCGTTGCCGTCTTCCGCGACAACGCCGTCGAACGTATCCGGCTCGAAGGCGAGGCCGAAACGAACCGCAATCTCAGCGACAGCGAGCGCCGCGAACGGGAAGCGCAGCGCGCAACCGAGACCGCAGACCTCTCACGCGCTGTCGGCGCACTTGGCGACGGCTTGCGCCGGCTGGCCGCCGGCGACCTCGCATCACGGATTGACATGGCTTTCGTCGGCGACCTCGACACCCTCAGGCAAGACTTCAACAACTCTGTCCTGCGGCTGAACGACACAATGCAGACTGTCGGCGCCAACGCCCGCGCCATCACCGCTGGCGCCAGCGAAATCCGCGCCTCGGCAGACGAGCTTTCAAAGCGTACGGAGCAGCAGGCAGCCTCCGTCGAGGAGACGGCCGCCGCACTCGAGGAGATCACCACCACGGTGAAGGATGCCGCCAGACGCGCCGAGGAAGCACGCGGGCTCGTGGCGCGCACACGCGCCGGTGCCGAAAAGTCCGGTCGGGTCGTGCGCAAGGCAGTCAACGCCATGCAGCAGATCGAGCAGTCCTCCGCGGAGATCGGTAACATCATCGGCGTCATCGACGACATCGCCTTCCAGACGAACCTTCTCGCACTTAACGCCGGGGTCGAGGCGGCCCGCGCCGGTGAAGCCGGCAAGGGCTTTGCCGTCGTTGCCCAGGAGGTGCGCGAACTCGCGCAGCGCTCGGCCAACGCCGCCAGGGAGATCAAGTCGCTGATCACGACGTCGGGCGATCATGTGCAGACGGGCGTGTCGCTTGTCGGCGAAACCGGCAAGGCGCTCGATGCCATCGTTCATGAAGTCCAGGAGATCAACCAGCACGTCGACGCGATCGCGGAGGCGGCTCGCGAGCAATCGACCGGCTTGCACGAAATCAACACGGCCGTGAACACGATGGACCAGGGAACGCAGAAGAATGCGGCCATGGTGGAGGAAAGCACGGCTGCGAGCCACAAACTCGCGGCGGAAGCGGCGACGCTGAACAATCTGCTCGACCAGTTCAAGCTCACCGGCACCGGCGGCTTCAGCGCGACCATTGCCGTGGCGCCGCTGCCGATCCATTCAGCGCCGCGCCCGGGCGCGCCGCCGATCGCAGCCAGAAAGGCGCCGGTCCGCATCGCCACTCCGGGTGTCACACGCGCCTCCAACTCGCCAGCCCGGGCACTTGGGCAGAAGCTTGCAAGCGCCTTCGGCACTGGCAGTGCGCCTTCCGGGGCGAGCGACGACCCCGACTGGACGGAATTCTGATCCAACCAAAATGATGAAAACAGAAGGGCGGCTCATTGCCGCCCTTCTTCAATTATCGCTTCTGACTTCAAGCAGTAGGCCATGACTGCAGGGCGCGCAGACGCGCGCCGAGCGGCCATTCAAAAAGAGAACTCAGGCAAACCCGAGCGGGATCTGTTCTACCTTGCGGCCGCGACCATAATCGCGCTCATAGGATGCACGATCGTCATCGCGCGCCGACGCAAGGGCCACTTCCGGCGCATGGTAGCCATCCGCATAGGTGCCGGTATCGCCATTGTCCCGGATTTCGCGCTTTGCCGTGAAAATCTTCAAAAGCATGCTGCCACTCCTCCTGATCATGCCGACAACGACCAAGGGGTCGTCTGCGTTCCCGTGATATCGGAGAATAGTTAAAAATTAACTATGTTTATTAGAAAATTGTCAACTACCGCAATTTCCTTCGAGCCTACCTCTTAGG
>Ga0123342_1008097_pt1 | contig 13465 bp, 4 predicted proteins | sample Turbeawhitnodule_FD_89960 | JGI IMG/M metagenome (GOLD analysis project Ga0123342, IMG submission 89960) | Root nodule microbial communities of legume samples collected from Mexico - Turtle bean Mexico white nodule | ecosystem: Host-associated > Plants > Roots > Nodule | place: Mexico: Nepantla...
TTGCTTACAGTTTTTATTTTGATTTTTAAATAACAGTATGGTATTGTGGATCGCGCTTTTGCTATTGAATTTCAAAATGAACTTGATGACCACTGGCTGCTGGCAGATAATAACGGGAACACCTATGTTGTACATCACAACATGGATTTGCTGAATCCTGAAATAACCTATGCATGGGGGAACTTACGTCATTTTTATGATCTTAAAGGAGAACATCGTGTATATTTCCGATACGTTGGTGATAACTGCTTTCATATTAATGTTTACATGAATGTTTTTTATTTTTTATTTTTATTTTAAATTTATTATGTTTATATTTATTACACTCTTTATTTATGGTTTTCTTTGTGGTATTTGTTCTGACCATAAAATGTCATATACATAAAATAACTGTTTTATGATTTTACTTTTATTTATTTTTCAGATTTCACTTACAACATTAATTTTTTATTTTACTTTTATAATATAATTTAAATCTTAAGTTATTTTTTATATCAATAGAAACATCAAAAGCAATCAATTTTTTATAAGAAAATAAAAAAAGAAATCATTTTTATGTTGCAACAAACACAGAAATAACAATATAAAAAACAATAGAAGAAACAAACCGATAAAGAGATGAAAAGAATTAACATAAATGATAAAAGTAAGAAACTATAATAAAAAAAATCCCAAAAAATACCATAAAAAAAGTCAAAAATATAGTATAAAATATTATTAATATAATAATAATACTTCATCAATAATTGTACCTAATAATTATATCTGTATTTCTTTCCCGTGCGATGCACAGGTTAGTAACACTAGTTCTTTAACAAAGTTAAGTTTTCATTTAGAACATATTTGATGATGGACTACTTAGAAGGGTTAACCTTTAAAAGGTAACATATAATTACAACAAAAAATTAGTTTCATTTTCTGCTAATTGTGGAAAAAATTATCCAACATGTTCATTTCACATCTCATTCTTCACATATAGTATGGAAGCACTATTATGCTTGGGTTGGGTTGATAGCCACTCAACCCTCCCAAAACAACCTAAACTAATTTTTTTGCCCCATACTTTGGGTGAGGGAAAACTATTTAGAAATATGGAATGTAGATTCTTATGGTATGCAAAAATATAAGGATTATGGGAGGAGATGAATGTGTGTATCTGTAGAGGAAAATTGTTATATCTTCATAACATTATACTATATATTAATATGTGACACTATTCTATACAATATGTGGAATTCTTCTGTTGGTTTTGTTTATATAAAGAGGATATACACGATTGTCACCACTTCATTCAGTGATCCTTTTATTTGTGCTTGTCTTAGACAGGTTAAACATAAGCATATATTGTCTCTTAATCTTAGGTAGTAACAAGACTGTACATTTTTCGCATATTGTGTTGAGAAAGAATGGAGGCCTAAGCTAAATCAAAAGAAAGTAAATTGGTTTTAAAATTATTTTTAAAAAATTGACCCCTTATTTTAAAATTCTAAAATATAAAAATGATGGTAACCAAACAGGTTTTTTTTTTAATTGAATGTTAACCATAAGGGTTTTCAATAAAAAAAAAAGATAATATTTTACGATATTTACACTATTAAAAAAACCGTGATTTCTTATTTTTCTTTCATAAATTTTAATATACTAAGCATCACTTTTAAACTACAATATTCTATTGGCAATCTTATCAATTATCTACAATATATATAAAATGAATAAAATAAATAAATGTGAAAAATACAAAACTTGAAATTCATTATAAAAACGTACAAACCTAAATGTAAAAAAACCTCATTTATTTCTAACAAAGTAATCCTAATAAAATCAGGTAAATTATGTCACTATACAAGCAAGTGTTTAGAATCCATATATAAAAAAAGTTAAATATATTTTCTGTTTTAATATAAAATTGATTTTCGCCTCAATTTTAAACTTTCAACAATTCATACATACTTAGTATATAAATTATTGAAATGGTTTATGTGTGTTAATGATTAATATTTTTTTAAAGATGGTTAGTTTTTTTCAAAATATGTTATTCTAATTGTAAATTAACATTTGTTGTGACTATTTTTAAGGGATTGACAAAATTGAACCAATTCCATATAACGAGGTAAAGTTAGAATCAGAAATAAAAATCAATTTTGTATTATAAATAAAAAAAACATATTTAATCCTATAAAAAAAATATACAACATGCATCTGTAACACAATCTCGATAAACAATCCCAAATGGTAGTTCCCAAAGTTGAGTAATTTGGTTAGATGAAGCAATTCGCAAATATACAATAATTCATTTTGTTTGACCTAAGTGAGATTTGTTTCAAAACTGAATAGAATAAGGTTGAATGAAGAAAATGTTTGTTGTAGATTTATCCGTCAAGTACGCTAAGAAGAAGAATAACACGTTTTTGAATTTGAAATGATGACTATGGACTAAGAAAGCTTCCAACCACTCTAACTGGAATCGAATGCTTGGCTCTCATACCACCCTCTATGATATTGTCACCACCATCATTCATTCTTCATCTTTTTCTTCTTTTCAATTTTCTTTTTCTTCACGCCAATTACCTTAAAATCACCAACTACTATATTATAATCTTGTTTATATTAAGAAATGGTTAAAACTCTATTTAAATCTTATAAAATTATTTCATAAAGTCAACTTTAATTTATATTATGAAACTTTTTTATTTTTAGTGAGTTAATGTAGAATTTAGGATTTAGGATTTAGTATACCGTTTCATTCTGATAGTCTTCCATTCGTATGTCAGATTATATATTTATGAATTGTTCGATAGCAGATAACCTAATAAACTTAACAAATTTTCATTATGATAAATGAATATGATACCATATTATTATAAAATGATTTTAAATATAACACAATTTTATAAAATTATCCATAAAATAATATTTTTAAACTCACTTATGTATTGTAGATGTGGGTCTCTCAGGTTTAAACCACTTTATAAAAAAAAAACTCCACTAATGTTTCCACAACGCTTTTAATTTGAACGTAAATTTGTTTTGTAATACATTATTTAGAATATGTTAGAATGAAAAGAACCAGGTTTGTCGGTTTACACATCGTTGGTCACTTAAGAAGCAACTTGGAAACTACTCATCAAAACCTGTATATTTTAACATTGCTTGCTGTAGTACCTTAAAATCTTGTAAGTTACGTATTATAAATTAGATATTGCCTAATATAACATGGTTGCCTCAATCTAAAGTATTTATGTGTTGGGCTATTTAGTCAATCATAAAAAAAAAATCATCTTATCATTATTGAGATAGTTTTTAGAGATACACTTACTTTCTCATTTATGAATTTCAATTCATATATAGATTTCTATTTAATAATTATTGTTGAAAATCTTTTTTCAACTAGATATTAATGCATTTCATTGTATATAAGTGAATGTAAACCTGTTTATGAACTGATAGAATGAGCTGATTTTATGAGATTGAGTTAAAATTAAAATTTGTTTCATAATAATTATTTATTTTAATAAGACACTTGATAGTCTAAAAGAGAAATATATATATAAAAAAAAATTTGTCTTCAACTTTTAAATTATGTATGAGTGGTTAAAATTACATAGATATTGTACCTTTTCAAATTTAATGATATTGTGGCAAGTTTATTCTTTAAAAATGTTTCAGTAATTTTAAAAAAAATATAAATTATCATTCTTTCCTAGGCTATCTAAACTTTTAGATATAAGAAACAAAAAATACTTCAATATTTTGTTCACTCTTTCGTAACATTACTTTGACTTTCTTGGCTTCATAGTTCGATTGCGTATGAGTATTCATCGGTTTCAGTAATCCAACCTTTTAAGTTATATTTTTTTTAGATTTATCTTTTCTAAATTGAACAATAATTTGGTAATATTTATTATATCCTTTTAAGTAAAGAAAATAGTAAGATATATAAAATGATAACTATATAGATAAATTAAATAAGTATTTAATCATTAAATAATAGTTTTCCAAGCATTAATCTAAAATAAAAAAAATAAAAAAAATATGTTTCAATTATTCTAAAATTTTCCAAATTCACTTTTACTCTCCCAAACAACTATCTTAGTTTTATATCTCTAATTTGGAAATACTTTTACTTTTTATCGTCAAATGATATTATGGTTAACATGTAATTTAACTGTGAGTACAGTATGAACATAGAAAGTTAGAAGAAAAAATTATTATTATTTTAAACTAAAATCAGATTTAATTTTTTTTAAGAAAAAAGAAAAGCATATTCAGCTTAAAAACTTCATACGAATTAGAAAAATATTAGAGATAAAAAGTTGAAAAATATAATAATTTATTTCTTATATCATAATCTAATAGTCCAAAATAAATAATTTAATTATTACCCGAATAAAGACCCCTCTAGGCCCAAGTGATTGAACCCATTACCTTGAATATGGTCCTTCATCCCAGTATAAAAGTTTTTTTTTCTGATTTAAACTTCTCTCTAGAGGAAAAGGAAGAAGAAGAAATGGTCAAATACGATTATATAAAAGATCTATAAGTTAAAAACAGAATTCTACAATGAACGAAACATTAAAGAATCTTTTAATTAAATAAATTAGTTTTAGAAGTTATATGTTGATTTTGGCTTAATCCCGAGGGTTCATTGTTTCCGAGGGTTCATTGTTTGGGAAGGAGGTTTGAGGGTTATAAATTAACCTCTCCTCCTTCACTATAATATATCTCAATTTGTAATATTTTCTCCCATAAAAATAAAAGCGGATTGTTTCAGCTGTACTCGGAAATTAGGATAAATTGGCCGAACTCTGTTAACAAGTTTTGGGTGTGTTTTTTTTTTCTCTTTATCTCTTTTATTATTTCGCTTTATTTATTCAATATTATTTGTCGAGTACCTCTATTAGAGTTATATTTTAGTGAAAAAATTATCAGTTTTTCCCAACACTATATATTCTTGTTCTTTATTCTAATAATCAAAGTATAAGGAAGAGTTACGTAATGGTTTTTTAATTTAATTTTAACTAGTAAACTTAATTGTCAAATAATTCTTAACTATAACTTAGAAAAATTATTTATAACCTTACTTTTATAGTGAATTTTGCAATAAATAGAAAAAGTCAAACATGTATGGCATTCTCTTGTTCATAACTTTTTCCTCTCAAAATGTCTAAAAACTAAATTTTAAGTAAATACAATATTTAGTTGTAATTAAATCTTATAAAAAAATTATACTAAAATTCTTTAACATAAATTACAATATAATATTGAGTAAACTTTTGTTAAGCTTCATTTCCCAATAAAATAATATGTACATAATAGAAAACTGAAATCTTTTTCTACATTTTTTTATCAGCAAAATCTTTTTCAACATGACTATTATGTATTTCATTTTAGATAGATGAGCAATATAGTTTTTATCCGTTTGAAAGACTTTTTATTTTATTTATTGTTTTAAAGTTTTGAAATAATATTAGAAGTAAACAACATAGTCTCTCAACATAACTAACATTAATCAGAATAAACTCTAAAACGTCTTTATTCACTAAAACATTAGATTATTTGTAAAATATGATTAAGACATAATTAGATCCTCTTTTGAATCCTACGCACTGTACTAAAGATTCAATCAGAAGTATAAATAGGAGAGACACTCAAGAGACAAAAATAATCTTTCAACTCTCACACCTAGATCATACTCAAATTAACTTGAGTGTTGGAATATCTTTGTAAATATCTTCTCACTACAAGAAACTCATGAATTAGAAACCAATTTTTAGAAAAAAAAATGATTAGTTGTTATAGTGACTAAATTAGATACCATTTTAAAAATCATTTAACAATAATAGAAACTAATTTAGAAACCAAACTTTTTTTAATCTCTAATATGATATCTAATTTAATCGCTATAACAACTAATTATTTTTTATTTCTAAAAATTGATTTTTATTTCATGATTTTCTTGTATCATCTAAAAATAAAAATAAAATAGAAGAACGGAAAGATTATAACACTTAAAAGCCGAGAAATTTAGAAACTAAACGAGAAGAAGTTCCTCTTGTAGAAATCCAACTTTCTAAGAACAATCCTTATCAAACAAGGGAATTGAGTATAACAATTAATTGAGAGACAAAAATAATGTGAGAGAAAAAAAATGTGACTGCTCTGCCACAATTAATTGAGTATAACAAACAATAATGTTTTATTAATCAAGAAACTACTAACTTAAACCCTTCATTATTAATTATGTAGGGTTGCACATTGAGGGAGGGAATTAATAAGCCAGCCATATTCCTTCGTTTGCGGTAAGAATAAGAGGGAAAAAAGGGTTTTGTAAATGAAACTAGTGTAATTTTGGGTTCCCTCCATCTGTGAACGGAAAACTAGAGGAAGATTTCTTTAGAATGATAAAAATATAATTTTATATTAAATTTTATTATTTATTAACTCTGTTTATGTCATTATATATATATATATATATATATATATTTATGTATTTATTTCCACTTGGTACACAGTTAAATAACTGAAATGAAGAATGATGTCTCATAATTAATTTTTCTTGTATCAAGCTATCTAAAATGTTAGGTCATTTAATTGTTTGTTCTATCTTTCACTCTTTTCTTTCCTTAAATAAAAACTCACCACACAAATGATAGAGAAAAGAACGAAAAAATAATATTAAATGATATCTTGAATTCACAAAAAACTAACTACACCTACTTAACAATTAAACGTTTTAATCATATTTTATTTTTAATTTAAAATACTAATATATATTATTATATTAATATAATGAGTTGTATATTAGTTTTGAGGTGTGAAAGTATTTTTTTTTCTTGGTCAAATTTCCCAACAGAAGTCCCAGTCGTTTTGTACCCGCCGAAATCCGAATAATTCACGTGTCAATGTCATGCAAATCTACGTAACTCACCACGAATCAGCTCCTTCTACGCCATCAAAAACCAAACATTTCCCACTTAATCTACGCAATTCATGAGTTCTAACACGAAAGCTTGTTTATTATCTTAAAATTAATAATGCAAGAGTGTTTCAAAATGATAGTTAATTGCAACGTTTTACTCTGTTCAACCAACTTTTTTCTTTATTACTTTATGAATAACATCGTTTTAGGGTTTAGTTATGAAACACGACCATAATATGGAAGTAGCCTGGGCGCAGTTTGTTGCGTGAAAGTAGGGCTAGGTGTAACTTAGCAAGCTGAGATTTAATCGGAAATTGTGATATTAAAAAAAATAGTTTGACAATTATTAATTTGTATATAATTTTTAATGTGATAAGTTTATATATATATATATATATATATATATAATAAAAGATAAATTTGTAATTAAATAATATAAAAAATATTAAAATAATAATATTAGAAATTGTAATATAGATATATAAAAAATTAAAGCTATTAATATATGATTACCCATCATCCTTGAAATATCTGCTTTCGGTGCCATAACGAGGGACTGCAAAACATAATGAGTCAAATTGAAGACCCCAACCCCACCCCCACGGCCCAAAAAGAGAAAAGAAAATAAACATAATAAGGGGATTTGGATATAATTCACTAGTATCGTTGATTCTTCTTAGAATTAATAATGATTTATTTTTTAAAAACTAATAATAGTGTAAAATGATGAATTAATTTAAAGTGATTGATTAAATGGTCCACCACCCCACGATCTTCCCTGAAGCCTCATGATAGCTATTTATTATTTACTTGGGTTGGAGCTCCACCTCCACGTGTCACCAGTCCAATAATCTAAAAAACAAATAGCAGTAGTTGTTTAATGAAAGGAAAACAAAAAGGGAAGCATCTTACGTCACCCACCTTTGACCATTCCCATTGCATCTTTAAACACCCCATTCTCCTCTCAGCACCATCTCCCACTCACTCACTCACTCACTCACTCAACCCAACCATGGTAAGAGCCAGAGACGATCTATGCATCAACGTTCCCACTTTCTTCAAGTGCCCTATTTCTCTTGATGTTATGAAATCACCTGTCAGCCTCTGCACCGGGGTCACCTACGACCGCTCCAGCATCCAACGCTGGCTCGACGCCGGCAACAACACCTGCCCCGCAACCATGCAACTTCTCCAAACAAAGGACTTCGTTCCCAACCGAACTTTACAAAGCCTCATTCAGATCTGGTCCGATTCCCTTCGCCACTCAACCGTTCCGCACCCCCTCCTCTCCCCGGACCAGGTCCTCCCAACCGTCGCTCAATTGGAAACTCACTCTCTCCGCTCCGCTTCGCTCACCAAACTGCTCCACTTCGCCAGAGATTCTCACCATAACAAACTCTTCCTTGCCAAACTAGAAGGCTTCGTCAACCAACTGCTTCGTTTCCTCGACAATGTCGACGGAGGACTCGTCGCCAGTGCTAATACTCAATTTCTCCAACAAGTCGTCATTCTGTTAGGTCTGATTCTTGATAGCGTCGAAGATCGCGATGGATTGAGAAACTCTTTGCTCAAAGGAAACAAACAAAGCCTAGATTCTCTGCTTCTCGTTCTGCAACGAGGATGCTGCGAATCGAGAATCGCCTCCGCTAGGGTTCTGCAATTCATCGCCGCGGACGCGGAGTCGAAGATTTTAATCGCGGAGAAGGAAGGCGTGGTGGCCGAGTTGCTGAAGTCGGCGGCGCCGGAGAAAGATCCGGCGCTGGTCGAGGCCGCGCTGGCGAGCCTGGTCGCGATTTCGACGCCGAAGCGGAACAAGCTGAAGCTGGTGAGTCTCGGCGCGGTGAAGGCGCTGTCGAGGCTGTTGGCGGAGGCGAAGCTGGGCGCGGCGGCGGTGGAGAAGGTGCTTAAGCTGGTGGAGACGGCGTCGTCGACGAGGGAGGGGCGGAAGGAGATATGCGAGGACGCAGCGTGCGTGGCGGCGGTGCTGAGCAAGGTTCTGAAGGTGTCGAGCGTGGCGACGGAGCATGCGGTGACGACACTGTGGAGCGTGTGCTACCTGTTTCGCGATCGCAAGGCGCAGGAGGCAGTGACTCAGGCCAATGGCTTGACCAAGATTCTGCTGCTGATGCAGAGCAATTGTGAGCCGCAAGTGCGCCAAATGTGCACCGATTTGCTCAAGATTTTTCGGGTGAACTCCAAGTCATGCCTCTCCTGCTACGACACCAAGACCACGCATATCATGCCGTTTTGACGCTCTCCCTCACACGCAGTAATTAAAAACGCTTCTAAAATGTAAATCAAACCAAATTTTGTTTGTCCATAGACAGATTTTATAAAATGGAAAATCACCAGGGGAAAAATTCATTTCGAGATCCTTCTCACTCTATTTCTTTCTCCTTTCTCCCACCGTGTTCACTTCTCCAATAATAGAATTCAATAATATTTTGAGTTATTAGATTGCGAAATTGATGAACAAAAAGGAACCATATTAAAGTGATTGGAACGAAAGTAATTGAATTGTGTGTCCATTGTGGATGAAGGATGATGGGTTTGGTGTGTAAGGTGAATCTTAATGGTTTTACTGTGTGCAATGCAATGCAGGAAGAATTTGCATTTGTTTACATGGGTGGAGCGTAATTCAATTTGGACCGTATCTTTTGTTGCTTTAGAAAAAGTGAGCATTATACCGCAACTAACGAGTGGGCCGAATACCTTTTCTTCTTTTACAATAAAATAAGACTGTATCTGCGTCGATATCAGGGAGAATTCAAACATCACCGTTCTTTTATTCTATAGTTTTTTCATGACGTTATTTTTATAAATATTTTTGGAAGGAGTTAGAAGCAGAATGGAATTTAAGTGGGAATGCATAGAATAATGGGGGGAAGTAAAGGAAATAAATTGTTGAGAAAGAAAGAGACAGGGTGCCCCAAAATGCTGAAATAGGGTTGCTTTGGTGACTGTGAGGGGAACTTTGTCCTTCAATTAAGAGTGTTTGTTTGGTAGAAAGGGATGAAAAGGATGGGAATCCCCAATTGAAAAAGAAAAGGGTTAAATAATGGAGGGTGAGACATTATAGGTTTGACCACTCCAATCCCTACAGGGCCCTTAACAATGCCCACCCTCCATTATCAAATTTTAAACACCATAACCAGATTTCTTAAATCTTCATCAAATCAGTAGCCCCTCCATGATCCTCACAAACAAAAAGTCCCCATATTGTTTACCGGATCTACATCAAATACTTTCTCAATTGCTATATACTAACTAATTCTTTCCTCCACTCACCTCTCTTTTATTTTATTTCTCACCTTTTAAGACTTGGAATGAGTATTGTATTTCAGGCATTATGCCTTTCCCTTCCACATTTATTTCTTTCTATAGTGAACACTACAATGAAAGCAAATGATGGAGAGAATGAGAGGAATTCAAATGTAGAAAGAGAAGGTATGATCATAGAGATCCAAATTTGTTTGTAAGGGAATTCTGATATACAAAAAAAAAAAAAAACAAACTGCCTCTTATCCACTCAATTTCTCATATATAACACTATTTATACTTTTATTTTTTCATCTAATACTCTTTGCTTTTATTTTCCTATTTAGGATCATTTTGTTTTTATTTTCCTATCTAGCACCATTTAAAAGTAAAATAAAAAATAAAATAAATTAATAATTTTAATTTTGAATGTATTAAAAAAATAAATATTTTTAATGTTTAAAATAGTTATTCATAAATAAAGAAATGAGTTTTTACAAAATAAAAAAAAAGTAATAAATTAAAAATATTTAGTTTACTTTTTTTTAAATGAAAAAAATAAAAAATTAAACCCTACAACAACATAAAAGTTGAATCAATAAACATACATTAATATTTACTTTTATTATTATTGATGATGTAATCATGTTAATTTCAAGTAAAAAATATAGGACATAATTTTAAAAAAACCAAAGTCAATTAGTATTAATTAGTAGTAGACACATATAATATTAAAGTGTCTACTCATTTTTAAGCATTAAGTATAACATTTGCATTAATTTTTTTTAGGATTTTGCATTTAGGGTAGACACTTCAATATTATATGTGTGTTCACTACAAATTAATACTAATTGACTTTGGTTTTTTTATAATTATGTCATGTATTTTTTACTTGAAATTAACATGATTACATCATCAATAATAATAAATAAATACTAATTTTTGTCTTTAAATTCAACTTTTATGTTGTTTTAGGGTTTAATTTTTTATTTTCTTCATTCTTAAAAAAAATTTAAACTAAACATTTTTAATTTATTACTTTTTTATTTTTATTTTGTAAAAAAATATTTATTTATTCATTAATTATACTTCTAACTATTTTAAACATTAAAAATATTTATTTTTTTAATGTAATTCAAAATTAAAATTATTTAAAAAAAATTAATTTATTAAAAAAAAATTGTTACTTTTGAAATGGTGCTAGACAGAGATATTAAACAAAAAGGTGCTAGATAGGAAAATAAAAACAAAAAAGTGTTAGATAAAAAAATAAAAGTATAAATAGTGTTATATTAGGAATTGAGTCGCCTCTTACCACTTTTATCATTTTCTTATCTTACTAACAAATAATAACAAACTCCTCTTTACTCCAACACAAAACAAACAAATGTTTACATCTATAGCTTATATACATCTTATCTTTATAAACTCCTCATGACCGTTTTCCGTACACATTTTTTTTTTAAATTTTATCCTTATTAATATATCTTATTTTATTATTTTATCTTTTAAAATTTAAAATTATGAAAATGAACATTTAACCATTTCATATGAATTACTTTAAAAATAAAAATATTTTTTAAATTTTAAAATTAATATTAAAGAACATTTTTTATATGCAAACTAACCAAACTTTTTCCTTAACTTCTTATTTTAATGACCTAAGTCACAATCTTTATGAGAGAGATTTTTTTGGAAAAAAAGAAGAAGATAATGACAAAAGAAAGAATACGAAATCTCATAAATAAAAGAAAATAACCTTCATTTTTAGTCATTCTTTTCGTTGTTCCACTCCACTTCAAGCAACTTCATTCCTTGGCGAAGCCATTATTCTTTTGCATTTACCATCAAGTGAATCCCAACCTTAGTATGGACCTCATCATACTCTTCAATCCCATAACCACCGGGAAGAAGAAGAGTAAAAGTCCAAAGAGAAAGAGAAGCCCAAACTAAAAGAGAAAGAAAGAAGAAGTTGATTAATCAATTCATCGTTTTTCTTTTACATTATATTTTTTGCTTTTCAACTTTGGCCCATCTAAATTAAAAAATGTAGATACCAAGATGCAACAACGCCTTTGTTTCCTCTAGTATATATAATTTTTTCGCTTTTAGTGTACACAAATCTTTTCCAAATCTGCCCTTATTAATATATCTTATTTTATTATTTTATCTTTTAAATTTTAAAATTATGAGAATGAGTATTTCGTCATTCATACAATCACTTAAAAGTAAAATTATTTTTTAATTTTTAAAATTAATGTTACAGAACAATTTTTATATACAAACTATCAACATTCATTCTTTCGTTAACTTCTTATTTTAATTGCCTAAGGCACAACCTCTATTCAAGAAGTTTTGTTGGAGAATAAGTAGAAGACATTGACAGAAAGAAAGAAATAACACACCCCCACCCTCATTCGGTCTCCCACACCGAATCTCACATATAAAAGAAAATAACATTCATCTTCAATCACTCTCTTCGCTACTCCATTCCACTTCAAGCAACTCATTCCTCAGTGAGTCATTATTCTTTTGCATTTACCATCAAACCTTATCCTGAACCCTGTAAAGATCTAGAAAATTACTTTAGAGTAGAAATGGTATATTTTTAAATGAATCCTGAATATTTTATTATTAAAATGAAAATGACATATAAATAGAAAATTCATTTATAATTGTAGATTTATAAATTTATCAAATGAATAGAATGTTGGTTTAGAATTTAACAGGCATAACAGGTTTATGCATAATTTTTATGCATTTTTCACTCAAGCAAGAGAATTCTCGCTTGATGAAAATTTGGGTGCTCTTGGCTTGATTCTCGCTCAAGCGAGACCTGGAATGAAAATTTGGGTGCTCTCGGCTTGATTTTCACTCAAGCGAGAGAATTTTCGCTTGAGCGAGACCCATTATTGCTCAAGCTAGAATCTCTAAAAAAAATTATTTTTTTTTCTTTTAAAAGGTTGGTTTATTAAATTTTGTATAACTTTACTTAGAAATTATGTAAACTTTTTTTTCATGTATATTTAATTGAAAATTTCTTTAATTAGACATTTATATGATAAGTAAATGAATTGTTGTGTGTTTTGGAAATTCTAAAATTTGGTATGATTTATTTGTTTGATGTTGGATATTTTGAGGTTCAGAATATGAATTTTTGTCAAGACTAAGGGTGGTCATGGATTGGATTTTGGAATATCCAATCCAAATCCAATCCAAATCCAAATATGTGGATTGGATTTTAAATCCAAATCCATATTTTTTTATGAAAGTAATTTGGAATCCAAA
>Ga0123342_1008099_pt1 | contig 13462 bp, 17 predicted proteins | sample Turbeawhitnodule_FD_89960 | JGI IMG/M metagenome (GOLD analysis project Ga0123342, IMG submission 89960) | Root nodule microbial communities of legume samples collected from Mexico - Turtle bean Mexico white nodule | ecosystem: Host-associated > Plants > Roots > Nodule | place: Mexico: Nepantla...
CAGAAAAACAATCGGTTGTTTCGTAGAAACAATCGGTTGTTTATACCAGCAAACAACAAATAAACTGAATTTAAAGAGTTAGAGATAGAGAGATTGTACACAATTGTTTATACTGGTTCACTCTAAACCAGAGCTACATCCAGTCTTCTCAGAAACGTTGAGGATATCCACTAAGCAATCACCACTTGATCACTTACACCACAACATCGATTGTTTTAACTTAGTTTGAAAACATTTTACTTTCACAAAGATTGAGAATGCTAATGCTTTAGATTTAATCATAGGGTGGATTACAACATATAAACTACCCCAGAATAAAGCTTAAACCAGCACAACAACATCAAGCATAGCAGAGGCTTCAACATCCTTCAAAGGATTTGGATTCTTCAAAACTTGAACACCACTTGGTTCAACATTAATGACACCAAAATTATATAAAGAGTCAAATATTTAGAATTAAATTTTGAAAATTTGAATTATCTTTGATGGTAAAGATTTTCCTCTTTTAACTCTTCCCTTCTTATTACCATGTGAATAAGTAATCCAATTTATAGTATATTTTTAAATAATAATTAGTGGCATGAAGATTAGATAAATTGAATATTTAGAATTAGATTTTCAAAATCAAGCTATCTTTAGTAATGATTTCCCTCATAAGTGAAGTATAATTATCACCTTATATATAAATTAGTTTTACATAAATCAATTTATTAAACAGAATCTTAAGAAGGTTTCTTTAGATAAAATATAAAGAAGTAATATATCTTTCCTGATTTCATCCCTACTCATTTAATAATAAAATTACTACATGTGATAATAAAATTTTCAATCATAGAAGAACTAACTTTCGAAAGCTGAAATATATAAAATTAGATTTTAAAGATTGAATTAGTTTTAATGGAAAATATTTTCCTCTTTAACTCTGGTCATTAATTACCATCTTAATATAATCATTTTAGAATAGATTTACAGATAATATCAAGAAGAGATAACCTAAATATTTAAAATTAGATTTTAAAAATTAAAATATCTTTCAGAGTAAAGATTTCCTTCTTTTATCATCATATTATGATTACTCTTTATAAACAATCCATGTTGCAATAGATCTATAGATAACGTTTAAATTTTCCTTATTCAGACCCTGGTTTATCTGCCTTTTGTTCGAAAGAGAATTCGAATTTGGAAACCTAGGAAAGACTGTCACTCGTTAGGTAAGGTTTTGGTTTTGTTTTGTTCTCCTCAGTTTTGTTTGATGAAAGGATGATGTTTTTTTTCCAAAGTTGTCATTTTTGTCTGTCTTTTTTTTTATCATGTAAAAAAGGCTTACTTTTAACATTCAGAAGTGAACACTGTCTGGCTTCTTTTTAATTTTCTTGGTCATATTTGTATATCCTTTTAACATATATATATTTTTATTCCATGCAATTAAGTGCTATTTTCTTTAAATCCTTGACATGGTGAGTGAATTCGGTCTTTTGATGTAAGTTCATTAAAGAATTCAAGAATGAATCACCAAAGATATCATGTTACAACCAAAAGTAGAAGGGGCCACATATTTGCCCATCGACACTACCATCATCATGCACAACCTGTGCAAGTGCAAGTGCAAGAGATCTGAGGTCACTCCAACTTTCATGCTCGTAGAGGCAACATGCATAGAGGTCACTCCAACTTTCATGCTCGTGGAGGCAACATGCATAATCTTCCTCCTAGGGCCTTTCTTCAGGAAGTTGCTTCATTTCGTTACCATCTTAGTCATATGCAATTGGACATTAGCAACTTGTCATATGAGGCAAGTCTGTTTTGTATCGTCTTGTGTATTTTGCTATGAATGTGGATTGACTATGAGGTCTAAGTGACTATGAAAACTTTAATTTTTTAACTCTTTTGGAATTCCACAAATAGGATTTCTTATTTTAGGTGGTGAACGGATTGACAACGTAAAGAGGGGTTTGTCAAAGAAATTATTGCAAGACAAATGCTGACAAAAACTTATCTACTACCTAATAACTTGGGGGGGTCAACTTCTGAGGACCAGGAAACTGATCTTTGCATAATATGTCAGGTATCAAATGCATTATTTTATAGTATGTACTATTAGAAACATGTTTTCCTCTTTCTCATATTAATTGGAATACTTATGCATGATATGATTTCACAGGATGAATATAAGAACAAAGAGGAGATTGAAATTCTTCAATGTGAACATGAATACCATGTAGATTGTATAAGGAGATGGTTAGAAGAGAAAGATGTTTGTCCCCTATGCAAATCAAAAACTTTGGCAGTTGGATAGAAGCGGAAATAAATTCATTGTTCATGCATGCACAATTCATACCTCCTTCATATTTTGTTGTGTATGAAGTAGTACATACCAAACATTGTTGTAATAATGAATAAACTCATTGCTGTAATAGTTAATACACATCTGGTTACATTGCCGAATTGGGCAATAGAACATTTATCAATAAAATGTTTAATACAAGTTATTCTTAGTGGATCAATATGGAAAGAGACTTTCACTTTTTTTTATAAATTATATATTGGATTTAAATTATGATATAATATTGCTTCAAAATATTAACTTCTAAAAAAAAGTATTGATATTTAAAGAAATTACGTTTAAGAATATTACCTTAAACAAACAAATATACAAAAATATTAGCTTAAACAAACAAAATATATGCAAGAATATTAGCTTAAACAAACAAATATACAAAAATATTAGATTAAACAAATTGATATATAAGAGTATTAGCTTAAACAAATAAATATCTAAGAATATTAGCTTAAACAATATTAACTTAAACAAACAAATATTTAAGAATATTAGCTTAAACAAACAAATATTTAAGAATAAACTTTTTTAAAAAGTCATTTGTCTATCCTTTCTATCTAGATATTACTTAAGTCTTATAAGTTTTATAAGGTCTATTTAAAAAAAAATAATTTAGAATTAGAATTATACAGTATTTTTGGAATTGCATTAGCTTTTCACTTTACAAATAATGTTGGAAGTTATTATCAGTGGATGAATATGGGTGATGCTTTTATTTTTTTTCATTAAAAAATTATTTTGCATAGTTAAAATTACTTTAAACTATTAACTTTTTTTTAAAAAAATTGATATTTAAAGAAATCGAGTTTAAAAATATTAGCTTAAACAAATATTTAAGAATAAACTTTTTTAAGCTATGTATATTGATCGAAAGAGGTAGATGATTAAAAATATTAAGTATACAAGTAAAAGCTTAAGATATAATTTCAATAGTTCACTTTTGTTATTTTTGTTGCTATTCAATGGCGGCAGTGTGATCGTACGTCCAAATAAAAAACTTAAGTTTCAATTAGTATTTTGTTTAATACCATAAAAGAAAAGACTTTAAACTATTGAAAAATTATAATTTTTATATAGCCAGAAACCCAAGGTATAAATATTTTTACAAATGTAAGAATGGTGAAAAGGTAGGAAAAACATTTTTTTTTAAAGTATGTCTAATTAATTAGAACAAGTTTAACGCAAAAAATAAATAAAAGGTAGGAAAACACATAGTGGGATTAATTGTTTTAATTGATTTTACAATCCTTTCATAAATATTGTATGTCTCGTTGTTTAGTAAGATTTTAGAAATACATATACATAAAACAAATATTAATACTATCATTAACATATTTGAGGATATGATTTTTTTTAACAAGTTTGTTATCTTCATAACTCTAACTTTATAACAGTCATCAAAATTCTAACTTTATTCATAGACCGTCTAGTGGGACTAATACCGTCTAGGTCTCAACACTAGTCTCGTAAGAAGTAAATAATTCTCAAAGGCGATACATCCAAACATTGCCAATATTATTGCAACTACGGCCATACAACCGAAGGATGCCAAGCTTTGAAGGACAAAGTCGAAGAACTCGTCCAGGCGGGTCATTTCCAAAAATTCGTCAAAATAGATGCCGCGGTACATCGGTCTCCGCAGAGAGACCGATAATCATCTCAAGGCCCGAGAGACTATACCAACCGATCGAGTCGAGGGGATGGACATCGGCAGAACGACCACCAGCGTCCAACAATAAGAAAACGAAGTGAAAGCTCGGTAAGGCAGACTGGATGGCGAAGTGAGAGTTCCGAACGGAACAATCGGACCAGGCGTCGAGTGCGGGAAGTCATCAATACCATAGCAGGCCCAATATCACTCGGCGTACTAGACGAATAGGTCAACTCGATAATTGGGGTCTTTGTAGGAGGAGGATGTTCTAACTCCGTGAGGAAAAAACATCTTCGAGGCATTCAGTCAACACATGTTAAATGTCACCAAAGTAGACCCAGGATACCCCCAATAACATTCATCGATGATGATTTTATAGCCCTTGATGCCACTCAAGATGACCCCATGGTAATAATCGTGGAGATTGACAAGTTTGCAATCAGTAAGGTTCTAGTGGACCATGGCAGCTCGGTGGACATTCTATACAGGAGAACCTTTCGGAAAATGAGGATTCCCGAATCGGAGATTCAACCCTATGAAGAGCAGATTGTTAGATTCTCAGGCGAGAGAGTAGACACCAGGGGATACATCGACTTATACACCACATTTGGGGAGGAAGGTCTGGCGAAAACCATACTGGCAACCGTTGCCAACCATCATCATCCTGCATATAAAATCACCACCAAAAGAGATGGAGAGGAGGGGGGAAACAGAGGACGAAGTGGGTTGAGGGAGGATCACAGAGGAAGATCGGCGAATAGTTATACAACGTTCTTATTCTCTAACTTCCCAAACGGGTACGGCGAACAGGACATGTTTAAGGTCTTCCAGAAGTGGGCTAGGGTGAGAGAAGTGTTTATCTCTCGCAGACCAAACAAATGGGGGAGGAGGTTTGGGTTTGTAAGATTCCTTGATGTTCGGAATGTGGGGCGTCTGGAGAGAGAGCTGGATCAGGTCTACATATGAAATAGGAAGTTGTTTATGAATACCCCAAAATATCGTAGGCAACAGTTTGAACCTTTAAGGGGGGAGAGGAGGAGATCGAGGGATCAGGTTTTAGAGATTCAGCAGGATTCTGGGAAGAGGCACCCGAAAGCCTCTGAGCCTAATGGGAAATAGAGTAGTATGGAGACGTGGGTGGAGAAGAAAGGGAAAATGTCATTTCTTGAGGCTGCTAGAGGAGAACCACAACAACAAAGGAGGAGTCTGGGTTTTAAAGCCCAACAAAAAGTTCCACCATGGCTTTCCAAAAGTGTTGTTGGTAAACTCTCTGCTGGAATGGATGAAGATCAGTTGGGTGAGGAGATTGTGAAAGGGGGGCTGAATACGATTCGTGTAAGGGAGCTGGGGGATAGATTAGTTCTGATTACTCCAAGAGAAGGTGAGAATATGGAGGTTATTATAAATGATAATAAAGAGTGGTTTGATGATGCGTTTGCCAGTATAGAGCCTTGGTCGTTTTTGAACGGTCCGAACCACAAAATTGTCTGGGTAAGATGCTATGGACTGCCATTGTCCTACTGGAATAGGGAATGCTTCGAAAAAGTGCTTGGAGTCATGGCTACGTCGGCTTCGTTAGTGTCTATTGATAAGGATACTTTGTCCTGGGAGGTTCTGGAATACGCCAGATTGCAAGTACGTATTCTTAACCTTGATAGCTCTAAAATGGCAAAATGTGTGTGGATTAATAACCATTGTTGTAGCATCCTTATGGAAGAAGAGAATATGGTCCATTATAGTGATAGTTGTAAGGCCCATGTCTTCCTAGACGAATCCTCTGATAGTGTCTCTTCCTCGGAGACCTATGTAGAGGAAACAGAGCTCTCGGTGGAAAATGGAGAGGAGGAAGTCAGGTGCTGGGGGGAGAGAAGAGTCGATCAACAGGCGAAGAGCGAGGAAGGGAGGTGAGAGGAGAAGATGAACAGTACAAGCACAAGTGAAATGTGATATATGTGGGATCTTCTTCGAATAGTTATGGGTGTCAGTGGAAAGGTGGCAAAGTTAAAACAAATGAAGAAAGAAAGGAGCAGAAGGGTCTCGAAGGCACTGTTCTCACTCTTTTTTCTGATCAAGTCTATGGAGCGGCTCATGCTAGCTACCCTACACATGAGGATGTGGCAAAGATGGTGGTGGAAGTAGAGTGTAGAATTAACCAAGAGGTTAATTGTGCGGACAAGGGCCAATCTGAAGAAAAGAAGGTGGCCCAATTAGAAGGGGGGTGGTCACCAAATGCAACCCACTCAGAAAAGAACGATGGGAGGTGGTCAAATGCAGCCCACTCAGAAAATAATGATGGGAGGTGGTCACCAAACGCAGCTCAATCAGAAAAGAACGATGGGAGGTATGTACAACAATCACCACAGAAGATTTACAATGAAGGGGGTGCCGTAGGAAATAAGCTCTACGAAAGCTATGTAGGTGTCTCGGAGGTGGGAGGCTCTGTAGAATCCCAAAAGGTCTCATATGAAAAAGAAACAAATCTCCGAGGTGATCAAGGTATAAGAAATGGTGCAGAATCAAATATGTGGGAGGATAATGGGCTGCTGACTCTCTGTACAACGTATGGTGCGAGTGAAGAAGACGTAGATGTAGGGTAGTAACACCAGAAACAGAATCCCCGAAAGTGCAGGAGGAAGAGGAATTTAGGGAGAAAAGTAGGTCTAACACCCTACCATACCGTCGGAAGAAGAAAGGTTTGGCAGAACTATGGGAATCATTCTCCCATCCAAGGCGGTTTATACGTATAAGTGAAAGAGTATCCAAGGCAGGGTCCTCGTCTTCGTTCAGGGATGAAGCGTTGTCAAATACAGTGTCTGATAGGGACATCAAAAATTGTAACATTCGTTGGCGTTCTAACCGCATCTTGGGGGAGCCCTCGAATTTGTGGGGAATTGGGAAACAAGCAGGGATAATCTGTCATGGGGATGAAGAGGAGGTTGTTAAAGAATATGTTTGTAGGAAGGAGAGAGACTTGGAATATGTGAAAGGCTCAAAGGAGGGTAAAAAGAATGGTTGATCATGTTAATAGTAAACATGAATATAAGAGGGTTAGGGGGAGGTACTAAGGCAAGGTACATAAGGCAAATCATTGGAAGTGAAAGGGCGGAATTTGTATGCCTGCAAGAAACAAAATCTAAGATGTTAACAGAAGCCAAATGCTTTTCGCTGTGGGGGGACAACAAAATTGGGTGGCTACACTATGATGGAGATAATGGAGGTGGAAGTTTGTTGTCCATGTGGCAAAAGGAAGCCTTTAGCTATCTCAACCACGTGATGGGGAAGGGGTTCATTGTCGTTTTTGGGAAACATCTTAAATCTGATTTTAATTGTGCAGTAGTAAATGTTTATGCTGCGTGCAATTTGAGAGAGAAGAAGACGCTATGGGAAGAGTTATCCTCTATTAAAGCGACATCACAAGAGGTGGTATGGTGCTTCTGTGGGGATTTTAATGCAATTAGAAGACGAAGTGAAAGGGTAGGAAGTAGGGGTAGGGATGGCCTATCTAGTGAAATTAATGGTTTCAATAGTTTCATTGACGCTAACTTCCTTCTCGATGTTCCCCTTGTTGATAAAAAGTTCACCTGGTTTAACTCAAATGGGAAGGCGAAGAGTAGATTGGATAGAGTACTAGTTACTGAAGAGTGGATGGAAAAGTGGCCTACGTGTAAGTAGTATGTGCAACGAAGGGAAGTCTCCGACCACTGTGCTATAGTGGTGAAGTCAATGGATAAAGATTGGGGACCAAAACCCTTTCGTTCTATTGACGCATGGTTGATGGAGAGGGGTTTCTGTGAGATGGTAAAGGATAAATGGAATTCCTATCCTGTTCAAGGAAGTGCTTTCATAAGGCTCAAAGAAAAGTTGAAGTATCTGAAGGGAGATCTAAAAGTTTGGAACAAGGATGTGTTTGGGAACATTCAGACTTGTAAGAAGAGGATAGTGAAGGAAATTGAGGAGCTTGATGTTCAAGATTGCAATGGTACTCTCGAGGAAAATGATAGACTGAAGAGGATTGAATTGGTGAATAAAATGAGGGAACTGGACAAAAAACTAGATTCCCTTATATGTCAAAAAGCTAGAGCAAGTTGGTTTAAGAACGGGGACTCTTGCACCAAGTTTTATCATTCGTCTTTGAGATGGAGAAGACTTAGAAATGAAGTTAGAGGTATTGAGGTAGGGGGAAATGGTGCGAGGAACCGAGTACGGTTCGCTCTGAAGCGAAGAAGCTCTTTGACAATAGATTTAAAGCCACGAAAGATTTCGATGTTAGACTTGATGGGGTCGAGTTTAAGGCTCTCTCTTCAGGTTCTAGTCAAGATCTTATTGTTGGCTTCTCTGAGGAAGAAATAAGGGATGCGGTGTGGCAATGTGAAGGAACAAAGAGCCCAGGTCCGGACGGATTCAACTTCAACTTCATCAAGAAGAATTGGGAGGTCATGAAGAAAGACATTGTGGAAGCGGTGCGCCTCTTTCACGAGACTGGGTGCATTCCAAGGGGTTGTAATGCTTCCTTTGTGGCTTTGTCCCCAAAGTAAGGTTCCCTGTAAAGCTTGAACAATATAAACCAATTTCTTTAGTTGGTGCTCAGTATAAGATCATCTCAAAGGTGCTAGCTGGAAGGATTAAGAAAGTGTTACCATCAGTTATTGATGAAAGTCAATCAGCATTCTTAAAGGACAGAGGGATCTTAGATAGTGTCCTAATGGCCAATGAGGTGGTTGAGGACCTTAGAAGGGGTGGAAGGACTGGATTATGCTTGAAAGTGGATTTTGAGAAAGCATATGACTCAGTTAGATGAGAGTTCCTCTATGAGATGCTGCGTAGGATGGGGTTCTATAGTAGGTGGATTATGTGGATGCAAGGATGCTTGGAAAGTGCAACTGTGTCAGTGCTAGTCAATGGGAGTCCAACAGAGGAATTTAAACCGTCTAGAGGGTTGAGACAGGGTGACCCCCTAGCCGCCTTTCTATTCATAATGGTTGCCGAAGGACTTGTTGGGCTTGTTAGACAAGCTGTAAAAAATAAATTGTTATCTGGCATCATTATCGGGGAGAAGGAGCTTGCCCTCAGCATCCTCCAGTTTGCTGACGATACTCTGTTCTTGTACGAGGATTCCCTCACCAATGTTCTATCTCTGAAAGCAATTTTAAGGGGTTTTGAGCTAACATCAGGTCTGAAGATTAACTTCCACAAATCAAGGTTAGCAGGTGTAAATGTCCCCAGAAGTAGTATTGAACACTATACTGAGACTCTGAATTGTGAGCAGATGAGCATCCCGTTTACTTACCTTGGCATAGAAGTGGGAGGTAATCCAAGGAAGAAGAAGTTTTGGGAGCCGGTTTTGAATAAGCTGAAATCCAGGCTTAGTGTATGGAAAGGAAGGTTCTTATCTATGGCAGGTAGGATATGTCTCTTAAAATTCGTGATCACAACAATTCCGCTTTACTATCTATCCTTGTTTAGAGCACCGGAGTCGGTATGCAAAAGCATTGTTAGCATTCAAAGGAGGTTTATATGGGGGTGGGGAAAGGAGAAGATATCGATCTCATGGGTCAGTTGGAAGAATGTATGTAAACTATGAGAGGAAGGAGGACAGGGTCTCAGGGATATCCGCAGGTTTAATACTGTGCTCCTGGCTAAATGGAGATGGCGTTATATCTCTAATGAGAGAGGGAGGTGGAAGGAATGCCTGGAATCTTAGTATGGTGTGGAGTTCAATAATCACCAAACATCAGTAAAACTCCAATCCTGGTGGTGGAGAGATTTGGTGAAGATGTGTAAGGAGGGAGGTGGCGAAGGATAGTTTCAAGAAGAAGTCAGATGGTCACTAGGAAAGGGTGATAAAGTGAAATTCTGGGAGGATGTATGGATTGGAAATCAGCCCCTAAAAACTGTATTTCCTAGATTGTTTTCTATATCTTTAAACCAGGGTCAAAGGGTGGAAGAGTTAGGTGTGTGGGAAGAATCGGGGTGGCGGTGGAAGTTAAAGTGGAGGCGAGGTAGATTTGAGTGGGAAATTCCGATGGAATTGGAGCTTGGCATGCATATATCTAGGGCAAATGTATCTAGGGATGAGAAGGATGCCCAAATATGGAGAGGTGATGAAGTCGGTTGCTTCTCGGTGAGCTCGGCATATGAATGCCTCACCAAGTATGAAAGAGGCCCTCAACTTGATGTGTTCAACTTCTTGTGGAAGATTAAGGCGTTCCCAAATGTGATGATCACAACTTGGAGGGTGCTGCTAGGAAGAATGCCGACAAGAGAATGCTTGAGTAGGAGAGGGGTCTTGCTAAACACAACTGCCTGTGCTTTATGCCAGTCTGAGGAAGAATCGTGTCACCACCTCTTTATAGAGTGTAAATGTGCCTGGTGTGTATGGTCTTTATGCTTCAAATGGATTGGAATCTCATCTGTACAACATAAAGAGATAATAATCCATTTCAAGAGTTTTCATCTGACCCAATGTAGTAGTAACCAAAATCTGGTTTGGAAAGGGATATGGGCTGTTGTTGTATGGTGTTTATGGGAGCATAGAAACTTGGTTGTGTTTAACCAAGGTGTTGCAGATGCGGAAGAAATTTTCTCAAAAGCTCAACTCAAATCTTGGCTTTGGATGAAGCACAAGGCACATAACTTTAACTATTCCTATGCAGAGTCGTTCTTGGACCCATTATCATGTATTAGGAGTTGTAGGTAAGTGTTCTTAGGCGGAGTTATTATGGTTTGAGTTGCGCTGTAAAATGCAACCGAAGAAGGTTGGTTCTAATACCTAGTAGGGCCGTCTAGCATACCTCGGTCCTTAAAGACCTCTAGGATGCTCCTGGTTCTCTTTTTATCTTGGATTGGGCCGTTGAAGCTCCTCTATGGGGGAGCTGGTCTCTTGGGTCTTTGGCCACTAGTTTGGGTGTTTTTTGGTTGATTGTTGTGGGGGTGTTACTAGGGGTGGTGTAGAACGGTTCCTCTAGGGTCTGGTATGCTCATTGTGTTGTGGTCTGGTTAAATTCTCCTTGTCTTAGCTTGGGGTACTATCCATGTTGCTGCAGGAAGGAATATGGTTAGTAGATGCACAATTTGGAAATGTGTTTGAAGAGGTGGTACTTGGTGGGGTGCAGTGAAGGGTCTCGTGGTGCAACCCCTTGCTGATGCCAACAAAGTCTCGTGAAGATGTTGATGTAAACTGAAGAGGAATGAAGAACTGGGAGTAGTTGGCGCAAAGTGGCATATGCCTATTCGACGAGGTAAGCAGGAGGATGGAGGAATGAAAGTGCTGAAGTATAGAAGGAGCTTTTAATTATAGAATCAGGCTTCACTGGTTGTTGGTTTTGTTGTGATTGTCACTGGGTGTAGTTGTTTTCATCTGGGGCGCATTGAAGTTCATGGCCAGAGGCTGAAAGGGAGGTTAGGCAGGTTGGTTAGAGATGAAGGAGAGGTGGATGGGTAGCTTCTACAAGTCTTGCTGGAGGTTGCTGGAGTGGAGAAATCATTAATATATGGTGCAATATGCATTGCAGTTCTGCAGAGGTACGGTTTAGGGGTGCAGGACTTATGCTTGTTCCACAGGAGATCAAGTCTCAAAAGAATACAAGCTAGCTGTAAAGGGGTGGTTAAGGGTTGGATCAAAGTTGAGGTGTGCAGAAGGGACCCTTGCTAGAGCGTGGCTCAGGTTTATGCAGTCTGATGTCAATAACAAGTTGGCCTGCTACTGCCTAGACACTTGAATACAATGGCAACTGGTCCTCTGGAGGACCTGGTCGGCCTTCAACAGTGTAGATGTAGCCCTCTTGGCAGTGGTTTCGTGGCTCAATTTTTATTGGGCTGGATCCATTGTAATTTCGATGTGGGTTTGGTACTGTGGTTGAAGGTGTTTCTGGAAGGGATCTAACGAACATGGCTCCGTGTGGTCTATTGGGAGATTCTATCAAGAACATCTTGGTTCAAGGCTGCTGTGTGTGGGTGCTTGTTGGTTTTACTAGTGCTAGTTTTAGAGCATATGCTATCTAGACTGTAGTTATTCAAGTGTTGTTGTGCAGCATTTTGAAATCACGAACAATACTTCTCTTTTTGTTGTTTTACTGAATTTTTACTACAGGTTGCTATGCGGGCTATAGCTAGGAACTATGGATATTGGTCTACTAAGTTGGTTTGTGATGGCTATAGAGATTGATAATGTCAAGGGAGTATCGCTGCAGAAGTGCCCCTGATCCATCAAGCTTCACGTTATGGTTTTGTGCGTTTTTAAGCTTTCATTTGTTAGGTTTCTTTTGTGCTAGCAAACACATATAAATGTTTAGTTAGAACGGTTGGGTCTAGCCCCTGGAGGGTGTAGTTTTTGGTATTGTAAACGGGTTGGGATACCCCTGAAGTATCCCTCTTTAATTCATTTCATTCTTTGCTGATAAAAACAAATTAGTAAATGCCAATACCTCATGCATACAACATACTACTGGGTCGGTTTTCCATAAATCGCCTCAAAGCAATAGTGTCTGCCCCCCATCTACAGACGGGGATATCGTCATAGTCCACGTAGATCAAAAAGTCACACACGAATGTTATGTCGAAAGTTTAAAAGTAAAGCCTACCAGACGACTTTACAGAGTTTCGCTACATGGCAGATCTCAAAAAAAAGAAGAGAATGTCCAACCGAGAACCGTTCACTATCAACATTCAACTCTTAATTATTTTTTTTAAGAATATTAGTTTAAGAGTTAAAAAGAAGAAGAAATCTATTAAAAATTTATAAAAGAACATATTTTCTCATATCCTAATTATAAACTCATTCACTTTTAATTATACTAAATTTGAAATTAATTTTTTTCCAAATTTAAAAAGAATTATTTTAGGTACATTAATTTGTAAAATAATCTACTTTTATTCTATGTATTCCATCACATAAATATTTGTTTCTCTAAGAAATTTATTCTAGGTGTGTTCACATTGTTTTATATATATAGAATGAAATAAGCTTTTTAGAATTAAAATTAAATTTGTTAGATTAAAAATAATGTGTTTTTATAGTGTTATTAATTTGAAATTTTCACCACAAGTTTGTGATTGATTAAGTTTTTTTTTAAAAGGACATTTTTAGTAGCTTTATTTTCCACTATTATATATGGACAAGTCAAATATGATTTATTGATAATATATATTTGAATTGAATTTAAATTTTATTTCGATAATTCATATACTAATTGTACCACCCTGGTAGTCGGAAGTGATGACGTGGCATCAAGCTACAGTATCGGCGTGTTGACAAGACGCCAGGTTGGCAGAAGGGAAAGAAGTCGGGGGCTCGTGAAGTCGCCAGTTATTAAGTTGGCGTGTTCCGATCTCCAGCATACCAGAACCGACGGTCACCGGGTTAAAGATGAAGTCGCCGGATGTAAACTCAGGCGACCAAGTGATTGGAGATCGCCAGAGCAAGCACATCGCCAGAGATGAAGGTGGTGCAGATTATGAAGGCGGCCGGCGAGACC
>Ga0123342_1008100_pt1 | contig 13459 bp, 5 predicted proteins | sample Turbeawhitnodule_FD_89960 | JGI IMG/M metagenome (GOLD analysis project Ga0123342, IMG submission 89960) | Root nodule microbial communities of legume samples collected from Mexico - Turtle bean Mexico white nodule | ecosystem: Host-associated > Plants > Roots > Nodule | place: Mexico: Nepantla...
ATTTGCTGCAGAACTGCACCAGCACCTTCACCAAGATCAAAGTTTTCCTAGAACAAGCTCACTTGAAAATCCCTTTGGAAAACCTTTCAAAAACTCTTTTCAATCCTTCTTCTCACATAGAAAATGTTTAATCTCTGTCAAAAACGTAATTACTCAGGATCCTTTCATGTGAGAGAAGCTTTTCTTTATATAGAAAACAGTTTCTAACTTCTTTTCAAAAAACAGTTGAAAAGCTGTTATGAAAACAACAAATTCAGTTTTAAACTAAACAGATATATTTTTAGGAAAACTGCTAACTCAACTAACTGAAATAACTGACTGAGTTGTACCTTTGGTGCCCTAACCAACTTTCGAAAAACCTTTCAGCACACCAAAAATAAACCTATTCTTTTACAGAGAAACAGATTTATTTTTGTGCAGTATCCTGATTTTTGGAAAGAACTCTAAAAAGCTTTTGGAAAAACTTTTAACCACTTCAAGTGCTTGATCTATGCTTGGTTAGGCATCTAGGATAGGTCATGAAGCAAAAGACAACCTTGAATACACACAACCCTAAAGTACAAGATCATCTAAGACACATTGCAACCTACAAAGTAAAACTAGCTAACATCTACATCAAACACACTAAGGCTAGGTAGAGATGAGCTTCATCCATCTTCAACAATATTTAGCATTTTCGACGGTTTTTAAATTCCTCATACTTTCATAAGTTTTTAAATCCTTGTTATTTTTTGCGGTTTCAAAACCCATGTTATTCCTGGTGGTTTTCAAATCTTGGTCACTATTGACAATTTCTAAACCTCCATTATTTTCGACGGTTTTTAAATTCTCGTTATTGTTGACGATTTTCAAACCTCCATTACTTCTAACAATTTGTAAATCCCCGTTACTTTTAGTGATTTCTAAACCCTATTACTTCTAGTGGTTATTTTTTTTAATGTACATAAGTCTGTTACTTCTAACTATCTCATTAAATTTCATTTGTTATTTCTTTTAATGACGATATAAAATGAAAAAAGGAAAAGATTTTAAAATTTTGATATTTATAATTGAATGTAATATTCGTAAAAAAGGAAAAAAGAATAAAATCTATAACTTCAAGGTAAAATAATATAAACAACAATGTTTAAAGGTTAAAACTACTAAAACATTACATTATCATTTATTCTAACTTATAAAAATAGACATAATGAAAAACTAAATAATATTATTATTCAATTATGATTATTGATGTTAATATTTATTACTTGTTTTTTTTTTAGAACATTTTCTTGATCATATACCTAATATGTAAAAAATATTTATAATTAGTAACATTCAAATTATAATATAAAATATATATTAATTTAAACAAAATTTAAATATTAAAATGTGTGACTCAATAAAAAAATGAAACAATAGCAACCAATGCTATACAATTTGTATAGTGTGGAATCATTCATGCATCAACACATTCATACTGCCACAATTGCCCTAAACACCACAACCAAACATACCTATATGCATAAAATAGTGTTACTCGCTTCTCCAAACAGAGACCGCATTTGTCTAAGAAGCTAACATCATACAATCGAATTAAACTTATTTAAGCTGAACTAAAATGTAGAGAAGAAAACATTGTAGTACAAGTTGTAAAATTCGATGTTACGTCTTGGTAAATATTTTATTATAATTTAAAATTTTAAATTACTTTTTTATATATTATTTAAAATCATTTTTTAACCATTAATTCTTTTTCTATTATATAGGATTGGTCATTGTACTTGAACAAGGCCTAGATAGTACCTATTACTAGTTGAACAATTGATGTTTGTCCCTTGGTCATTTCTCTTTCTCTTCCCTTCTCGTACTCATTCCTTAGATCTCGATCGGGACTGGACCTGCAAAAGGTTATCTGATGATAAAGTAAGTGCTCTGTATGAAAGTGGGTAATATATTGATAATTTTTTTTATATCATTTGATATCTAACCTCATCACCATGTAGTATTCAGACGATAAAATATACCGGTCATTCTTATTTATATACTTCTTGGACTAATGTTGCACTAACGATTTCATCTAATACTGACATGTATACAACAATTGGCCATTGAGGATTCAGTTTTCGTATGACTATTTTGATTTATTCTTTTTCAATGAGTTATTTTCAAAACGAGTATAGAAAAAATTTGATAATCATTTGAACATATATAGAATGGAAATGTTAAGTTTGTGAACTTTCTTTTGAAGATCATCCAACGTGCATCACCGTCTAACGCGTTGTGAAATTTTCATCATTTGTCAAATGTGTTAACTCTCTATAACGCTGTCTATTGAGCTTGGTCCATTGAGTTCTTTTGTAGATATCATCTAACATACTTCGTGAGACCTTCATATAATTCTTTCATTGTTTGAACATCGTCTGGTGACTTCCTTTGAAACATTGTCTGACGCTTTCTGTGATGACAAGCTTCTAGTCTTTTCAGCACGTTGTTCGTTTGACACTTTGAACTAATATTATGTTCATTCTTGTCATCATTTTGCAAGGATATATAGTATTTGACAATGTCAAATACTTTTTGTGTAACATCATTTTTCTTCCTTCCAAGACAACATTTGTTGCGCTTTTAATATTGTTGTTAGAAATCATGGCACATCTTTATAGTTTTCTTGTTATTATCAAAATATACTTAGAGTCTTTTATCATGAGATCGTCTAAGACTAATTGGATCATCCAGAATCTAAACAAAAGAGTGTCCTTTTATGGAAACATTAAAGAATAAGTGTCCCAATTTGATGAGAGTGAAATGTGAAATCATGTGATAACATTATGTTTAATCGCTATTTTGTCAAGTTGTTTCGCTAGTTAATATAATAATATTAAAAAATTAACCATATTAACCATTTTAAAATAGTATTAAGACCAAAATACTAGACTAAAACAGTTGACAAATAAGAACAAGATATTTAACCTTTATTTTTAAAATAAAATAGAGAAAAACTTATAAACCACATATTAATATAAATTATCGGTAACAAGTCTTCTCTTCAACCAAAACTATTTAAATTTACAAAAAAAAAAAAAACTCGAACATTCCACTAGCTATCACTCCCTCAAGCTACCAATTTATTGAATTTATTTTGTTTTTGAGCTTTGAATACGATCACTGAATTAATTCACCAAACTGTAAGATGGGATATGGCTATCATGATAAGGACTTTATACCAACAATTTTCCAAGTACTCATAAAATATTCATACTTTTATAAAAGGTAATGATGTTTTTATTGAATCTTTAAGTGATCTGACTATATTTAAATTTAATCATTGTAAAGCTAATTAAGGTCATATGGTGTAAGCTTTTCCTATTTACCACTTTTCTAACACTGATAACGATCCATCTTTCTTTAGTTTAAACCTTGATAGGTGAAGTACTTCCAACCAATATTCCTTTTATTAGAAATTTAAACAAATATTTTTGCTACATAGTTTTTAAATTTCGAAAGAACCAACATGTCTGGATATAATATTACCAGTGATAAGTAATTACACTGTAACAAAATTATGAAATAATGAAAACCAATTTTAGAAGAAAAAAAATAATTAGTCGTAATAGTGACTAAATTAGAGACCATTTTAGAAACTAAATAAATTTTTGGTTTCTAAATTAGTTTCTATTATGTTTTTAAATTAATATTTAATTAACAATTAAGGTTTTTACTATCAAATTTAGAATCTAAATAATTGGTAATTAAAATATTGGTAGCTAATTAGATACCAATTTAGAAACTATTTCACAATAATAGAAATTAATTTAGAAATTAATTTTTTTTTTAGTTTTTAAAATGTTCTTTAATTTAGTTACTATTGCAACTCATTATTTTGGTTTCTAAAAATTGATTTCTATCAAATGATTTTTTTTAGTGTTATCACATATTTATTAAAAAAGTTAATTTAAATTATATGAAAATCAAAGAGTGGCCAGTAATATTTTTTGCTAAGAAATTTGTTTATGCAACATATTCTATTGAAGTACTCTTCTATTTGCTTAGATATAAATTCACGTTTTTGGGATTTTGCTTAGAGAAGTATTAACTAGATAGTTGGAATTGAGATAGCTTGTTAATTTTCTTCAAATTAACGATAAACATACTTTAGCTATATTTAACTTTATAAATTATTTTAGAAGAATTCAGATTCTATTCTGGCAAGTGTGGAGAAAGAGCATTGTTCCTTATTGTTCCTTACAATTAAGAAGCAAAGAAATTGCGACAGAGGTTGGATATTGCATGTAATGAATTAAATATATTTTCTTCCCGGTTTTACTGCATCTTGGTTTTTCCAGTTTAAAAAGCAAAATTGAAAGAAAAAAAATCTTAAATTAAGTTTTAGTATAATTTTATTTTTTTTAAATTATAATCAAAATTATGTACAATTTTAAGCTAGTTAAAGTCTATGCTGTATAAAAATACACAAGTTAAGGGAGATAGTTTAAAAACGATTTAATTTGAATATGATGTCATTTCTTGTGATTGGTTTTTGGTGAAAAAATTTCTTTGAAATTTACCAAGTTAAGAGAGATGCTTTTACACATTCACTCTTCAAGATATACTTCATTTTTTTACTAGACAAAAGAAATTACAAATTTAGTAAATTTTATTTCTTATTTGATGAGAATTTCTATTAATTCTGGATTTTTTTTTAAACTAACTTTAACTAAGAAAAAAAAAGTGGTAACAAAATGTTAAAAGATGTTTTCTTTACTAAGGAGCTTGAGCAAGTATATGATAGGGCCAAATTATGATACCTGAACTGTTTGAAAAATCTTTATTGGTGAGACTTGAACTACTCTAATTTTTGTTACTTGTTTAATACACCAACCAAACAAGATAAGGAGGTTCTTTCAACCTTATTACAGATTACCAAACCCAACAAACACATAAATAGTTTCCTAAACCTTGGAAAGAGACAGCAAAACAAAGAAAAATATTCCTTCTCTTTTAATCCAAACAAAATCTACCTCACGCTTAACCCCATTTTTCATTTCCTCTCTGTCCCTTTGTGTCCCTAAATTTCTTCATAAAACACACTCCAATGGCCAACAAACTCAGAAAACTCTTCCCAGATGAAACAACATCCACAAACCAAACCCAAACACAAGATTGCTATGGCTTATGTGACCCTGCATGCCCTTACAACTGTTACTCTAACCAAGACTACTTCTTCTCTCCACCACCACCATCTATTTTACACTCAACACAAGTTAACCACATACCCTCCTATTTGATCATCCTCGGGACTCTCTTCATGGTCATTTTTGTTATTATTGGTTTCTACGTGATCAAAGTGAAGTGCTATGCTGCATGGTGTGGGTGGAGGCTCAACGGATCCCTTCCTTCTCGATCAGACACCACCACTGAGGAGTTTCTCAACGAGAACCAAGTTGACCACCCCGTGTGGCTCATTGCCACGGTGGGGTTGCAACAATCCGTCATAAACTCCATCACAGTGTGCAAGTACAAAAGAAACGAAGGTTTGGTTGAAGGAACCGAGTGTTCGGTGTGTTTGAACGAATTCCAAGAGGAAGAGACCTTGCGACTCTTGCCAAAGTGCAACCATGCTTTTCACATCCCTTGTATTGACACTTGGTTGAGATCACACATCAATTGTCCTCTTTGTCGTGCCGGTATTGTCTCTAACAGTGTCACTTCTGAAGCACCCGTGTCGAATTTGGAGCAAGAGAATGCGAATTTGGGAAGAAATCAAGAGACCCTTATGGAGAATTCAAGGAATGAAGGCTTGTTAAACAGCAACACGGTTGCAGGGGAATCAAGTGAAGCACTAGAGTTGGTTGATGAATCAAATTCTAAGGATCGGGTGCATGATCAAACTCAGAACCATCACGTTCTGGATATCGAGATTCACACAGAAACGGGGTCTGTTTCAACCACAGAATCTGAAAGCCATCATGTTGGTGATGATCATAAACATGGTGAAATACACTTGCAACCTGTTAATCAATGGAAGCAAGAGCAAGATGGTGATTACTACCAAAACACGTGTAAAACAATGCGTCGTTGTTCCTCTATTGAAGAGTGTTTGCATTTAAGCCCGGTATCCATGAAAAGATCATTCTCCTGCAATGGAAGGATTCTAACTTCCAGAGGTTGCATGACTTTAAACGCTATGCTCCATTCATCCCTACTAGAATTTTCAATCTGTTAGAGATGAACATAGCCTGCTGTGAGGTACTGTTATTCATCAGTAACATGAAATATGATGTTCATTTTACTCTCAGAATTTTGAGGGCACCCTTCGTAGGTTGGAGTTTGAACACTGACATGGTGTACACAGCAAATTGCGAAAGAGAAAAAGATCAATTTATTGAGGTTTGATTATGAAATAAAATGTTACTTGTAATTGAAGTTTTAGCAAGAGATGGGACATGTGAAAGTAACTATGCTGGGAGCTTATACCACAAATCACAATGTTCAATGGCACTGCAGAACATTACAGGTTTGCTCCCACAACAGGGAAAGAGATACATTAAGTGCTCTATTTTTTGGTTCTACATTGTGTGTTAGTAAAAGTTTGATTTTTCCCACACGATATTGTGGTCTGTTTATCATACTCCTCCATAACAAACTGGATACGATACAGCAGAACCAAAATAAATTTGTATTGATGTTGTCTGTGATTCTTGAATTACAAATGTGCAGATCATACGAAGCAACCAAAGTTATAAATTGTAAATATGATTTTTATCAGTGAGAAATTAGTAGGTTATGGATCACTGTGTGTCTATACCCCAACTAATTTACGCGGTATATGTTGTTGAATATTTTAATTTATGATAAAACAAAATAGAAGTTAATAGCATTCGATTGTGTTACATGAAAATTAGATAAAATGATGGTAATCTTGAATAATTTAATAGCCTTTTCATGACGTGTTCTGCAATTGCAGTTTCAAATTGTACAGGTGAAATGCATGGAATAATTTAAAATTGGTAGTATAAAAATAATTTATCTCCTAATTGAACTAATATTTCTTAATTGTATTTATCATATTTACACTGTAAATTAAGGAAGAACACTTCTTAATTGAATTTTCTTAACTGTCTAACCGTCTAGCATCATACCCCTGTATTGTTCATTGTCAATCGTCTATAGCCCTGTATTGTTCATTGTCTATCGTCTATACCTTTCTAACCTTCTAACATCTGTACCGGTCTAATTGTTTAGCTTCTATACCAACTGTTCCCCTTATACTTCTTTTGGTCTCTCTATTTGAGATAAGAAGATACATTACTTTCTATGTGCACTTCGACATGTTTCTATTTTTTCTCACTTTCGTTTGCATGGTATCACGAACATTTTTTTTTTGTTTCTCCACGACTTCTTTGTCCACCAGTGTTGCGCTTCTTTCTCCCTCATTGTCGATTATTATGACTTCTCTTCGTTCCTCATTATTTTTACCACTCCGATTAATCTCAAGTTTGATGAAGACAATTTACCTAATATGGAGAAAATAGGTCTTGACCACCATACGAGGTCTTAAACTTACACATTTTCTTGATGGCACTCACATTCCACCCAAGTTTCTTCACTCCTCTAATGAAAAAAATTGTTAAGAATAAAGAAAATGGATCTAGAATTGATATTCCTCGTGTAAAATACACACATGGGGTCTTTATTTATAAATGAGAATAATAACATAATCAATAACCGAATAATATAAACTATGGGCTAAGTCTGTTACATTCAACACTCTCCCTCAAGCTGGTGCATATAAATCATATGTACCAATCTTGTTACAAATATAATCAATTCTAGGCTCCTGTAAAGATTTAGTGAAAATATCTGCTAATTGATCATTTGAATTAACAAATTCGGTCTTGATGTCTCCAGACACGATCTTTTCTCGAATGAAATGACAATCAATCTCAATATGTTTCTTTAATACAATAATTTTGTTTGTACAATAATTCTGATACAAGTAAGTAAAATTACCAAAATGAATTAATTAAAAATATAAATGAAATGAAGGAGAGGCTCCAACTATAGTTCTTGTTATGCTTTTTCTCCACATATCCCTACTAAAGCCACCATTAAGCAACAACAAGCCACCAAGACAAAACTACAACCACCAACATAGAGAGCTACAACCATTATCATATAACTATTAATATCTAGAACCATTAACAAATCTCCCGAAATTGTGCAAGATTGTTTAAAAATATTGAACTTGTCATTAATTACATATTCAAAGAAGCATCAGATTTAGATTAACAAAGGTTATAATTTTTTTCCAAAAAAACATTAAAAAAAAAAACAACCAAAATGAACACCTGAACCAAAACAATGAAAGCATTAAACAACTCTAGTAGTCGAGGCAAAGCAGAACAAAGAAACAAAGAGCAAATAAGTCTAGTATCCAATTCCAAGTTCTTTTCTTTTTCACCTGGTGTAATATTTATTTATTCTGCTCTAATTTCATTTTTCATTTCATCTGCATTAGTCCAAATATGCTTTAGGTTTTCATGTTGAATCACAATCAAATAGACTAGAATGTAAAAGAAAAAACTTTCAAAAGTGTTTCCAGCAATCATAACCATACTCTTAGATTGTCTTTGATATATCAACACATTTTATTCATGACGGTGGAAAACCACAAACTCTTGCATGCGAAATAGAACAACAAAGATAAATGTTATCTTATTATAGCACAAAAGCTTCCAAAATACTTTAAGGCAAAATTTCTCTTCACCTTGGTATCTTCTTTTTGTACCTTCGTACTTTTTTTTAATTTCAACAATACCCTTCTTAGTATGGTGAAGAGTATGGTGTCTTTTTCTTCATTTTAAGTGGTGGTGATTGCTTGTGGTGGTTGGGGGTGAACGTTCGTGATTGAGGTAAGTTTTGTGGTGTTTTTACTTGTGGTGGTTGTGTTTTTGTTCACTTATTTTTTTCATTTTTGTGAAAGCCACATAATCTAGAAAGAAAAACCAACAAGGTGCAAAAATGGAGTACAAAATTTTTTTAAAAAATTATCTTCGCACTAAGGAACATCAAATACAATGAATATTCTCCTCTACTCTCTCACACACACTCGAATAATGGAAATGTGCTCTCAAACACTGTGACTAGAGAAGAATTAAAGTGTTGCAACGGAAAGAAAGGTATAAGAGTGTGGGATGCAGTTTAGGATTTAGGGTTTAGGGTTTAGGGCTACAAGGAAAAAGTATGAAGATGCAGGGAGAAGGTATCGAGGTGGAGGAAGAATTTGTCATACTTCAAATACCCCTTTGACTTGTTTTTTCATTTTTATCAAGACATGGGCCAAAATCATCCCAATAAGTGTGTAAAACACTTAGCCCATTCTCTTTAGGACAAATTCTTCCTGCACCATATTAATTCCAACTTATACCCAATCGCTATTAAAAATTATAAAAATGTCCTTGTGAAATAATGAAAATAATCTTAAATAAAAAGGGGTGTAGATAAAAAATTAATTCCTAAACTCTTCTTTTTAAAATATTCTTTTCATAACACATTTTTGAATTCCAAAATCTTTTATCCAAAATGTATTTTTAATTTTTTTTGTTTTGGGTCTTTTTCTAGAATGTATTTTTTTAGAATAAGGATGATTTTGAAAATTTCAAAAGATGACATATTGCAGGTTAAAATTGATATGGTAGAAGAAGTTGTCTCTCTATAGTATGAGTGTGTAAAAAGGATCCCTTTGTTTTGTTTCTTTTCAATTCATCTTAAAAATGTCTCTGGTTGTTGCCAGTGCATAGAAGCTTCGGAAGGCATTTTTCATAAACTCTAACCATTTTTCATAAATTTTATTAATCTTTTATAATGTAAAAAGTATCCAACTCTAACCAGTTATTATTGAAAATTAATTATTTAATAAATATTTCATACAATTCCAATTTAATTCTGTTTACTTTATACACCTTTCTAATTCTGTTTATTTTAAACCACTAATTTGGTTATTTAAAAAATTAATTTAAACCACTTTAGATGCATTTCTAATTTGGCTATTTCTAAATATTATTTTAAATAACTTTTGATGCACTTGTTATTACTTGCAATTTTTGTTTTAAAAAATTAATGAACTCTAATTCTCGATTACACCTAGGGCATCGATCATCCCTAAAAATAATAAAATAATATTCTTCTTTTATTATAAGAATAAGAATAATAATAATAATAATAATTAACTTTTATTATAAAAAAACTAATGAACTCTAATTCTCGATTACACCTAGAAGAAATACGTAGCAGCATGGCATCATCCCTAAAAATAATAAAATAATATTCTTCTTTTATTATAATAATAATAATAATAATAAACTTTTATAAGTAAAAAGTTATATTATTAAATAAAAATTAATTAAGTAAATATTATTTTATAAACTGAAAAATTAGTAATATTTAAAGTAATTTTTATTATTAATAAAAATTTATACATTAATCTTTAAATTAATAACTAATATTTGAGTAAAAGATAATTAGCATTTAAATTTGAAACACATACATTTTTGTTGATACATAACATTTTTTCCAAAATAGATCACCTTCTAAATTGCACAATATAAAAGATAAAATATGTATATCAAATTATATAATCTAAAATATAAATTTTAAATATTTTATTATGTAAATTTTGGAAGGTAAAATTTGTATTTGTATTATGTAATCTAGTATATAAAAAATTTATATTTTAAATTATGCAATTGGAAGTATAAATTTCAAATTCTGAATTGCAAAATTAAAAAAAGATGAAATTTGTATTTTAAATTGTATATATACCTATTTTACTTAGGAATGAAATATTGACTTTAATTTTTTTTTCATGGATTGCTCATTCTGAAGCATATTTAAAAAAAAAGTTTATATAATTCAAAATAAACTAATAACCGGTGCAAAACTCAAGTATTTGAAAATGATGAGAAAATAATAAATCTATTGCTTAACACATGTGCTACCTACCTTCAAACTTTACAAAACTTTAAAAGTCAATTATATTCTTTACCAAAACCTTTATGTTCAAAGTACCCGCTGACTAGTGGAAAAGAAACACAAAAAGTAGAGTATTAAGGTTTAAACATATAAATTACAAAATGCAAAATGGATATTTTTGGAAACACAGGAGTATAGGAGAAAACTGTAGGGGTGTAAAAAGTAATACGGTAAAGGAATTGATTTTTGCATTCATTAGTGGACTGACAGCGAAAGATGGCAAATACTCCCTGCACCATATCAATTCCAACATTCACCCAATTTATTATTAGAATAACAAAAATGTCTTTCTAAAATGACAAAAATAACCCTAAATAAAAGGAAGATATAAATAAAAATTACTTTCAAAACGTTTTATCTGGAAATATTTTGGATTTGGATATCCAGAAAATTTTTAAATTCTGGAAATTGTTATGCAGAATGTATTTTCAATTTTATGTTCCAGATCTTTTTATCTGAAATGTATTTTTTATTTATTAAATTATATTTACTATTGGAATAAGGGTAATTTTGGAAGTTTAGAAAAATGGATGGAGTGCAGGTTAGAATTGATATGGTGGAGAAAGAAATTGCCTCAACTTTATTATTCACAAGCAGTATGAAGAAGCAGTCCTGAATGGCAGTGAGCTTCCAAAATGGCATTAACTATTTTGAATTCTCTTTTTTGTGTAATTTTATAATTATAAAAAAATATATGTGATTTTAAAGTTTTGGATCTACATTTCAATAATTTAAAAATAATAAAATTTCAAATATATATATATATATATATATATATATATATATATATACTTTTATGATAGTAGTTTAAAGAATTTTTATGTGGTAAATCTTTTTGACATAAAAATTTATTTAATTACCATTAAATTATTTTTTTTGAAGTTGTTAATTACATATTTTATTATATAAAAAGTCATTTTTATTTATTAAAGAATAAAATTATTTAGATAAAAATATACTAAAAGTAATTATAAAAAGGATGCATTTCCTTTATTGTCGAGTTTAGTTAAACAAGTTATCACCAAAATTAAAAGTTATATTAAATTTGTAGATTTTATAAAATATAAAAGTTCAATTAGTCAGAAAATAGAACCAAAACCTCAAGAATTAAAGAAGAAAAAAAAATATATTTAACTTATTTTAACCCGTAATAGTAGTGAAAAAATAAAATTTTGATTAAACTTTTAATTGAAATGAATAAAACTTTTATATGATTTGAGTTTTAGTTTTCACAGTAAGACAAAATATAATCACACATTTCTTTCGTTTTTTAAGAATCTAGGATATCTCTCAATCAGAAATGGAGAATTTATTTTTCAAAATATTGGAATTCTTATAAACAACTTATTGATATTTTTTGTATCGCATTTTATTTGTTGTACTTGTGCCCGGTTATAAGGATGTATTCATTATTTCTTTGTCTGTGAACACTATTAGACATGTGAATTTGTCTTTAAGGTTCTGTTTGGATTGAGGAGGGAATTTGTAAGGAAGGGAGGGAATGGATTTGTGAGGATTAGAGAGGATGTGTGAGAATATGTGAGGTTGTTTGAATTGAGGGATGATAGAGTGGATTTGTGAGGATGATTTATTGCAAATTTACAAATTTATCCTTGTTATTAAAAAACATTTGAATAATAAATTATAATTTTTTTGTAGGTTTGAATTAATTAAATATTTTTAATATATAATATTCATAATTATTTATATTTTTTAATAAAAAATTAAAAAATATAATGAAAATATTTTTGTGTTAAATTGAAATAAAATTATTAAATATATTAAAATTTATGAAAATTATATTTATTATTATATTCATTTGTTACTCTATATAACTATATATATTATATATATTGTTGATATATATTATAATTTTTATTTTTTTATTTTTATTATTTATATGTCGTTATTAATAGTATAATTAAATATTTTTAAAATTATAAATAATAAATAAATTTATATAATATTTAATTTTATATATTGTAATAAAATGAATGCAAAAGGATATTTTGGTAAAAATACAATAACCCACATCAATCCTCAAATCTCTTCATTTTGTGAAGAGTGAAAAAAATCATCCACCCTCTTCCCCATCCTCTCCCCCACCCTTAAAACCATGGAAACAAACACAAAAAAACAGCCCCTCCCTCCTCTCCTCTCCCTCCTTCCACTTGGAAGCAAACACACCCTAAGTGCGTCTCAAACATTATTTCAAACGTATTATTTTTCTAGCTCACAGAAACTTTTCCATGTACATGTACATAACTTTCCATGTACATAACCTAAAAATTGCTTATCTCACACAACATATTTAAATAAAGAAAACACTACAAGAAAAAAAGGTTTTAATAGAGGTTATTTAGTGGAGGTTAATATAACCTTAGGAATTGATTTAATTAATGGAGGTTTTTTCTAAAACCTCAACAAAATAACGGAGGTTTTTTAA
>Ga0123342_1008101_pt1 | contig 13456 bp, 8 predicted proteins | sample Turbeawhitnodule_FD_89960 | JGI IMG/M metagenome (GOLD analysis project Ga0123342, IMG submission 89960) | Root nodule microbial communities of legume samples collected from Mexico - Turtle bean Mexico white nodule | ecosystem: Host-associated > Plants > Roots > Nodule | place: Mexico: Nepantla...
AACAAACAAACACATACGTGAAAAAAGTAAAATGAATTAGGTAAAATAAATTAATCTTCTCCCTTTAAAATAAAATCATGCACAAGTTAACTTTAGAGAAAATCATGGAGGAGAACCAATCAACCATATCAGCAAGACTTTAAGAACAAGAATCACAATTAATGACATTAGAATTGATGTTGCAAAAATTGTTGGGGACATGGGAAAGGCGCTCTCAGATAAAATAAATAAATGAGAACGAATCAACAAGTGAAAATAACATTAAGAGATCAGGAGATGATATAACTGCAGATTCAGGTGGAAGAGAAAAATGGTCGAAGCTTGACACTCCAACGTTTCAGGGAGAAGATGTGTTTAGGTGGGTAGCAAAGCTTGAACATGATTTTCGTATACGAGCAGTCGTTCTTCCTGGGATAATGGAGGCAGTTATGGTGGAATTAGAAGGTGATGCATTAGGGTTGGGAAGAATTCAAGGAGGCATCAATTGTGAGATTGCAACCTGCATCTGAGTAACCCCTTCCAATCTTAATTAGCACTTGAGCAAGATAATTTGGTGCAAGAATATGTTACTAAGTTTGATAAATATGTTGGATCTGTTCAAGGTCTGGGAGAGTAGTATTTGCTATAAATATTTATAAATGGGTTGAAAGAAGATGAGTAGAGGTTGTATGAAATTCAGAAACTATGGAAGCTATGAACAAAGCAAGGAGAATTGAATAATTGGGCTTGTAAATAATAGGGAAGAGATTCAAGAAGGAAGAAGCAATGGATCTTTCCAAACCTACCCTAGTGAAAGATTTGTAACAAAAGAATGGGTATCTGCCACACCCAAGAATTTGGAGGCAAGAACTATTGCACCTCAAGCCTTTGTTAATAATAAGACTTTTCTTAACAATGTTAAGGAATCCATATCAAAGGTTGACTCATGCAGAGGTATAAGAAAAAGTGAGAAAGGGGGAATGTTTCCTTTGTGATCAAAATTTCGGGCCTAAACATGAATGTAAGAATAAGTAGCTAAATGTGATGATATTAGGAAGGAGTAGGAAGCAAGGATGTTTGAGGAAGGCATAATAGAAGTAGTTGATGAAGTAGTAAAGGCACACATGTCCTTGCACAACACAATAGTTTTCACCACTAAGAAATCTTTTAAGTTGTGGGCTAGCTGAGGAATTGTAAGGTGATGGTTCTAATAGATTGCGGTGTTAGCCATAATTTCATTTCAACCAAGGTGGCAGATAAGATGCAATTACTTGTGATAGAAACTTCAAGTTATTCTGTGGAAGTGAGAGATGGACATAAGGTGCATTATAGTGGAGTTTGTAAAGCAGATCAACTGGACTTAAATGGTGTTGAAGTCCAACAAGATGTCTATCCATTTGGATTGGGAGGTGCTGAGGTGGTTTTGGGATTAGAACAGTTGGCCAGGTTAAAAGATGTTGTATTATGTGTACTACTAGAACCTATTAGAACTTGTTAGAAGATTCTAGAGTTCTCTCTATAATTATTAGTACAAGGTAAGAGTTCTCTATATATAGAGGTTGATGTAATGTTTCAAATTAATCAATTGAATGAAAATCTTCTTTCTATCAGATTCATCCTTTCAAGTTGGTATCAAAGCTCCAGATCTTGGGAGCCCAACTTCCGCATCTCTTATTTACCGTCTTAGTTACGATTCTTTTTAGGGTTCCCTAAAGTGCACCCTTTTCCTTTAATTATTGGAGTTACCTGAAGTGCACCCAAATTGTTGACTGTTGCCGCAACTGTTGGAGCCGCCACAATCTGTCATCAAACGGAACCACACTACCACAGTCGTCGCCAAAGGTTTCGTCGAAGTTGTCGTTGAAGCTTAAAGGTAGAACAACTATTCTCCCTCCACCAAGTGAGGAAAGGAAAGTACCATTGTCTACCCTAAATTTTCAAGGATATGTCATGTACTGGTGGACTTTCCTAGAGAGAGAGACGCCTCTACAATGACCCTTCCATCCAATATTGGAATGAACTGAGGAGTGCCATGAGGTGTCACAATGTCTCATCCTTCAATAACTAGGAGCTTATGGATACACTTTAACGACTTCATCAGAAAAACATGAGTGTAGAAAAGCATAGGCAGAAGATGGACTTGTACATGATGAGATTCCAGATCAGGGAAGTAGAGAGTACCATCATTGTTAGGTTCATGAGGTGTCCAACTGTGCATTAGAGTTCAGCAACAAAATTTGAAAAAACGATCAAGCAAAAGGGAAAGTTCATACTCTAGTTCCAAGAGAGGGTGGCTTTTCAAAAGGAAAGTATAAGGAAGAACCCTCTAAGAGCCTAGCAAGAGAGAAAGAGAAAGAAAAAAGATTTGCATTCCTCACTCACTCACACTTGTGACATTAAATGTTTTAAATGTCTAGGCCGAGGTCACATTGCATCCCAATGCCCCACTAAAAAGACCATGATCTTAAGGAGTAAGGACATTTATAGCAACCAGGAATATTCCCACTAAGAAACCAAAACCTGAATCTAAGTTAGGAGACCAAACCAAAACCCACTAAGAAAGCATGTAATGTTGAAGACCATATCTATCTCTACAAAAATTAGAGGAGGCACTAAAGCCACATCAAGAGAACACAAATCCAAACCTGAAGAAGCCGATTCATTGGAACTGGTCGTTTTAGATCCCAAATAATTTCTGAAACAGCATGTTGTTGACTGGTTGTAAGAGTATATGGAAGGACCTCCATAACCCTCTTGGTGAGAGAGGACCATTCCTCAGTGCCCACAGCATTATTTTCTGGTCTTCTATACTTATCAAGCAATCCATCCTTTTCTATTTGTGTACCAAGACTTTCCAGCATTTGGAATAAGCGTCCTAACTGACAAATGACAGTAGAGATGTAGTTAGAAAATTATTGAAGCATTTAAAAAGGGTGATAAAGTATTACAAGAAACCTGATAATAAACCACTTGTGATAAGGTCAAACAGTTACTGCACAATGCACACACCCAGCATTCAAATTTCCAAAAGTAAAACTTAAGCATTTTAGAAATCCGGAACATGTAAAGATAAACTTAGGCTTATAAGAAAAGTTGTCAACTTCATCTAAATTTATATTAAACATCAGTTCAAAATCTAAAACCCAAACAAGCAAACTGACTGAGCTACATCAACCAAAATATACTATGTTAACATGCACAGCATGTATTTAATGTGTTTATTTCTTCTATCCCTTTAATTTAATTTATTCCTTATTGTGATTGATGTGGTGACATTTAGAGTTAGTTGTAATCAGGTTTGACTTGATGCCCATAGAGCATATGATTTTAATGACCAATTGATCAAGGCTGTATGAATATACCCTTTGTACACTGGAAATAAAATTATACTATTTCAATGCCTTTACAAATATTTCAAAATGATATTAATGTTTTTTTATCCTAGTCTTTACTTCTACATGTAAATCCTAACCACCTTAACTGCCACATTTGTGTTTGTCCCCCGTCCATTGTTGTTGGGCTTAACCATCCAACCAGTCTAACACCACTGTCATCAATGGCTTGTAACCTGAAGGGCTGAAAAAGCCCCAAATCATACATCTTTCGAGGCTAGAATCACGCACAATTTTGCTGTTTTGCTGCATTCGGATATGCAAGTCAGTGTAGCCTGAAGGACTGAAGAATAAGCCTCAAATCAGTGTTGTTTTAGGTTTCAAATCTTTCTTTCATTACTCTGGAACCATAACAGTCATGTTTCCGCAACATTTCAAGCAGAGCTTCTGATGCTGAAAAAAATCCAGTTCTGCATCCTATTTTCATTCATTTCTTCTTTCTTTTTTGTTCTGTTCAGTTGCAATGGCTTATAACCAACCTCTGCCCCTCAAAATAGTCAGCAAGCAAACTATCGTCCTATTCAGCTACCATTATCCTCTTGTGTATTCATCAAGCCAATTGGCCCTAACTTGCCATGGCTTGGTTGTGAAATGGTCTACATGATGAAAATAATAAGCTTGAATTTACGTAATCCCTTAATTTATGCTGCAAAGAATATTTCCTTGTACAGTTTTAATTACATAATTACGAGACTTAATTACACTCCAGTGACTCCATAAATAGAAGGATAATTAGGAGGATTAATAGGCTGACAGTATATTTTATACTTATTGTACAGGGTCATTCATCCTAAATTACAGGGATAGATTGTGTCAGTTGAAAGAAAAAGATTGAATGGATTTCTGAATGTATTTACAAATGTGATTACCGTCTAAATTTATAGACTATTTACAACCTAATTAAGGAAAGAAATAATAGGTAATTAAAGCTATGCAAATCAAATCAAATCACCAAAAGATATCAAATTTGTCCTAATAAATAGAAAACGGAATCTGCACTAATTATGAAATAATTATCTCTTAATTACACAACAGTGTCTATCATAAATTAGGAAGTTTTTGCATTCTATTTAAGATCCATTGCTCTTCTATGAGTATTCTCAGAAACAGTTTGTCTGACATGTAAATATATAAAAAGATGAGTAAAAGTATGTCTCAAAGAGGAAGGTTAAAACCTATGTACCTTATCCTCAAACAAGGTACACTACCCAGGAACAACTTTATGTAAGTTGTACACTATTATAACAAACATAATTTGAACACTCTCCCTCAAGCTAAAGCATATAAATTGTATGCACCAAGTTTGGAACATTAATTGAATTCTAGGCCCTTTCAAGGACTAATTGAGAATATCTGCAAGCTAGTTGTTATAAATCCAGTGTACAGTTCCTCGGAAAGCAGCTTTTCCATGATAAAATGACAATCAATCTCAGGATTAGAAGCAATATGAAGAGCTATTTGATTATCACAATACAACTTCATAAAATTTCAACTCTATACAGAGTTGTTCAATCCACACAAGTTCACAAGTAGCCAGTGCAATTGATCTATATTCAACTTTTGCACTTGATCAGACTATAACATTTTGTTTCTTGCTCTTCCAAGAGATAATATCCCTCAAATGAATACACTATCATATGTTGGATCTTCTGTCAATGAGATAGTCAGCCCAATCTGCATCACAATACCCTATAATTTGAGTATTTCTTTTGTCCTCATACAACAATCCTTTTTTATATATTTGGGAATGCAAAATTTTAACATTCCAATTATTAATGTGAAGATTATGCATGAATTGACTAACAACTCCCATTGCATAAGAAATATTAGGAACTTCCATAGAGGACAAGAAAAAGGTGAGTCCTTAAAAATGGTGACAACAACGGACATGTAGTATCTTTTTGTAGCTGAGAGAGTAGCATTTGTATCCTTTTTTAACGTGAGAATATCCTAGAAAAACACATTTAATAGCCTTTGCAAAGATTTTGTTTAAACATGGAGAGACATTACAAACAAAACAAGTACAACCCTAGGAGAGATATGAGATAAAGAATCATATGGAAAAATAGTACAGTGAGGAATTTGATTTTCAAGAGAGTAAGAATGCTTTCTATTTATCAAAGACAGGCTTGCGAACTGCAACTCCCCAATGATGTACAAGAACATTTGAATTCGACATTACAGAGCATTCAATTTCAATGAGACGTATTCTTCCTCTACCATGCCCTTTTGTTGTGCTGTGTGAGGACAAGTGGACTGATGTAAATACCTTGCAAGGTTAAGGAAGAAAGTTCAATAGAGAAATATTCTTTAGCATTCTCACTTCGGAAGACTTTTTCCCTTTCTCAATGCAATGAGTAAATTCTTAAAACACTTAACTCCTCACTATTACCTTTAGGACTGCTCACCTCCATGTCAGACAACTTTTCTTGCTCCGAAGTCAAAGTGAGTTGTATTCTTTGAAAAAAAAATCAAAGAATTTGTCTCCTTCTTTACTATCAATTGGTTCTATCCCATTTGTGGTGGCTCACTCACTTGGTTATCTTGCAAAGACAAATATGGTAATGACATAAAGGAGAGTTCCTCCGCTTCAAGTGCTTTCTCCCAACTGATGCGAAGAGCTAACAAAACAGAATGCATATTCAAGAAAAGTGATATTCATTGTGATACAGACATAATTTAAGGGTGATATCCACTTGTACCCCTTTTTGTAAAGGACAACCAATAAAGACACATTTAGGATTATAAGAGTGAACAAAAACAACACAACCAAAGACTCGACGAGCTACACTTAACACTAAGGAGGAAGATGGAACAAAAGACAATAGAGAATCAATAGGACTAATCTCATTTAAGACACGAGAGGAAAATTTGTTGACAAGATTGTGGCAGTTTAACAGTTTCTCCCCAATACGTTTTGGGAATAGACAACACTTTTGACAACAGGCCTAATTCTTTTGATGTCTTTTCCAAATTGATTTTTGACAACACTAAAAAAATTAACAAAAATTTAAAATACCTTATACTTACTTTTCATAACATATGTCCATGTGACATGGGTATAATCGTCAATAAAGGTAAAAAAACATTTTACCCTAGAGAGAGATTCCAAAACAAGTCACCAAACATCAAATTGAATTCAATTAAAGGGGAAATTATTCTTTTTATTTCTCCTTGGATAAGATGCATAGTGCTGCTTTGAGAATTGACGAATGTCACAATTGAAAGACTCAACATACTCTTTTGTAAACAAACAAGGGTACAAAGATTTGATAAGGCTGAATAAGGAATATCCAAATCTTCTATGGCGAAGCCATATTTGGGAATTTGCCCGTGGTTTTGTTGTTGCTTATTACATTAAGACTTCCCTTGTTTTGTTTGGACTCTAACACAAACAACCCACTTTACTCCTTAGCAATTAAAATCATCTTCCTCGTGGCAAGGTACTGAAAGACACAGTAAGATGAGAAAAACATTAATGACTTGTTCAAGTCTTTTGTAAGTTTCTGTATAGAGATAAAACTATTGGTCAATTGTGAGAGATAAAAGCATCTTTTAATTCAATAGATGATTCTAACATTATATTTCTAGATCCAAATATGGGTATATTTTATCACCATTTAGAACTGTAATGAGTTGTTCTTTTATTCATTTTAATATATGAATTGAAAAACATAGGAAATGGAATCATGTGATTTGTTGCTCCTGAATAAAGAATTCAAACATCCTTAGAAACATGCCCAACTATATTGAATGAACTCTTGCCTCTCATGGACAAGGTATACAGTCCAAAGGACATTGATTCAATCCTTGTTGTTCTTAAACAATCAAGTTCCCCCCTATAGCTCTGATATCAAGAAATGGTTAAGGAAGACTACTAGATTGATTTGCTTCTACGTTCTAAGGTAGTATTTATGGGTCATATTCATGGTACAGACCATGTGGAAATTTAAAGATTATTCCTCTTTCAATGGCTTCAGCATGTGACAGCATTTGTTTTGCACATCTTCAAATTTTGGTAATGACCTATTTCAATCCACAACCCATTCAAAAATCCATGATATACCGATATAAAGAGAGAACCTTGTTTGGTATTAAACACCCTCCTTTCACTGTCATAACAAGCAGCAAAATCCTTTTTTAAAAAAAAATGTTATTTTTCTTTAGTAGAGGAATAAAACATAATTTCAACTTATCTCAAGGACCATGGAAAGCCACATCTAGGTCATGATTAGTGAATCTTCATTATTCCAAATCTCAAAATTAGGGTCATATAACCCAGATCCTCCACCGTCAATGTGGTCTAATCTTGACAATCCTTTTAGAATCCTCCAAATGTAGTAGTTACACTGCAATAATTATAGCCATCAAACAAGTAGGCACCCACCAATTTGGAAGATCATTAGGACCTACGTGAGTACATTTCGCGTCAACCATTGAGAAAAATGAAAAGTTTCTGTCCCACCACTACCTTCTAGGGTGGCGGCAACGGGCAAAAAGCGAGCAAAGGGTGGTGGGTGGCAAGTGGCGGGTGGCAGGTGGAGGGTGGTAGTGAGCGAAGGATGGCAAGCAGCAACAGCGGAAGCAGGGGAAGGTCGACAGCGGCAATGAAAACAGAGCCCCAAGGTCGGGAGCTCCGATACCAACTTGAATAATGAGGGAGAAAAGAAATATTTTATTGATTACAATCATAATAATTACATTCTCAACACTATTTGTAACAACCACATTCTCTTAAAAAAGAAAGCAAAAATCAATTAAAATGAATGTGTAGATTCTAGGGATATTGTTTCTAACTACTAGCGATATTAGAATATTTTTACCCTAATAATCCCCTTATTTACAATAGGTTACAAGACAACTTGGGAACATTCTTAGAAAACAAACTTTAAGTCTAAATCAGTTACACAAAACCGACTTGTAAAGTGAGGTTTGCATTAACTTATATACTATAATTTGGCCTACATCTCTAGCCAATATGGGATCTCTAACAAACATGAAAAACATTTTGGAGAGTTATTAAAGGTGAGAGAGAGGTGGATAGATCCCCTTCCAGCTATAGTAGAGAGAGTTCCATCAAGAATTCTGATTTCTTTTATTCTCTGCAGGAGGACTATAAGGAGGTAAACAGTTTTAAGTAATTTGTCATGTGATTAGTTGCTCCTGAGACCATAATCCAAGGATTTTGAGAATTTTTAGGTGGAAAGGGTGGTAATCAAATAAAGACCTTTCGGGACCAAGGAGCAAGAAGAGTTGATTGTCATTATTTGAGAAGATGGTCTGTATAAGTGCTCTAGTTGTTTCTTTGTGAACGGGTTTGTCTTTGAAGTAGATGGAGGCTCTTGAATCACCTTGGAAAGCATGACCACCTCTGGAAACAGTGACCACCTATGTGGAAGATCCTGTCTGAAAATTCAGATAGATTTGTTGCTCTTAAATAGGACACAATGAATCTGCATATTCATCGTTATAAAAAAATATATAATGAATCTGGACAAATTCTTCGACCAGGTTCCACAGAGCCTATACAATTTATTAAATTTTAACAAAAACTTCACCTATAATAATGTTTATAAGAGTGTTAGAGAATGTACTGCTAGTATTTCTCACAATGGAAAAATTTTAGAGTTGTCAATTGATGATACTACAAATAAAATCTGAAATAACTCACCTGCAGGTAAAAAAAATCATCAAATATAAGTCTCTTGCGGGCCAAATCAGCTTCACTTATGTCCTTCGGTTTGTGGATTCCAAAATATGCCTACATGGTTATCATTTAAAAATTTTAAATTTCAGTAAAAATATGCAGACGCGGTTGGGATAAAGTTTCAGAAAAATAGGAATGAAAGAGCATTTTATATCTTAGAGAAAGAGACCACCCATATGGGCATTCCTCAATGTGATCCAACCAAAAAAACCATAACACAGCATATAAAGCACAAAAACTAGTACACAGTTTAACATAGTTATTAGAGAATTTTATCGTAGATTCACAAGTGCAGTTTAAACAGATTGATATAAAAGACTCAAGGCTAAATAACACCGTTAAGCAGGGGCATTGTGGAAGTTAGAAGTCCTTCCTAGGTTCAGGAAAACATGCCTAATTCCAGAGACCTAGGATGAGCATCATGGATTTTCAAACATCATAATTACAATTCCAAAGTCCAATGCTAGTTCCAAGTCCTAATAACCAAGTGAAATAACCAGAAAATAATTATACTAAAATTGCAATTAAATTGTAAAAAAATCATGACATCATAAATGCACACAACCACCAAGTCCAAGCCAACCCGTCTCCTTTATTTGTGCAGTTCTACTTCAAAAATCAACTTTGCACCTCAAAATATAAAGTAGAACACTTCCCCTTAATAAATGCACACATGGGAGAAGGGAACTATCAGAAACAGAGAAATTTTGAAAGAAAAAAGACAAATATATAAAAGATTTAAAATATAGAGCACATAACTGGCCACGGCAAGTTTATTTGCAAGTGTACTCTTTCCTTAATTTTTCAATCCTCTTTCTCTGTAATTATTTCTAACTCAGATACTCACTAAATTTCAAATTCGCCTAACACCCCAACACTTTTGCAGTTCATCAGCAAGCAGTAGGCACTAATGTTTATCGCAGACAAAAAGTCTATACTATCAACATAGGTGACTGCTTCATATGGCAGATAGGCAAATAATTTCATAAATAGAATAAAGAATTCTTAAAGTTAGAGACCCTTACATCATGAAGACTTAGTAGTCCAAATTGTTCAGTGATATCTTTAGGAATTGGATCTACATTACCAGGCAAGGCTTGTAAAGCTCTGAAGAAGATAAAAGAGTAACAAATTAGTATACTGCATTTTGTTTCCTTTGTTTAGACAAGAGGATTGTTATAACCCATACTATTAAGAAAACTGGAACTCAAAATAGAAATAGAAACAAATCCACATGTCATATTTCCAAATAGAGAAAAGTTTTGGATGACATAGTTTCCATATAAGCATAAATAAAACAGGTTGTGTAGAATGCATGTTATGAGAGACACGCTACAACCACTTAGAGATAAGAATTTGAGATCATACCAAATCACAAGTCACATTGTCCAAGTATCTTGATCTACCATACAGAGCAACGGATAAAAAGAGATATGTAAATTATAGGATTCAAGATGGGCAGATGAAATGAAAGAAGTTAAGGTATTGTTTTAGGTGGAAACATGCCCTCATCATGTTTATCAAACTTTAGAATCAACTCATAGACATAGACAAGTTCACGAGTCTATTTGTTGGTTGCAGGTCAACTCGCATGTAAACTTGCTTCTGAGGTAGACTCAAGCTTATTCGGTCAAACTCACGTAGACTTGCAAGTTAGTATCAAAGTCCACGTGAGAAAAAAACTAACAAAACAACACTGTTTCATTTTTGTTGTGGAAGATCATTGGTTTGGGGGACAGCGTTTATTCTCCAGGTGGTTGCATCGGTGATTATGCTTTCACAAGAGGATGGAACTGCATTAAAGCCTTTGCATCACAGCTATACTGAGTTCTCCTCTACGACTTGGCCACTGCATTTTTCCCCTCTGAGAAGAGGTTGATTTGGGAAAGCTCCATTCTCCCTTTGTGTTTGTTCTCCTAGGTTTTCCAGCTGTGCTTCTGACTATGCTACTAGCGACAACTTTGGCAAAGAGAGAGATTGGGCATGAGATTTTTCTGAAAGAAGATTGTGGATAGGTGCCAGCCGATGGGAGCAAGAGGAAAAAAAAGACTAGGACTTCTTACCTCTTTGGGTCAGACTTTACAGTGGGAGCAGCTCCTTGGATTAGCCACTGTCCAACCCAGACAAAGTTAATTAATCATATATATAAATATTATTTTGCTGGGGAGGTTTTTTTAATGATTAATTATACATGATGTAGTATAGATAAATGTATGACAGATAATATAATAAAATATAAGAATATAGAAACGGGGTATATGTGTGTATATATATAATATACACAAATAAAAATGTAATAATTAAATTATGCTATTGTAATAATAATAAGAAGAAGAAATAAAAAGAATATAAAATATTATTAAACAATTATATATATATATAATAATATGATACATGTTAGAGATATAATTTAATTATGTTAGAGATATAATTTAATTATGTTATAGAATTGATTTTATTATATTAAATAGGGAGATATGATATAATTTTATAATGATATATCTTAGCAAATAGTTCTCATTACTAGACATTAATTTTGCTCCTTATTATTGTATCTCTTCTTTATTATAAATAAGAATACTCATGTGTCTATACAATACATGGAATTTATTATATTTCTTCTCAGATTGTGTCTCTTCTCGACATGGTGCCCGAGTGGTATCATCATCCATGACCTATTTTGTCACTAATCCTTTCAACAATATGTAATAATATATATATATATATATAATCTATAATATATATGTATATAAAGAGAGAGACAAGAGTCAAGGTACTCAAAGAATAACTTTGAAAGATGTATTTTGCATTCTTAATTATTTTCTTTTAGAAGACTTGAATTGGTTTGTTCTTTATAATTATAATTATTATTTTTATAATGAAGTAGACCCTTTGGAGTCTACAAAGCTCCCATGTGTCCATGTAGACTCTCCAATCTAATAACCTTGCCCTCATAATCTACAAGGAAAAATTTAGTAATAAGACCACAAAGATGCGAAAATAAAGTAACAACTAAGAACGGAACAAAATTGAGATTTTTGAATTTTATAGTAGGTCTATCTAAGACTAAGGCTTTAAACAGAGGTAGGACAAAGTCAACCCATTGGACAACCTGCACATGTACAAGAGACAACATGGTCCTAAACAATCCCTTTAGGACCCATTTGGTAGCCAAGAAGGATATGATAAGATGATTATCCTAGCTTGTTGTAATTCAATGTTTGTTGTGCTAATAGGATACAATAATGGGTACCTATTCGGGATGCCTCCATTATTCCCTAATGCTTTGTTTTCTGAGTCATTTTTGGCCATGAACAAAGCATCACCACTGCTATAGTAATCATATCCTTTATCTACCTTGTGAACTTTATTGCTGCACATGATTGCAGATCATGAGTTTAAATATGACAACTTTCCCCTTGGTACTCAAAGTCTGAATTGGGTTGAGTTTGACTAAAGATTCAGAAATTTATTCTCATCTCCTCCATTGGTCACTCTCCCGTCATTGCCCTCCTCCTTGTAAAGATCTTAGTCTATTGGCTCTAAATCTTCTTATGGTCAGTACAAAAAGTATGATCATATCTTTGGAAGACTATTTGATGCCTTTGGTAGCAGTCTCTTGACTGGACAACTTGACATACCAGGTTTTGTGGCCACCGCAAACCAGTGATCACATCCGTTCGCCCATTATGTTCCACCCTCAACATTTGTTCCCCGTAGTGACTGATGAAATTTGATTTACCTACCATGATTAAACCTGTGCATTTTCACCTACAATCTCTTCCATTTCTCCCTCATTACAATGCCCTGTTTCTATATTTTGCACTGAAGCATAATTGTTTTTTGAAATTTCTGTTTTTGATGGGAAGCAATCCTTTTTTAGTCCTCTGATGCCACTACTTCTGATTTTATATTTGTTTCTGATTCCAGCATATCAGTGGACCCAACATCCTTGACTTTCTCTTACCCTCGATTTCACGCTCCCAAAATTCTACTCCATCTTTTTTAAGACTTCTGCAACCCCTTTTTTTGGTTGGAAAACACAAGATGACATCATCTTTAAAGCTTAGACCAGTGTTATCGATATTGAATAATGGATCATATCGGAGACCCAAGAAATCTTCTATAAAGTTATAACAGAAACCATAACGGGTTATGGTGGAAGCATGGCGGTCGAAAGAAATACAATAAATACATATAGACCATTTTTTTATGTTTTGTTGTTATTTTATGTTTTGAACTTAAAATTTGTGGTGTTTTATTAGGTATAACAGTAGTAACTGTTATTAGGTATAACAGTATCAACTGTATATAACAGTCTTAACTGTTTACATTTACTTTGTATTACTACTGCACTGGGTACTATTAATACCCAGCC
>Ga0123342_1008102_pt1 | contig 13456 bp, 11 predicted proteins | sample Turbeawhitnodule_FD_89960 | JGI IMG/M metagenome (GOLD analysis project Ga0123342, IMG submission 89960) | Root nodule microbial communities of legume samples collected from Mexico - Turtle bean Mexico white nodule | ecosystem: Host-associated > Plants > Roots > Nodule | place: Mexico: Nepantla...
CCTCTTCATCGCTCTGCTCCAGGAATGGTAATTCGAACCATCCAATTGTGGCGTGACCAAGACCATCCCAGGGTTTTCTCCCGGGTGTAGATAATACGCACTAGCGGGATTTTGTTGTTCATTTTTCGAAGGATTTTCCTGGGTTTCAGCCATGGAGACAAATGCGAGAAAAAGAAAACAATAAAGAAAAGGATAAGCAGGGAAAGGAAAACAGAACCGTTGGCAGCGGAGAGCAGAGCGGGTTACACCCGCTCTGATACCATCATGGATTTTTGAAGATTCTTCATGTGCTTCTTGTACATGGCAATTGGCGGTGCAGTGAAAAAAAGGATAGGAACAGGGAGCGGTGTGCGGTGGTAAAGGGGGCAGAGAGAGAATAACCATAGTAATTAATTACAGAAGAAAAAAAACTTTATTAAACTTCAATTGATTCATTACAAGAGAAATGTGCATATGCTAAATACCCTGACGATGCAATCGGGACGCAATTGGGCTTGGCCCATACAAAACAGAAAAAAGGCCTAGAAAGATAAAAGTTCTTGAAAAAAAATGATTTTCAAATTGTATTATCAAAAAGTTTTTTTAAGAAAAAATTACATTGAATAATCTAAAGTTAAAATAGTTTTTAAACTCCATGATGATTTGAAAGACACTTTCACTTCTATATTAGACAATCTATAAAGATAAAATAAGAATTTTCATATTTATTTACGTGCAGAAAAAAAAGAGGAGTAGGGTGGAGAAAGAAATGTCCATTGATGTATTTTAGTGATGCCATATTTATAATTGAAAGTGTAATTTATATTTTATACTAGTACGTTGAGCCGTACGTACGAGAGTTTTTCCAATATTTAATATTTTATATGTAAATATTAATATTAAAATTAATAATTTTATTTTGTATATATATAAATTATAAAGTTGTTGAAATGAAATTAAATATAGTGCAATAGCATAAGTTCACATATTTTTTTTTTTGTATATTAATAAATTTAATATAACATAAATAACTAAAAATTAATGAATAAATTTTTGTCATAATAAATACATTACAATATAATAACAATACAATAATTTGAACAAATATATTATATAAACAATTATCTAATACTATGTTTCTATAACGTATTTACAGTGAAAATGAAGTCCTCTTCATGGTGTAATTTAATCTGCAAAAAAACTCTCAGGAAAATTATTGCAATTAAAAAAAGAATTCATTATATTATACCAAGTACAATTATTGTAAAAAACTATTAGTAAATGTGTGTTTAAATGTGTGTTTCTTCCAGAAACATATTGTAGGCAAAATCATATTAAATTATGAAGTCACCTTTTATCATATAAATTAAATTAAAGTGTAATATAATACAAATAAAATATGATGAAATATAAATACAATGAAATAACTATTTATATAAATAACTAAAGATCTTAAAAACCATACAACAATAATAAACATATATGCATCATCACAATAATAAACATATATGCATCATCAGGTTTCTAGTTAAAAACAACAACCATTAATACTTCATTGACTAATTAATAATAAATAATATACAAAGAATAAAATGAATATAAGCATTCTATAATATTAACACAAAATATATAAAATAAAAAATATGATCAAAGATTTTTATGACTTTAATATACTAGCAATTGTTATAGCGTTAAACATATGTAATAATGCCAACCTATTATAAATATACTAGATAATGAAACAAAATTGTAATAATTTATGTATTCACATTGCAAGAAATGCATGAACAAATAGAATATGAATACTACTAAGTAGAAACATATAGTGAATATAATATAAACATAAAGAGCACCTAACTGTTCAGGTTTCTAAAAAAGTCCAAGTAGAAAAATAAATATGTTTGAGTTTTCTTAATCACTGGAAACAATTATCCTAAGAGAATAATAAAAGAAATTACCCAGGATAGCTTAAACTGTGAATAAATTCGTATCACATTCAAAGATAATCTTGTCTCCCTCACGAAAAGAATGAAGACGACAAAAATTCATCCACCCTTTGCCAAGTTTAATCCGTCTAGAAGGAATCTTCCCTTTCAACACCTTGCATTCCACATCCATTAGTAGACCATGCAGAGTAACCTTATTGAATCTCCCTTGTCGAATATATTGTGAAAATGGAGTAGGAAGATCCTACAACAATATCCAAATAAGTAAATAGAAATGAAGTAGAATATAATACATTTAAATAAATGAATGGTATACTAACCAGATAATTGAGTTTGATACTTAATCGAAACAACTTTATGAAAAAATGGTCAAAGGGACCAATGCTTAAGGGTTCATTCCCTTCAATTTCGTCTAAATAACGATTTACTCCACTCTCGGGGACATCATCCATATAAACAGTTATATGGAAAACGTTGTGACCCACATAATGGAATAAAATGTAGTTATCATATGTGAAACCATAAAAATCAAACAAATTAAACCATCCACTCAATATTTCCGACGACAATAAATTTTCGTTATATTCCACTATATGGATGTTTCCTTCTGAATCAGTCAGGGTCCACTCCTGTCCAAGTTCTTTTTGAAACTCGATGGTGAAAGCCCGATCTACATAACCAAGCTATAGATTTTCAAATAAAGAAAAAAATAGTCAGGAAATGAAGAAAATGTTTAAAAAAGAATTTTTTGAAAAAAAGATAAATATACATACTTCACCACGACTGTTCATGCACCAAAAGACTCCTCTTGTTTGAAGTCTAATGATTTCTTCAGCATTGGCGCCATTAAATGCCATTAAATGAGTAATGAAGAAAACACCAAAAAGTAAGTAGAAGAGAAAGTGAATAATAGAGAAAAAAAGAAGAAGTAGTAGAGCATCAGAAAGAAAGTAGTAGAGGAGAAGATTTTATAAAAGATTTAAGTTGAAAATAGTATTGTTGTGAATAATAAAAAACGTGTGTATTAATTAAGATAGGTTATTGGGAAGTTATTATTATTTTTTAATTTTTTTAACTTAATATCTAAACCTCCAACTCGTAAAACAATACAGATGAGTCGGATTTTAAATAAGTCAGAACAAGCTTTACAAACATGAATTAATTTCAAAAATAAGATTTTAAAAATAAATAAATTTATTATTAGTTAACGTATATACATGTACTGTATTGAATTATTTTTCAAAGTTTTATTTTAGTATGTTTTAATGGATACAACATTAATTGTAATTTGTAACAAAAAGAAGAAAAAAATTTAATGAATTATTGTTAATAATGTAAATGATTTAACTAAAACATGCTAGAAATAACTATTTATAAAAATTTGATAAATTTTGAGAATTAATTAAAATTTTATATATCTATTTAAAAAAGTAAAGATTAGCTAGAATAAAGTTAAAGTTTAATGTGTCTATTTATAAACAAGATAGAATTTAAAATCATAATCAAATACTATTATTTGAACTAAAGGTCTAAACTTTCTATTTGTAGAACATTCTAAATAAGATATATTCTAAAATGGTTACTAAGTTTTAGATATAATCAAGATGAATTGATATAGGCAATTAACTCACTTCTTCGTCACTAATTAATGAAAAACCTTATTTATGACTTGAACACGAAATAACATAATAATCCTAAATTCACAAAAAGAATTACAGATTGAAGTGCATCAAATACAACACTTAATTATTTCATAAATTTCCCCTTCCCTTTTCTTCTTATATTGCAATCTTTTACATGCTCGGTATAAAAAAACCATTCTCAAAGCACAACATTTTTACATTTTTTATAAAATGTAATTTTGAATTTAGTAAAAACCTTTTAGATGATACCCTATAAAATAATTATAAAAAATATTTTGAAACGAAAATTCTGGAATTCATCTTTAATATTTATTTCGAATTCATTTTGAAAAGGTTTCAAAATTTTGTGTTTCCAAGAAAACTATTCCTGATCACATTTAAATTCTTCCAGAAATATTATGTAATGATTAAAATAATTATTATCAGATATTCTAAGATGATTAATCTAAAATAGTTAAAATATAATTTTAAATTATGCATTCTAAATACTACCCAAAATCTTAATTTTAAAATATATCCATTTAGAATATTTTCAGAATGTGTAATTTGAAGAAGAAAAAAAGTAATATACTCTGAATTACATTTTCTGAATTATTTTTACTGCAGGAAAGTGGATAAAGAAAATATAAATACACAGGAATTAATCAATTAGGCAATGGTTAAGTCCATTACTGAGTGAGCTTAGTATATGTTATATTTAGAAACAGCAAGAGATATATTTGAATACTTATTTGAGTAAAAAAAATTATAATAGCAGACAATATTTTCTTCATTCAACAGTGTTGCATTGAGGTTATATCTCAGTCATTTAATTTATTCTCATCCCTTAAGTATAGTCTGTAAATTGTGCCTGATTAATTGATATCTTTTAATTATCTGTATTAACATGCAGAAAAAGATGTGATTTTTCCAAAATGTGTTGAAAGAAAACTTGGGGAAATTATTGAAAATGAGCCAGAGACAGCAGTTTCATTGTTATTCTTTTATTAACTCTCAACTTACATAGCAGGGAAGTTATTAACCAAAAGGTCTTTGGTCTCTGCAATTCAAGTTAGGACCATATGTGACCTTAAAAGTGTCACAGTATCTCTTGTAAAACCCTATCCTATCACCTGAAGCTGGAGTAGGACCTTTCCCACATTCAAGCCCACCATTGATGATGTTGGTGATGACACCAAAACCTGGGGCTCTGTTAGCTGCCACGTCAGCAGAAGATGGGGTCCACCTGTTAGTGATCACATCATGGCATGAGGGCTTATTACCCTGTGGGGTCATCCAGAACCATAGGGCTGTCTTGAATGATACCACTGCATCTCTTGCCACCAAGTCTGGATTGTTTATCAAGTCCACTCCTAGGGCTCTTCCAGCTTGATTATAGTTGTAGTTGCTGTTTCTCAAACAACATCAAAAATTACATTCTATTGCATCAAAAATCTCTTTTCATCAACCACAACTTTCGATTTATTCAATGTACTTACTGTGTCAGTTGAATTGGCCCTCGACCATAGTATGATTTTCCTGCGGGACATGGTGCATTCCCATCACAGTACCTGTTGGATTTATCTCTTTCTGTCACAAAGCAATAACCCCATGCATATGGTCCATCTGGCGAAGTTGGTGATCCTCCTGTATCACACATCACATCAAACATGTTTTATTTTTTCAACAACATCTAAACAACAATAGCAATATGTTGGATTATGTAACAACAATAACTAAGTTGTGTTTAGTAAAACCTGTGGTTTCATGAGATGTTTGAGCCAGAAAAGCTGCAACCTCCCTCTTACGAGTGTTGGAATCACCCGTGGTACCAAACGCACCATAGGATCTGGCAGCAGTGATAAAAGCATTGTAGCTGTAGAAACCCTTGCCCTCACAAGCTTGATCATTTCGGTGTTTTAGTAATTGCTCAAACAGAGAAGCACTGATTACACTTCCAACATCATCACCAACAGCACTTCGAAAATACGATGAGGTTACTAGGATATAGGCTAATAACGCTAAGGCAAAAGTGTGTAACTTCATATTTGCCTTTGTTTTGTGTTATGAACTAAAGGGTGTGTGTGTTAGCAGGTGAGGCTAAAGGGTATATATATAGTATCAAATTTCAGCGTCTTTCCCTCGATGTTTGTTCTTAAAATACGGTATGTGATGGCATCTTTAGAAAACAAGCGGTGGATTTTGTTATAGTTCACACTATTTAGCGGTGGATTTTGTTTAGTTCACACTATTTTTCATCTCATTTATGAAAAAAAGGATTTAAAAAAATACTCAATCCACTTGCATTTTCAAGAAAAGAAAGAGTGAAAGACAGAGAGTTACGGAGTAAAAGTCAGCTGATTGTGTTTTCGTTAGTTTTTGAGAGATTTAGTCGTGCTTGTGGAACTTTAGGTGGAAGAGACTTCTTCGGTGCTCTTCTTTTTTCTCTCCTTTAAACCATTGTTTCATCCTCTAAATATGAAAATAAGATATGTTAAAGAATGGAAGGGAGAGGGACAAAGAGGTATGGAGTGAATGTGAGTTGAGGATAAGTTAATAGATTCAAATAAAGAACACCTGAGTGTTTCTCCTAGACAATGTTTTCACTAACGACAATGCTTTCACTAACATAAATCAATTCTACTACTAATATGCTATGGAGCATGATGATCAAAACTTCTTCCTTGAATTGCATGTCACACTCTAAATTTAATTATTTCACACAAAATAAATTTTTAATTTTTTTTCCGCTTCAACTTATGTGTGAGCCAGACCCACGCATGATTTTTTTTTTCCTGTTTTGAGTTGGCCAGGCCGACGCAAATTTTGATTTCACTTTTTTATTTTTTATTTTGTCGACCAGTCAATGATATTACATCTGTGTTTTCGTCGGTTAAATCAATGCATGCATGTGTTTTTGATATATTTGTGTCGGTGTGGCTGAAGTCACTGGGCAACAATATTACGTCCCTTTTTACGTTGTTCTGGCGAACTATCTTTGCATTCATCTCACGTTGGCTCGGCCATGCAAATTGTGCCGCTCGTGATAGTAGACGTAAAATGTACTTTGCTTCTGCGCTATTTTAGTCTGCTACTTGACAGAAGCAAATTCAACGTGTTTTCGTCAATTTTGGTTCATTTGTGTTTTCTAAATGGTTTGTGAAAATTTAAGGGTTATTTTTATGGAAATTTTCTCTTATACTCATATGCTAAATGGAAAGAGAAAATACTAAAAAAAATGTGTCAATGCCTTACATTTTTATGCTAAATGGAAAGAGAAAATACTAAAAAAAAATGTCAATGCCTTACATTTTCAAGGAGAAAAAAAGGAGAAATAAAGAGTTATGAAAAAAAATATTTGATTACGTTCTTTGTCGCATCATTTTCATGTTCCGTTTCTTATATTTTATTCTTATAAAGTAAAATATTTTGATTTTAGTTAATATGTATTATATATAATTTTCTTGTTTAGGGTTTATAATTTTCATGTTAGAATTTTCTTGTTTAATAAAATGGCAAATACCATCTAAAAATGTCAAATTCTTCCTGCACCATAGCATTTTTTTTGGCACTTTCATATTTTAAAAAATACTTAAATTGTTCATTCCGAATTTTATTTTTTCTATTTTGAATTTTACAATTTGAAATACAAAATTTGTATTTTCAATTAGAAAATTCGAAATATAAAATTTGCATTATAGAATTTGTAACATTTATTCTTAATTTAATAATTTGAAATATAATTTTTAATACATTTTTTTTCTGCTTCGAAAGTGTAGGAAATTGTTGCGACGGTGATGTTGGACATGGGAGGTGTTGTGAAGGTGGTGTTTGTGGCGATGAAAGTTAGAGGTGGGGTTAATGAAAAAGAAGATAAACTTGTAATTTCACTTATTATAGGGAAGTGCATGAAAAAGCATGGAGGTGAAGAAATGAATTGTTTGTAAAAATTAAGCGTTATCCCAATAATTTTGGTTCATATAACTTAACATTTTTTTAGTCCGAAGTTGTTTCCCTTGCCCTTTTCATATTTTCATAAAAGATTGGGCAACTCTTCATGATAAAAAAAAAGAGAGAAGAAAATAGGTGTTTTCTTCCTAAACCTCCATAGATCAAGAAAAAAATTATTTAATTAACCATTAAATTTGGATTATCAAAACTAAAATGTATTTTCAAAATACTTTCTAAATTCTATAATTCATAATGTATTTTTTTAAAACATATTTTAGAGTCTAGAAAGTATTTTCACAATAAAAAAACATGAATAAAATATAAAATAATTTTGATATTTTAAGAAGTATGTGAGGCTGGAAGAATATGGAGGTGCAGGAAGAAAACACACAGAAAATAAAGATGTCCAAAAGGAATTACCCAAAACAAATTACAAATGAATTTTGCTTCCAGCACTTCCATAATTAGTAAACTACACCTTCAAATTAAGACAAAAAAATATTAGAATATCCTTCCTCGTGCATCATGTTGCTTTTAGCTTCCTCCCACCTACAACTTCATTCTACATATGGCGTGAACTCTTGGATTGTTTTATAAGCTATCATTTACATTTTGCAAAGCTTGTTCAGGAAATTCCTTTATAGAAAGCTCATTTCGAAACTCATTTCATGTGTTATGTGTTCTGAAAAATTATTTTAGAAAACTCATTTCAGAAGCTATCATTTACATTTTGAAAGGTTTTTTGTGAAAATTATGTTATGAAAAACTTGTTATAGAATGCATTTCTTTGGAAAACTTGTCCAAAAAACTTACTATGAAAAGTCCTTTTTCCAAATATATCATATGTATTTAATGTGTTATGAAAGACTTGTTTTTAAAAAATTATTTTAAAAATTCTGTTACAAAAATCTTATTTTGTTATAGAATATTTTGATAACATATAATCTAAAAGTCACTTTTAAAAATCTTAAAGTGCTGAGGTAAGAGTTGTTAAATCGGTGTAATTTGACTTGTGCAACACTTGTTTGCCTATAAAACACAAAAGTAAAAAAATGACAAGTTTTGATTATGTAACATGTAAAAATTAAGCGTTGTCAAAATAGTTTTAGGATAATTGCTTTTTGGATTCAATATTTTTCAACCTACACCCAGTATGATTATGTGAAATGATAAAAATATATTTTTTAGTTTTCAAATAAGAGAAAGTGCGTAATAAAATACTTTTATGTATTGTGTATTCCATAATACATTTCCATATTTGAATTTGTGAAACACTTTTTTAATTCCAGAATCCCTTTTCCAAAATACATTCACAAATTTTGTTTTTCAAATGTATTTTTTGTATTTTGAAATTACTTTTTCTGAAATGAAATTTTAATTTTCCAATTTTATTACAAAATTTCATTTTCTGAAACATAAAAATATATTATTAAGAAAATAATAATTATCAAATTATACACAATTATTGTATGCAATTATTGTACGATATTGTACGCAATTATATGCAATTAATTTAATAATTATAGAATCCTAAAAACCGAATGATGTAAATACACGCAAGAGAATAAAGACATCTTTATTTTTCTTACTATCTTCTTATATCATTTTCTGTTGTGGTATCAGAGCACCGATGCTTTGACAACCTCTCCATTTTTATTCGTTAAATAAGAGAGATCATGTCTGACAAAGAAGGCACCAACGAGTCCGATAGAAATCTCGTACAAGGCTTCACTGCCGAGCAAATTCAGCAATTGGCAAAGACTATTTACTCGCTCAACAATAACGGTAAAAGTGACATGTTTGTTAGCGCTGCAGACATGCTTGCCCACAACTCATCTATTAATTATGCTTTTACGAAACCATGAATTTTGGATAACGGAACAACCAATCATATTGCATCTGATTCACAATTTTTTACACACACTTCATCATCATTTATTCCAAATGTTAAGTTGCCCACATGATCAACTGCACCCATCTCATCTACGTGCACAATTAAATTCAATGACAATATCATTCTCAAAGATGTTCTTTGTGTTTCTTCCTTTAATCTAAATCTCATGTCTATTAGTAAGATAACCAATTCACTAAATTGTTGTGTCGTCTTTTTTCCACATGGTTGCGTTTTGCAGGACTTGGCTACGAGGAGTGATGGAGTATGCCTTCATCCGATTTGCGTTTTCTTTGGAGGAATGGCGAAATCATCAATTAAGGAAGATGAACAAAGAGCTCACGTAGAGTTTTGGTTTCCTTGGAGATGCATGCTAGGTGTGGAGAGTAAGTGGTGAGGCCATCTCACTTGGAATAGGTGAAAAATGAAGACTAAGTGTCTATCCTAGGGAGGTAGGAGACAATGAGTGAAATTGGCACAATTTTGGCAGCAATTCACTCTTCATTAATCTTACCCAAATCATGATCCAAACACCTCCTTTTATAGCAATGGAGGGCCGGAATTACAAAGCCAAATTCAAATTCAAATGAATTTGAAATTGGCGCCTAATTGAACTTAGCACATGGAGCATATTTAACATGTGATGGAAAACGTTTAACACATGTAGCATATGGAACATGTGGAAAATGTGTACTCTTCTCCATGACTTAATCATAACCGGCCTTGGTTAAATTAAGTGTTTTAGAATTCCTAATTTAACCTAGGTTGGTTTTTAGGTGCCAAATTTCATCTAAGGAAAAATTACAAATAAAATTTCCTATTCTACACTAGAGTTATGGCATTTTAAACATATACAAGAAGGTTTCCCTGCCATCAGTAGAAGTATTCGCGTCTTGCTGAATCTTCTTGGCCATGGCTCTAGTGGTAGGCCCAAATCTTCTCTTTGTTGGACCTCTTCCATCATCCCCTCCCTCTTGAAGAGGATTTGTCCTCAAATCCAATGCTTCTTCGTCTTCATTACTACCAAAAGGAGTTAAATCAATGACATTAAAAGTATCATGTACTCCGTACTCCGCAGGCAAGTCAAGCTTATATGCATTATTGTTTATTCTTTTGAGGATTTGGAAAGGTCCATCACCCCGGGGACTAAGTTTGGACTTCCTCTTAGTTGGAAATCTATTTTTCCTAAGATGAAGCCAAACTAAATCTCCTTCTTCAAAGATTATCTCTCTCTTCCCCTTATTGCTATGTTTTATATATTTCTCTATTTGCTGTTGTATTTGTTCTTTAATCCTCTCATGCATTTTCTTAATAAATTCAGCTTTTGTCACTCATTCCTTATGCACAAACTCTTGTGGATTAGGAAGGGGCAACAAATCTAAACGAGTAAGAGGATTAAACCCATATACAACTTCAAATGGAGAAATATTAGTAGTTTTATGGACTACTCTATTGTATGCAAACTCAATATGGGGAAGATACTCATCCCAAGATCTATGGTTACCCTTCATGACTGCCCTAAGCATAGTAGAAAGAGATCAATTTACAACTTCCGTTTGACCATTCGTTTGAGGATGACAAGAAGTTGAGAATTGAAGTTTAGTTCCAAGCCTTTCCCAAAGGGTTCTCCAAAAATGACTTATAAATTTCGGATCTCTATCCGAAACTATGCTTCTAGGTAAGTCCATGAAGTCTTACCACTTCTCTAAAGAAGAGTTTGGAAATATTATTAGCATCATCCACCTTGTGGCAGGGAATAAAATGTGCCATTTTACTAAACCTATCCACAACCACAAAAATGGAATTAAAACCTCTTGTAGGAAGTCCTAGAATAAAATCCATGCTAATGTCTTCCCACGGAGCACTTGCAAAAGGTAAAAGAGTATAGAGTCCATGAGACATTGTTTTAGATTTAGCTTTTAAACATGATGTGCATCTAAAACAATGTCTTTGAACGTCTATTCTCATATGTGGCCAAAAGAATTTTCCTTTTAAAAGCTCTAGAGGTTTATCAACTCCAAAATGGCCCATGAGATATTCTTCATGAGATTCTTTTACAAGAAGTTTTCTATGTGTTCCTTGAGGTATGTAGAGTTTTCCTTCTTTAAAAAGATACCCCCTAGACATATAAAATCCTCCTTGTGCTCTATGTTCACTTTTAGCAAAGATGGATGCAAAATCCTGATCTTCTTTGTAAAGTTCAATTATATTTTCAAATCAAGAATCTGGGCTCCAAGTTTTGAAAAGAGGGCATGTCTCCTTGAGAGAGCATTAGCCACAATGTTTGTACTGCTCTTCTTGTATTTGATAACATAAGGAAATTGTTAAAGAAATTCCACCCATTTTGCATGTCGTTTGTTCAACATATGCTGACCCTTCAAATATTTTAAAGACTCAAGATCACTATGAATGACAAATTCTTTAGAAACTAGATAGTGCTCCCAAGTCTTTAAGGCCCTCACAAGTGCATAAAACTCTTTATCATAGATGGGGTAGTTGGGGGTGGCACCATGGAGTTTTTCACTGAAATAAGCAATTGGGTGTTCACCTTGCAACAACACTGCACCTATGCCTACTCTCGATGCATCACACTCTAGCTTAAAAGTTTTTGCGAAATTTGGTAAAGCTAGAATGGATACATTAGTTAGTTGAGCTTTTAGCCTCTTGAAGGCTTGATCTTGCTTCTCAGTCCAACAAAATGGAGCGTCTTTCTTCACTAACTCATTGTGTGGTGAAGCTAGACTTGAGAAGTTAGGCACAAATCTTCTATAAAAGCTTGTTAAACCATGAAAACTCCCAACCTCTTCTACATTTTGGGGAATTGGCCATTCTTGGATGGCTTTGATTTTTTCGGGGTCAACATGTACCCCATTTTTGTTAACTATAAATCTTAAAAAGACTACACTATCAACAAAAAAAGTACATTTATCACTATTAACAAACAAGCTATTGTTTCTAAGCACTAGGAGAACTTCCCTAAGGTGACTTAGGTAGGCTTTGGCAATACACTAATATATCATCAAAATAAACTACCACATGTTTACCTATACAATCCCTTAAAAGACATGATTCATTAGCCTCATAAATGCGCTAGGTGCATTAGTGAGTCCAAAAGGCATCACTAACCACTCATATAGTCCAAATTTGGTTTTAAAAGCGGTTTTCCACTCATCACCTTCTTTAATTTTGATTTGGTGATATCCGCTTTTAAGATCAATTTTAGAAAATATGGTGGACCCATGCAACTCATCAAGCATGTCATCTAGTCTTGGGATTGGATGCCTATACTTGATGGTGATGTTATTGATGGCTCTACAGTCACAACACATTTCCCACTTGCCATCTTTTTTTGGCACCAACAAGACAGGTACAACACAAGGACTTAGGCTCTTTTGAACCCAACCCTTCTCCAACAAATGCTATACTTGTGATTCTATCTCCTTAGTTTCTTCAAGATTAGTTCTATAAGCTGGTCTATTGGGTAGATAGGCTCCCAGAACTAAATCTATTTGATGTTTTATTCCTCTACAAGAGGGAAGTCCACTAGGGCATTCCTTAGAGAATATGTCATCAAATTCTTTTAAAAGTTCTTTTACTTGAGGAGGTAGAATACAAGTCTCAGTAAGTGTGGTAGTGCATGCAAGTGTTCCTTTACAAAGCAGGAGGCCGGAAGGTTGTTCAAAAAGAAGTATTTTTCCAATTTTGTTTTCAAATTTTTCTTCCTTTTGAATAACCTTGTGGGAAGGAACACTCTTCTCCCACGCCTCTTTTTCCCTAAGGGATTTTTCTTGATTTTCTATCTTTTTTTCTTCCTCCCTATTTTGCTTCATTTGTATTTGATCTTTTACCACTTGTGAATGTGATAAAGGATAAAGTACAAACTTTTTTTCTTTGTGGGTGAAGGTAATCTCATTGGTAAGACCATTATGTATAGTTTTCTTATGAAATTGCCAAGGTCTACCCAACAAAATATGACAAGCTTCCATGGGAACTACATCACATAAAACTTTATCTTTATAGTTTCCCACAGAGAACTCGACTTTCACTTGCTTATCTACAGTTAATTC
>Ga0123342_1008103_pt1 | contig 13455 bp, 3 predicted proteins | sample Turbeawhitnodule_FD_89960 | JGI IMG/M metagenome (GOLD analysis project Ga0123342, IMG submission 89960) | Root nodule microbial communities of legume samples collected from Mexico - Turtle bean Mexico white nodule | ecosystem: Host-associated > Plants > Roots > Nodule | place: Mexico: Nepantla...
TTCCAAGCTGGGTCTCATCAATATTTGCTCCCCAGCTTGTGGCGGGGTATTAAAGGATACGGATACCAGAGTTATAGAAGGATCCTAATATTAATTGGGTGTCTTTTCTAATTATCAGTTGTTCCTCTTTATAGTGGAGAATAATTTGGTGTCTTTTCTAATTATCAGTTGTTTCTCTTTATAGAGGTGAATAACCCTTTATTATTTTGTCTGGTGTGTTATGATTCTAGTATTTAATTATTAATTCTTTTCCTCTTTAGTTAAACCTAGAATGAGTGTACTATGTATATATTCAGACCATTTGTTTTGATTTGAATAACAAGGAAGAAGAGATATTCAGACCATTTCTTTAGATATTCAGTCTCATTTCTTTAGATATTCATTCTTTAGATATTCATTTCTGTTATCTTTTGTTCATCTCTATTCTATTTTGTAATACTATTTTAGACACACAATTTCTTCCGATCATTTTGAACAACAAACCCATGGATAGAAACTCAGGAACACAACATATAGTATTTATACACATGGAGGACGTGACCAAAACAACCAGAACAACCAATTTGCACCGATTAAAATTGAATATAAGTGCAGCAAATGAAAGAGGACATCATAAGAAAGAGATTGCATCCCGTTCTTCTTTACTATTATTTATAATTTTATTTTTCGACTAACACTTTTCTTTCTCTTTCATCTCTCACACACATTTAACTTTAAATCATATAGTTTTAACTCTTTGAAAAACTATCAATTAACTTATTTTTACTTGGACAAATAAAATGATTTTCTTTTTGGATCCCTTTGATAACAATGTTCACTACAAGAAATTATTCATTTAAATACCGATTATTATATATGGATAAAAATCTGTACGTAAATTGAGTATTACGTACAAATATTTATATATGAATTTAATTCAATATGTAAATAGTCATTATATACGAAAAAATCAGTATGTAAAGTGAAAGAGAACCATACAAATATATGAAGAGTATTTGGATTAAATGAACTAATTTATGTAAACATGAGGAGATCACAAAATTGAATTTCGTAACTAATTATATTCATCTAGTTCGTATGTGAATCAAGGCATTCCAAACTTTTGTCTATTAATTTTGGACTTCCACAATTTCTTCGATTGAGGTTGTTGTTCCCCGATATTTCTATTTTGGACTTCAATCGAGACAATTTCTTCAATGCTTCATGTTCTTCTGTACTTTTATTTATAATTTTATTTTTGAACTAACACTTGTTCTTTCTCTTTTATCTCTTACACACATTTAACTTTAAATCATATAGTTTTAATTATTTGAAAAACTATCAATTAACTTATATTTACTTGGACAAATAAAATGATTTTTTTGGATCCCTTTGATAACAATGTTCACTACAAGAAATTATTCATGTAAATAATGATTATGATTATTATATATGTTAGTATATTTAATTTTTTATTTTAAATTATTGGGCTTTTTGTTTGACCCAACTTTCTTTTTCTGTTTCAGCTAGGTCTTAATCTTTTTCTATATATGCACCATGTATTTTACTCTCTAATATACAAGTGAATAAAATTTTCTTTTATATTTATTTTTCTCTACAATTAGGGTTCATCAAAACCTCTCTTTCTTCATTACGATTACGTGCAATTACGTACGCTACATTAAAGCATCACATCAGACAACAAGGAATATTCATCTTCATTTACATTTACTCTAATATGGTATTAGAGTTCGAATGAAGAATTCTGCTGCGCTTTTCTCTGATTTTTATTTCTCTCTTTGCTGTTCTTGTTTTTTTTTTCAATTGTAAGAGAAAATACTTCTACAAACACAACATTCAATTGATAGCATGAATATATCAATTCAAAAGTATTATAGTCACATCAGTTTAGAAATGGGCTCCCCTAAACCCTTATATACAATCTTGCAATCTTGATATCACAATCTTGCAAAGTCTAGTAGTATATACAATTTGACAAAAAAAAAAAACAAATTCAGATCATAAACCCTAATCCGAAAGATGAAAGAAAGATTTTAAGGATTTCAGGATTTGGTAACTGTAGTGTTGAAGCCTTAGTCTGCAGTTTCTGTCGAAGACGCATTCCAAAAGGAGTAGATAATAATGGCGGGACGCTGGGAATGGGAACCGGAGCCTGCGGTGGCCGTGGATTAGAGCACTCCGGCACCGGCAGCAATGGAAGTGGACGCTCCGGGTCCGACGACGGTTGTTCTTCTCCGCGAGACTCCCACCGCATTTTAAAGACCCCTCTACGATTTGAGGAGGGTACATGTGTTGATCGCTCAATGGGCCCTTTCGGTGAGTAGTCAAATATCGCCATTTCTGTAGGTGTTAGAGGGTTGGGAAGTGATTCTGATTCCGACGTCGGGGAAGGCGACCCTGACGTCGACGACAAAGAGTCAGTGCGGCAGTGGCGGGAAGAGTAGTTACCCATGATGACTAAGCTCCTAAAAATATTTGGAACTAATAAGTAATGAACAAAATTATATAAACCCTGCCACCCCTAACAATACATTTTATTTTTTAAATAATGCATATTATTTTAAAAAAAATTTATTGTAATAATCTTTGGATAAAAATCTGTACGTAAATTGAGTATTACGTACAAATATTTATATATGATATCAATTCAATATGTAAATAGTCATTATATACAGAAAAAATCCGTATGTAAAGCAAAAGAGAACCATACAAATATATGAAGAATATTTGGATTAAATGAACTAAAAATTACAAATATTGGTTAAAGACTATGTAAACACAAGGAGATCACAAAATTGAATTTCGTAACTAATTATATTCATCTAGTTCGTATGTGAATCAAGACATTCCAAACTTTAGTCTATTAATTTTGGACTTCCACAATTTCTTCTATTGAGGTTGCTGTTCCCCAATATTTCTATTTTGGAATTCAATCGTGACAATTTCTTCGGATGCTTCACGTTCCTCTGTACTATTATTTATAATTTTATTTTTCGACTAACACTTGTTCTTTCTCTTTTATCTCACACACACCTAACGTTTTAACTCTTTGAAAAACTATCAATTAACTTATTTTTACTTTGGCAAATAAAATGATTTTCTTTTTGGATCCCTTTCATAACAATGTTCACTACAAGAAATTATTCATTTAAATACTGATTATTATATATGGATAAAAATCTGTACGTAAATTGAGTATTACGTACAAATATTTATATATGATATCAATTCAATATGTAAATAGTCATTATATACAGAAAAAATCCGTATGTAAAGCGAAAGAGAACCATACAAATATATGAAGAATATTTGGATTAAATGAACTAAAAATTACAAATATTGGTTGAAGACTATGTAAACCTGAGGAGATCACAAAATTGAATTTAGCAAGTAATTATATTCATCTATTTCGTATGTGAATCAAGACATTCCAAATATTAGTCTATTAATTTTGGACTTCCACAATTTCTTTAATTGAGTTGTTGTTCCCCGATATTTCTATTTTGGACTTCAATCGTGACAATTTCTTCATATGGTTCAGGTTCTTCTGTACTATTATTTATAATTTTATTTTTCGACTAACACTTGTTCTTTCTCTTTTATCTCTCGCATTTAACACATATTTTAAGTAATTATATATATTTAATAAAATAAAATATATTACATTTTAGTATGGTAATCTTCACGTATGAAAAATTATCATTGTGAATATTTTTGTACTTCTATCATCCTGATGAGCAAAACTTTAATTAAAATCCATCTTCAAAATATTAATTACAAATCTTTAATCACTTTTTAAAACAATAATAAATTTTGGTTCAGGTTAATTTTGTAAATTTAATAAATTATTAATCCATGATAAAATAAGTATTAAAATATATACTAGACTATATCTTATCATCTTTCTTCAATCAACAAATTATGTCATTTTTTCATTATATGAAAATAATATAATTAAACATATTATTCATATATCTATTGTATTAAAGTTGTGATATAATAACAAAATTATTCTAATCAAAATATATACTCAAAAAGCTTAGGTTATTTTTCGTACAATTAATTAATTGAGATGCACATATTAAATTAGAACCTATTTACTTTAAGTTTATTCTTAAATTAATAACTATTTCAGAGTACATACTTTAAGTAATAAATAATATATATTTAATAGAATAAAATATATTACATTTTAGTATTATAACCTCCACATTTGAAAACTGTATTATTGTGAACATCTTATTCTTCATCATTCTCTTCTTGCATTTAATTCCAAAACTAGGTGATAAGTAACTTATTAAAATCCATCTTAAAAATATTACCAAAACAAATCTTTAATCCCTTTTTAAAATTTTAATAAATTTTGTTGATTTTTTATTTTTAATTTAATGAGTTTTTTTTTTCTTCTAATTTGATAATTTTAATAAATCTTTAATCCATAATAAAATATATATTAAAATATATATACTAGATATTGCCTTATTATCATTCTTCAATCAACAAATACCTACTTAAGAATCGTCACAATGGTTCAACGCCTCCATAAATGCTCAAATACTTTGCAATTAAATATAATACTTATAATTATAACAAAAAATTTAACTAATTCAATTTTTTAAACAATTTATAAGAACAACACAATTTAAATTGTCAATTTATAGTTTCCCTATTCAATTTCTATTTATTTACAACCTTAAAATTAAACAACATCCCAAAAACAAAATCTATCTCCACTCCCTCTTTTCCTAGTTTTCAAACAATAGAACTTTAATTTCAAATTTAACAGTTCACATTATACACTAAATATCAAATTAGCTTCTCTAAAATATTTATAGTAATTGATATAAAAATTTAAAACTTATAAATACATATTTATATTGTATGCTAAAAAAACATGTTTATTTTATTTTTTAATATATTACAAATTTTCTCAAATTTTCTTTTCTCATTAATTTTTATTTATTTTAAGTATTCTTTTTATCTATTATTTTTTAATTAAATTATTATTATGTCTCTTATCATTTCTTTCTTAAGCTTTTTTTAGTTTTATTTTTATTAATTTAATTATTAAAATTATTTTTAATTATATTATAAAATTAATAAAAAAACAATCATATTTCTTTCAATTAATTTAATTACTTATAATTAAACTAATTATAACCTTCAAATACTTATAATATAAAAAACTAAACATTTATACAACGGATAAACTGGTGCATGTATACCATATAAAAATAATAATGTGTCCAACATTATCTAATTATTTTAAAAATTATATTTTTTTAGCTTGCAATAAATCATCACAAACATTTTTTTTTTCAATACTAATTATTTTTCGTCCACTTATGCTTTATTTGGATTAGAGAGTGAAAATGAGGGAGTGGATTTGAGATGATTTGAAGAGAAAGTGTAAAGAAAGTTAGGGTGTTTGGATTAAGGTAAATAAAGTGGAAGGTATGAGAAAAGTTTATGAAAGTTTGTGAGTGATGTGATGGGTGTGATTGAAATTGTATTTTTTTTAATTAATAAAAATGTAACTTTACATATTTTCCCTTATATTTTAAAATTGTTAAAAAATTAACTTTATTTATTTATCTATAAATTATAATTATTTTTTATTAAAAATATTATTTAAATATTTATTATTATAAATATTTAATAAAAACTTATTTTTATTATAAATAAAATTATTAATTTTAATTTTAATTTTTTAAATTAATATATAAATTTATTTTTTAATTATTAAAAAGTATATTTATTATTATTATTATATATGTTTATAATTTATTATATATATAATATGATTAATTATGTTATTTTATTTTATAACTTTAATTATATTTTTTATATTTAAATTATAATTTTATTATAAATAAAAATAATTTTAATTTTAATTTAAAATATATGGGTAAAACAGTAAATTAATATTAATTAATTAAAGAAAGTTTTGAGGGAAAAAACATTCTCGATTTTCGTATTTTTTAAATTATTTTGCATTAATTTTTTTTACTTTCGTTGGTGAATTGGTGCTTTAGCCGCTCCCAGAAACAAACGGAAACAAACGGAGCCTTAATGTCTTAATGTCTACTCAATTGATCGACTCTATTTGTTTCCGATCAGGAAGTCACATTAATATGTGACAGTTAATTCGTTTTTTCTTCTATTTTCTCGTGTCTCGTGCTTCATATAGTTAGACTTTTTTTTTCGCGATATTTTACATTGCACATCAATATAACAAATAAATATAATTACTCATAGCCTGATATTAATTTACTCTCATAAACAAATAAATATAATTACTCATAACCTGATATTAATTTACTCTCATAAAGAAACTTTTCTTACAAATGACATAATTTTATTTTAACTTTTATATACTTTATAAATTTATTTTGTGAAAGTTCTTATTTAATTTAATTCAATATTTCTATTGTACAAGTGATTATACAACTTCTGGAAAAATATTGTAGTTGTAATGTATATGATTAAATTATACGAATTTTAAATAATTTTTAAATATTGTTTAATAAAAATGCAAGGCCATTTTTCGAAACATGTAATAGATTTTTTAATACTTTTCTCCACACCTTATTGTTTGCCATTTGACCCCACCATGTGTATATAAACACTGTTTCTTCTGCACCTCCATACCTTCTTCTCTCACCTCCATAAATTTTCAAATTTCCAAAAATATCCCTTTATAATATTTCGAATTACATAATCTGAAAATCATTTATTAAATTTGGAATTAGTTACCGGATTACATAATCTCCGGAAGCATTTTTCAGATGCATGATTATTCTCCGAATTACATAATTTAGAAGTCTTATTTCACTTTTGAATTATGTAATCCGAAAGTTTTTTTCCAAATGAGTTTCCAAATTACATAATTCAGAAACTACTCTAAGGGGTGACACAAGAAGGACAAAAATGTATGGAGATGACAAAAGAATATATGGAGGTGCAAGAAGAAACAGTCGTACATAAACCGTAGATTGTTCCGTGGTTGCAATCGATTATTTACGGGCCTTGCACTACCCTCTTTCAAAATTGACAAATGCTCCCTACACCATATCAATTCCAACATGCATCCAACCTGGTATTGAAAATGATAAAAATGCCCTTCACAAATGATGAAAATAACCTTGAAAAAAGAAGGGTGTTACTTCTAGATCATTTTATCCAGAAATTTATGGATATAGATATTCCGAACACATTTTTGAATTCCGGAAATATTTATCCAGAATACATTTTTAATTTTATGTTCTGCATTTTTTTTATTTGAAATGTATTTTTTTTTTTACTATTTTAGATTTTTAAATCTAGCATAAGGGTAATTTTGGAAATTTAAAAAATAATAGGGTACATGTTAGAATTGTTATTGATATGGTACAGGAAGAAATTGCCTTCAAATTTCCTGAACATTGTCTTAGTAGGGAGTTCTCCCAGTACATGCTCCCTTGCACATAAATCAGAAGGACGTAAATTTCAAGTTATATAGAGTCAAATGCATAAAATACTAATACTTACGTCAATATTTATGTACTTATTTATTATAATAAAATAAGTAATTAATGTAATATTATTAAAATAAAAATAAAAATATTTTTTTCAGTCAGATCAATAAATCCACTCATTATGCAAACAACCTTAATTTTTATTTATTTTTCCCTTCTTTTCCCATTTCACCCCACTCCAGTCCTAACCAAGCATAGTCTAACTCTATTAAGTCAATGCATGTATAATTATTTTGTTATAATTTTATAGATGGAAAAATAATATTAACCTTGCAAAGAAAAAGTTTAAACACTAATATAATTGAACAATAATACAACACCTATGTATTACACACATAACGGAATCCAAGCATAATCTGCTGTCCCAGGAAAAAGTGCCCACACAACTGAATTTTAATAAACAAGCAAGATGAGCATTAAATTAAAAAATGTCATCAATTTTATTTCCAAATTTGAATGACCAATAATTATTTCATTGTACTCTCAAATGCAGCACTGAAATATGACACAATTACTTAAAGACATGTTCAATTTGGGGTATATGTTGCTAACTTGTGACACAATTAATATGTTGAGACTATAAATGAGAAGTAACCACCATATCTGATATTTCGTAAATATACGAACTGTGAGTGTTTATAGACAGAATCAATAATTATCACATTTCTTAAATATGGGAAAGGAGAGGTGAATAAGTTTATTGACAAACATAATTTTATATAATTTTGAAATCCAAAATTATAAAGTATGAAAATAAACAAACTTCTAAAATCTCTCTCCTTCCCTTGTAAACCAAACAAAAAAGAGGACAATCTAGTATTACCTCTCCCTTCCGTTAAAATGTCTCCCCTTCCCTTCTCTCCTCCTAACCAAACATATTATTTAATTAAAATCCCTATCTTCCACTCTTTTAAAATGTTAGAATTCCAAGTATCAGTTTATCTCACTTTGAGTAGGAATGAGTCATGAAGAGTAGTATAGAAGAAAGAAAACTCACATATCCATTGCCTTAAGGTTTTAGGTTGGAAGTGGTGTCTTAACTTTCTTATATAAAATGTTCATGACTCATTGGTGCAGAACAGAATCACCCCAGCGTTTTCCCAGTACAAAAAAAACCAACAAACTGTGCGGTGAATGTGGATTGACACGTGAGTGGGTGTCCAGTTGTGATAAAAACAGTGGTCCAAGTGGATAACCACTCTTGCTTTTGCGGAAGAACCACAATGTGGAAGAAACTCGCACTTGAAGAGGTGATTGGTAGGATTTCAAGCGTGAGTTTGTCCCACATCGAGTAGGAATGAGCATCAAGAGCAGTATATAAGAAAGAAGACTCACATATCCATTGTCTTAGGGTTTTTGATTGGAAGTGGTGTCTTGACTTTCTTATATGAAATGCTCATAATCCATTTTCCCATAGAAAAAACCCAACATGACAGTGTTCAATTTATATTATAAATAAGAGCACCATGCACACTTATTTGTATGCTCTCTATTTGGCTTATGCCTATGATACATTTCTCATCCCCTGATTACCAACATACATTAATCCAAGTGATATACGGGAACTTCCCATCTGAATTAAGATTTTAGCAGTACCACTCCTTATCAGGGTAACTACTGGTTTAAGAAGTACAAAATATAACTTTTTGAAAAGCAAATAACTACCAAGTCCCACCATTCATTCTGGGCCAATTACTCTGATCTCCCTATAAATTAGTTCTAAACTACACTCTTCTCTTGTTTGAGAATTTACACTCGTATCTGTTATAGCTTGGTAGTTATGATGGTGATACTAAAGTACCAGTTTTGACAATAAGGTATTAAAATGCAGTCAAATGCTAATCTTAGTTTCAATTCTTATACAGTATATTTCCCTTTCACTCCCTACTTTTAAGGGGAAAGAAAACTAGTAGATGTTAACCTATTAGGAACACTAGCCATTTTTCAGTTTGATACTCATTTCTCCAACCATAATCTAAAAAATAATTTTCACTATCCACGTCTATGTTCTATGTTTCATGTGAAGGCCCTGGCTAGCTAACTAGAAAATATTGGTGGACAAAGAATACTTTGCTTGACCTTTATACCTCGGCTCATTTCATTGAGGAGGAATTGCATACAAAATGACCTAGTTCAAAGCAAGACATAATGTAGCAAAGAAGTTATTGCAATTATGCCAAACAATTAAATTTTGGACATATATTGGACTCTCTTTTTCGTAAACACGGCATCCCTACACCTTTTCATTAGCAAAGAAAAGAAAGTATACATCAATTCCAGAAGGTTAAAAAATTAAGCAGAGATTTTGCTTTGTATTAATGCTTTCTTGAAGCATAGTCACATCAATGAAATCTACAGAGGAACGGGAATCCATATCAAATTGTAACCTATAAATTATCAAGATCCATGAATTACAAAGAAAATGCAAAGAGAGAGAAGACATTAAAATTCTTAATCAAAACTAGTATTTGTAACTTGTACGTTTATGTTCCAGGATCAGAAATCCAATCCGGATCAGATCAATGAATTGGCAACAAAGCGATGCCTCTCAGATAACATCCTTGGAGGAAGAAACTTACCTTGTCTCCTCTACAGATATAGCACTGGCTAAGACACTGGTGCGACAGCATTGCAGATGAGCATCATGAAATACTTTTTGAAGCTCACAGCCAACTACAAGTCCCTATAATCACCACAAGTCTTTGATAAACTCAAGGTTTAGGGTATCACGAACAATAAGGAATAACCCCAGAACTATAACAAACATAATTCCAGAAGTCATGATAGTTTGCTCCACTTCCAATGGTAACTTTCTCCCACCCCTGGCAGCCTCAACGAGGATCAATGCCAATGTGCCTCCATCTAAAGCAGGCAAAGGAAGAAGGTTTATAACCGCAAGGTTAATGTTGAGTATTGCAGCAAACTGGAAGAGACCATCGATATTCGACCGTGCCACCTCAGCACCAACAGCAATAATGGCCACAGGACCTGAAACCTTACTAGCTGACTGGGAGAAGTTTAAGAATGTTTGCTTTAACCCATCTAAAACATTAGATGATAGACCCCAAAACTCTTTCCCAGTAAACTCCAGCGCCTCCCCCAAATTTTTTGGCCTAACCTTAGCAATTTTCACATTAGGGGCCAGCTGCACTCCAATTTTTCCAGTTCCATCATAACTCTCATCTGGGGTGACCTTTATATCAAAATTCTGCTCCCCCCTTTTAATCTTGAGCAAAACATATCTCTTAGGGTTCCTCTTGATGACCTCAACAACTTCAGAAACAGCACTAGGACCTGGTTTAGGAAACTCACTTCCATTAACCTCAAGGATCACATCCCCAGCAAGCAATCCATCCCTGGAAGCAGCTGAAAAGGGTCTAACATCAGGCACACTCACCCCAGGAAAGACCTCTTGCTCGGGCAAACCAACAGACAGGACTTGAGCAAAGATAATAACAAATGCAAAAATTATGTTAGCAACAACACCAGCTGAAACCACAATCACCCTATCCAATATTGGTCTGTTCTTAAGCAAGTTCTCATCATCAACAGGAATATCACTCTCTGGATCATTATCAGGGAACCCCACAAAGCCACCAAGAGGAAAGGCCCTGATGGAATATTCCACATTTTTGGCATTAAACTTTGCTAAAATTGGACCAAACCCCACAGCAAACTTACTCACATGTATGCCTTGGAGAGAAGCAGCAAGAAAGTGACCACTCTCATGCACAACAATGATGGCAGTCAACACAGCGGCAGCCTCAAGCACAGACTGAGGCCCCTCGAAGTTCCCATAGTCAAATCCAGCAATCGACCAAGTCCTAAAATCCAACCTGTTCCTTCTGTTTTCATGAAAAAACTGCTTCTTGCACGCAAAGTTCACGCTGGGGGAGCCAAAAGAAGGGGAAAGAAGCGGTTTTGGGAAGTGGGTTTTGAGCCTGTGCCAAGGTTCTGAAATGGGTGACTTGGACTTCGCCAATCTAATTATGGAACTAGAGTGTAAAGGTGGAGAGGGAGAGAGGTATAAGACCATGGCTTCTGAGAATTTGAACGGTTGCAGGTGTGAGAAGGGTGGACAACATTGAAAGTGGAGTTGGATAATTCATTATGTTATTTTCTATTTTTATTTTTATTTTCTGGCTTTGGACCTGTGGAGGAGAAGTGAGGGACATGTCTTCCTCTTATTTCCACAAGTTCTTCTGTCTGTCATTGTTCTCAATTCTCATTATCCTTCTCTATTTATATTTTGGCAGTTTCTTCCTGCACCCCCTCAATGTTATGCAAAGACCAACTTGTCTCTATTATTTTTTAAAAACCCTAAAATGCACTTAAACTGTATTTATTTTTTGCATTAGGGATTATGGAATCCAGAAAATTTTTGGATTGGCGCTTCTGATAAAATTTCGGATCCACCAATACGTAATTCAAAATATGCATTTCACATTCAAAATCCATTATTCAAAAAAAGCATTCCAGATCTACCAATCCATAACAGAAATATGCATTCCTGATTCAAAAATCCATAACTAAAAAAAAAGCATTCCGGATCCACGAATCCGTAACAGAATTAGGTTTCCGGATTCAGCAATCCGAAAATCAATAATTTATGCAAAAAATGCTTCTGGATCATTCGGAAAAAAAAAATTCAGTTCCGGGTTGATGAATCCGTAACACACTATTTTCGGTAACCACGATGTCCTTTTTCAAATAAAAGATTAAGGCCAGTTTCGGGATTTAGAAAATTGTGGGAGTGCAGGAAGAAAAATGTAGGGGTGCAGGAAGAAGAAGCCTTATATTTTTCGTCAAGCCCAAACTACACAAATTTAGGGCATTCTTATTAACACCCCCAATATCCTATTAAAACCTTTTGTCATTTCATAATTTTGCTTTTTTTTAAGGAAAATATTCCTCCCTGTCCCTTTGTATTGCACAACCCAAAGACAATTTTGTTGAAAAATGGATATGACAATACATACAATAAAAACTAGATTTATCACGATATAAATTTTGTGTATATTAAGAGACTCATTCAATATTTGTCACCTATTTTGATAGAATAAGAGTATTTATAATTCTAAAATCAGTTAATATTTACTTTTTTAAAAGATAATGGTGAGTTTTTAGTATACCTTTTTTGGACTAGGTTCAAATTATCTTGGTAGAAATTATTTCATCAAGATAGACTTTAAAAAAAATGAGATTTAAATTATCTCGTACTTAAGCTAACTCACCATATTGGTTACAATCCGATTAATTTGTCAAAGACATTATCCAATGTTTAAGTTGAAAAGAGTCGTGTTGTACACAACCACCCATTTTTTTAGATGATAAATGTCATAATTACTTATTTATATACTTGTCTAAAGATTTAAATTGTCTCGTAGGTAACTTGTCTAAAGCTTCTATGAAAAATTTCAACGTGATCAAGTTTTTTGGTATTAATACTCGTACTAGTAAAGTTCTTCGTCCTCTTCCTGTGAGATGGGAGTTTTCTTCATCAGGATGGGTTAAAATTAACATTGATGGGACTGTTAGAGATATCCTGGTCTTGCTACTTGTGGATGTATTTTCCTTGGGAGTATGGGGAAATTTATTGGAGCTTTCTCTGTGTTCCTTAAAGTTCAGACTGTTCTGGTTGTTGAGTTTTATGGGGTTATACATGCTATGGAGCAAGCTCAAAAGATGAGGCTTACTTTGGAATGTGATTCTACTTTGGTTTGTGCTGCATTTACTGCTAAGACAAATATTCATTTGATGCTTCAGAATCGATGAAATACTTGTCTTAATTACAGTGAAAAAATCAAGTTTAGGGTTATTACAGTAAATGAAGATGAATATTCCTTGTCTGATGTGATGCTTTAATGTAGCGTACGTAATCGTAATGAAGAAAGAGAGGTTTTGATGAACCCTAATTGTAGAGAAAAATAAATATAAA
>Ga0123342_1008104_pt1 | contig 13454 bp, 7 predicted proteins | sample Turbeawhitnodule_FD_89960 | JGI IMG/M metagenome (GOLD analysis project Ga0123342, IMG submission 89960) | Root nodule microbial communities of legume samples collected from Mexico - Turtle bean Mexico white nodule | ecosystem: Host-associated > Plants > Roots > Nodule | place: Mexico: Nepantla...
CTCATCTTTATTTTATGTCTTCTTTTAATTTTGAGAAGACTAGAAGGAAGAACTTCAAATGTGAGGGTGGATGTCCTCTTCCTCCATTAATAAAAGCCTCCTTTATTTGATTCTCATCACAATGTCTCTTATAATCTAGATGTTTCTTTTTGTGATTCTTGTGTTAGAGCTAAGGCTCATCAGCTTTGATATGAGTGGATTTATAAAATGTACACATTCAATTTTTGGTTTTTCTTGTATTAGAATTTTGATTACATAATATGGTGAACACTTAGTGAAGATCGCCATTGGACACAAACTTAACCAAAGGGTTATATAAGTGTGAAGGTTCTCTTCAAATAGTAAAAAGAAAAGCCGCACAAAGAATAATTGGACACAGAAATACACATTCAAAATGAGAGAGAGATGACGAAAATGGAAAGCTTATGCGGTTGTAGAATTCATGGAGATGGAGTGATGGAAGGATTCACGCCACTTGGGGGAGGAGAGCTCCAAGATGAGTGAAGAAGGAATTCTCCACTTAAGGCATTCTCTGCCAAGATAAGACTTAGAGGAAAAATAGCTACTCAGAGATTCACCAGAACAGAGTTTCTTTACTTCAAATCTAGTGTGATTTACAATAGGGGGTGATGTGAGTTGATTTTACGATTGACATTTTTATAAGTTACTCTTTTGTTTATGATTTTTGGATTAAAAATTATGGTGAGAAACTCAAAGAAGATTTTCACTGCACACAAACTTAACCAAATGGTTAAGTAAATGTGAATGTTCACTTCTAGAGGGCAAAGAGAAAACACAATTATATGGTGATTTAGATGATGATGGGCGGAAATGAAAAGCACATAAGAAAAAGAAAACATGATGACATAGAAAATGGAGAAAAGTGGCACAAAGAAAAAGAAGAAAAAAGGTGAAGAGATGAAGCAAGCTTATGAATATGAAAGGTTGTCACGTCACTTGAAGGATGGGATACTCCAAGATGAGTGGTGTAGAGCCGCCACTTGAAGTGAAGAGCACTCAAGATAAGACCCAAGGATAGTAGGAGACTTAGCTCATTAAACACTCTGACAAAGTTTCTTTACTGTCAAAATTCAATGTGTAAAAATACATGAGGCAGAACACCCTTTATAAAGGAGTGACTTGGGGAGCAAGAGTGAAAGGGGTAGGGGCATCATTTGTGAGAAACCTTCTAGAAGGTAGGTCAAAGAAATCCTAAACCTAGGTGCACATGTCATGAAAGGTGGGCTTAGAACAAGCCCAAATTACTAAACACACCCTACTCTAGCTTATTCTTTTATTTGGACCCCCAAAGTGAGCCCAATTTATTTACATAAACTTGTCTTTTAAAAAGACCAGAAGAAAGAACATTTAATGTTGTAGCTTATGTCTAGTTTTTATTTTGATAAGGTTCTCCTAAAGTTTGGTGGGGTCTTGTCTTGGAAGATGACCGATTTAATTGTGAAGTGTCTATTGTGTCCTTAGTCATATGTTTGTCGAGATGGTTTGTATCAGGGGGTGACCACCTATTTATAGTGATAGGTGTCATGTAATTAAGGCATGGAGCAAAATTTAAAATTCAAAATAAGCTAGCTTAACTCCTAAAAATGTGCCACTAATTGTGGATTTAGAAGGGGTCATGCTTCTCACATTTAAGCATGTGCTTAATGTGGAAAGGGTGACTAGGGGTTGCATATGGAAGACCATCTAGATGTTAAAGTTTCTCTCTGGGCCATGAACAAGCCCAGTTTTTATGCCTTTTAAGACCTCGTAAAAAGATTAAAATAATGAATAGTTGGTATCCTGGCTCATGCTCTGGTGTTCTGCTCTTGATGATCTTCTAAGGGATGGTGGGGCCTTGAGTCCTAGCCCGAGATGCTTGACCTGACCTTGAATATTAATTTTTGCTCTTGGTCATCTTATTGTAAAGTTGGTATAGTTTAGATGGCGATGCTCCTTTCATGGTTACATCATGCTTCCTTTTACACACTCACACACTGATTATACTGCTCCGCTACAATTGGTGTTTGTTGATATTTGGGGTCATTCCCATGTTGCATCAACACATGGTTCTTTGTATTTTGTTTCCTTTGTTAACGCTTTTTCTGGGTATACATGGCTATATCTCATCTCGCACAAATCACAAGCTACCTCTATGTTTTTACAATTCAAAACGCTTAAAGAAAACCAAGCAGGTTATTCTATCAAAACTCTTCAAAGTGATTGAAAATGAATTTTTGTCTTTGACCAAAGTTTTAAACACGTACGGTATTTCTCACAGACTCACTTTCCCACACACTCACAAGTAAAATGGCTCTATTGAACGCAAACATCACCACATTGTTGACACTGGTTTGGCCCTTCTCGCCGCCTCCTCTCTTCCTCTCAAATTCTAGGGTGAAGCATTTTCTTTTGCAGTTTATATTATCAACATCTTACCTACTCCAGTTTTAAAAAATCTTATTCCCTATGAAAAGATATTCTCTCGTAAACCTGATAATATTTTTTTAAAGATTTTTGGTTGTGGTTGTTATTCTTTGCTTCACCCATATAATCAACACAAGTTTGCTTTTAGATCTTCACTATGCTTGTTTCTTGGTTATGATCCTCATTGCAAAGGCTATCTTTATTTAATTGCTTTTGGTAAGACTATTTTCTCTTTGCATTAATGAGTTTATTTTTCCTTACTCTATTCCTAACATTCTTTTCAAGTTTTCTTAAAATATAGATATTGTGCCTAACCTTTCATCTTCAACCTTTACTATTGTCTCCTTTTCTCCTACATCATCTTCTCATGACAACTCTACTCAATCATCGCTCATGTTGTGATCTGCATCACTGAAGACTATTTTACGGCAAATGTACCGTGTCAGAAGTAATACTTTATCCCTAAGGACGGATATCAAACCCACTAGGAACAATTGAATTATCAAGTATAAGATTCACTAAATAGAAAAAAAAAATAAAGTTTGTTGGGAGTTTGTTGGTTCAATTGGGAAAATTGGGATTGGGGTTCATCCTTCTTACTATTTTGTATTTTGAAAAGCATAGTAATATTCTATCCTTTGATTGATGTTGATGCCCATATAAAATTTATTTATATTGATTCCTCGCATATAAAATTATTAAGAGAGTCTCCTAAATATTGATTCCTCGCATATTTATAAAAACTATTTATCATTACGATTAGATGTTGATAGAAATTAACATTTCAAATATATTCCTAGCATTCAAATATGTTAAGCATTATCATTTGGGTAAGAAACTTAGAGATACTTTTCAATCAAATCTAAGGATCTAGATCATGATAAACAAGCATTACAAATAAATGACAATACCAATCATTAATCAAGAACAAAATTTAAATATCACCTTAATACATAAGAGTTTGAATAGATTACTCCCAATCCCAAAGGGTAGAATTAGCCACTCATGTTGGCCATTACAAGCATGAAAAGAAAGAAAAGAAGATCCAGGATGTTTCTCCTTAACGGATGCCTCCTCTAGGATTTTCTAACACCTTCTATTCTCCCCACTGATGTATGGGGTTGTGCCTCACACCTCATAATTAACCTAGTTAAGCTTGGGCTAAGTGACTTCTCGCCTGGCCAGATTTGACGAAAACAAACCCAACGTTTATGCAATGATCTCGCCTGGGTGAGATTGGGATCGCTTAGGCGAGATCCTCTGGAAGCTTCTGGTTTAGGCGAGCTTGGATGAGTGTTGAAGCTCTCCACCTTTCCCCTTTTATCTTTGTCTATTATCCTTTTGCCCTTTCATCTCCATTTTCCCCTAAAATCCTAAAATTAACACAAATTTTGAATAAATCATTCTTATTCAAATTATAATCACAAAATATGTTAAAAGGTTCAAATTCATAAATTAGGTGTTATATTATAGTTATTTTATCAATTAATATCGATAAGTGCTTGTATTTTAATATGAAATATTACTAAAACATGGCCCTTATCAATCACCACCATCTTTCTAATCTCTGACTTCAACAACAATAGAAGATCAAGATCTTAATATTCATCCTCTGATAACCCGTACTAAGGACGACATTTATAAACCCAAAGTTTTTCACTCTTCTATTATGAACGACACCTTTGAACTATGACTCATCGTCATTAGCTTCACGCAATGCAAGTTGAGTATGATGCGCTTATGCATAACAATACCTGGACTTTAATTTCACTGTCTTTTGGTGCTAATTTTGTAGGGTGTAAGTGGTCTTCAAATGGAAGTATAATGCAAATGGCTTGATTCAAAGATACAAGGCCTGGTTGGTAGCTAAAGAGTTTCATCAAAGTGAGAGACATTATTTTACAAATACTTTTAGTTCTGTTATCAAACCACCTACCATTCGCTTAGTGCTCACCATTGTATTGTCTTCTCGCTGGCCTATCCACCAAATAGACATCAACAACACATTCCTTCATGGTGATCGGGATTCACCTGTTCATATGCAGCAACCTCCAGGGTTTATGAACTTTGATACCTCTCTTGTTTGTCGTCTAAATAAAGCAATATATGGCCTTAAGCAAGCTCCTTGCTCTGGCTTCAGAAACCCTCCAACACTCTTCTTCAAATCAGGTTCTCCTATTCTAAAACTGTTATCTCTTTTTTTACTTGATTCACTGCTACTGATCCTCTTTTTATCCTAATTTATGTTGATGGTATTTTAGTCATTGGTAGCTCACTAAGTTTATTGCAAGGTTTTATCAAACATCTAAGCACTATATGTTTACTCTAAAGGATCTCGACCAACTCCATTATTTTTTAGGATTTGAAGTTACTTGGATTAACTATAACTCTCTTCACAGTTCAAATATATCCAAGATCTTCTTCAGCATACCAACATACTCGATTCTAAGCCTCAACCAACTCCCATGGTTTCCTCCCTACCTCTCACTGTTGATGACTCTGTTTCGGTTGACGATCCTACTCTTTATCACTTCGTCGTTGGATCTCTACAATATTTTACTCTCACTCGGCTTGACCTCTCCTTCTCCGTCAATAAAGTCTATCAATACATGCACAAACCACATTATTCGTTATCTTGCAGGCAATGCGACACGAGGTATACATCTTTAATCTTCTCCAAGCTACTTATTGGTTTCAGTGACTTGAACTAGGCCACTAACTTTGATGACCAAAAATCAAACTTGAGTTACTACATCTTTATTGGTTGAAATTTGGTTTCATGGTCCTCTGAGAAACAAAAGGTTGTCTCTCACAGTAGTACAAAGGTAGAGTATAGGAGTGGTGTTGTTGCCCCTACTGATATTATTTGGATAACTTCTTTGATCCATGAGCTTCGTACTCCCACTAAAACACCACGCCTTTACTCAAACAATATGGGGGCAGTTCATCTTGCAACCAAACCCATCATGCATTCACGTTTAAAGCAATTGGAGCTTGACTTACATTTTGTTCGGGACTTTGTGCATGCTAAACGCCTCACGCTTCTTCACCTACCAACTCAGTTTCAAGTAGCAGATATATTAACAAAAACATGTATATGGCTATTCCTTTCGCAATTTTAAACATAAACTTAGGGTGTTTGATTCACCTACCCTAAGTTTAAAGGGGATTGTTAATGATACCCATCCTCTGTTACTTATCATCATATTCTCTTTTGTATAAATGCTTTTCTTGTATAATATAATATTCATATAATAAAGATTTATCTCTTTCTTTCGTTTCTCTCCTACCCTTTCTCTTTACCCACTCACATCTCTCACATTCTTCTAAGTCCATAAGTCTTCCATTATGAGGTCTAACTCTTGAATTCTTTTGGGAATCCTTAAAATGTTAAGTCAATCTTACTGTAATTTAACTTTGATTAATTAGGTTTAATTCCTTAATTAAACTGGTTATATAGTGTTTAATAAGTCACTTTCATTAAATAAAGTGTTTGGAAATTTTAGACTCCAATTGTCTAGTCAAATTAATCATAGCTCTGGACTTGTTTAATTATATTCAACATTTGACCAAAAGTAAATTTTCTAAATAATTTATAGATGGAATCTATACGTGATTTTGACCAAAAGTTAAACATGTGTTTGAATAAGAAATTTTACAACCGTTTAAGAGATTCAACCAAGTACATTTAAATTTTTTATTTCTCAAATAAGTAAAATTGCAAATTTAGAAGAAAAAAAAATATTACTCTTATGGAAAAGAGCTAGTTCTTCTAATGTGAAAGAAGATGATTTGCCTTAAGGATGACAATGCAGAGGAAGCCATCTGGGTCGGCCTATAGTCCACTACCAAAAAGTGTGGGGTGGACTCACAATCTAGCCCGCTGACCCGCTTAGACCCGTCCCACATAACTCATAGCTCGTGCAAACCAACAAAGGGGCAGGGCAAGTTGGCTCGTTTAATCGCGTAATTAGAAAAAATATATTTATTTTTTATGAAAAAAATATCATACATCACTCATCTATTATTGGAGTGTGACTTATTTTGTTTTATTTTAAAAAATGAATTTAATGTACTAAACAAATGATGAATGTTTTATTTTATTCATCTAAAGAAGTTAATAGTAAGAATGATAGTAGATCATTTTAAGTCTTATTTGTTAATAAAAAATAATATAAAGAAGAGATTTCAATAAGATATTCGTTAAAAAATGAGTCATCTTCATTCAAATATTTTATAGCAAAACTTTGATAAGATATGATACATTTACATACATATAGAGGGAAAATAGATGCAAAATAAAATTTTAATTATTTTTAATCAAGCCTTCTAGCAAGTCTCATACTTGAATTCCTTTATATATCTTAATTGAATGAATTGAAACATGAATGAAATTTAATTTTTTAGCAATAAAAATAGGTTTTTTCTATAATTAATGATTTTTTTTTAATTTTTTTTGTGTGGGCTCTCCCACAGGCCTACGGGCTACATCTTATGCGGGGCGGGCCAGTAAAATGAGCCTGCATTCCTTGCGCGAAGTGGACCAACCCAACTTACATATTGTAGGCCAAATGCGGGGCAGGTCAGCCCGCATTTTCACCCCTAATTTGCCTAGTATGTTGAGTTGTGATTCTGAAAGATGATTATTGTGATTGTCAACGAAATTGTAAGTACATAAGTAAGTATAACATTGGTATATATTTATTGAATCGTATGAGGTGCTAAGATAATCTCATAATCGTGTTTCCTGAAAACTATTCGACAGTCATCGTTGTCACTGCTTCTCAACATTTGGGATGCCCGGACAATGTACGTGTGAGATGAAACCAGAACTTGACATTATAATTAATTAATGAGTAATGCACAACAAACATCCTTCATAATACGATTAGGAGCACTTAGGCCTTGGTGAACCTGGCCTGATCATTCATACTAAGAAGGTCTAAAACAAACACTACAAACAAGTAGTACCCTCAAGGTAAAAAGTCATGAAACTCTAATATTTGGAGACTTTTAACTTGGACTAATATTAACTTAAGCGTTAGAGTATAATTGCAGGTATTCTGCCATGATATGAAAACTTGAATCCGGGAGTCCAAGAAATCAAATATCGAACATGACATGTGTAAGGAAAATCCGACCCTATAAGAACATTTATGTTTTTTTTTGTCTGAATAAAAGTATTGAAAAAATATCTAAAAAATGGATAAAAATACAATTAATTATTAAATATTTTTTATTCAAACAATTGTTAATACATAAATATTTAAATTATACGATGACACCTGATTTGGTATTTTATATTAAATTTTATATTATCACGTATATTTTCATATATTTTCGATACGGTATTTTCAATTATCTTTTTTGTGTAACTAGTGTATATGTTTGCTTACTCAAGCTGAACTTTGAGAATAGTCTTGGGAGTTGGAAGTGAAACATATCTTGTTGAATCAGATTCCCAAAGAACCATTGATTAAGGAGATGCTCGCTTTTTCATGCTAGTCATATATATGAGAAACCAATCATGTTCTTCATACTTGGTCTAAGAAAACATGGGTATAGTTTTGGTGGAGGAAGAACGATGTAGACCCAACACAACTTTATGCAACTTGGTCAACCTCCTCCAATGAACTTTTCCATCACGTGTTTGCATAATCTCATTCAACTTCAACTCAAATAACCAAATTGTCGGAAAAATGTTCTGTTCATAATATGTAAAGTGTGAAAGTAACAAAAGAAAGAACGTGCAACATAGCTAAAGTTCAAAGATCTTTTCGTAAGAACAATGAAAAGTAGAAGATATCTGATAATAATGAAACAAACCCATTAATATCTTTATATCTCGTAAAAAACAACAAATAAAATTCAATTTCAACTTTAAACTAACACTTCTCTAATACCACTTTTATGGATTTAAATTATCTTAAAGGTGTTCATCTTTTTGTCCACATAATACAAAGCAACTACTGTAACAACATTTTATCCCTCTAACTAGACAACAGTGGTGTAACTTTTACTCAAATATTCACACATGTGGAGGTGAGGGTTTCATTTTCTGATATGCAAGAATTATAAGTAACTCTTTCTAATACAATTTTCTCTTTAAGACACTATAAGCTCTAACCATACAACCCTTAGCACTAACAGTTGAAACTACACTGGAAATTTTGAACTATAACTTTATTTCACTTATATGAGAATACAATCTCTCTAAATAGTCTTACAATAGACTTTTTCAGATTCTACCTTCTCTCTCATAAAACCTATACCATAAATTACATTTAAAATCATAGTATAAATGACATTCAAAACTAGAATTAAAAGTAATAATTATTGACTCATTCAAATTTCCAAATAAAACCGATTTTCAGTTTAATGCTAACAAATTCCCCCCTTAAACTCAAATCTTTCATATTCTTCATTCAGATTGCTTCTCTGATTGTCATCGCTCAAACTTCCAATTTTATATTTTTTTCTTACGCCAATTGCCTCCAACAATATTTTCCCAATAGACCATATGTTCTAAATTAGAAGCAACTTCAATTTTCTACTGCACATCCTTGCAAAATTTTGAATTGAAATACTTTTAATTTCCCAAACAAAATCTTCTCCACTTTCACCCTTTGAATTAAAAGAATTTAAGAAAGACTCTGACTTCAATAAGCTTTGAACATAATGATTAAACCATATATCCTTTTTAGATAATGCCTCAACACTATTCCATCTAATGTCTTCTCCCAATTCAAGACCATTATTTCAAGGGAATTTGAAAACTTACAAGGGGCTTCTAATTTGGACAGGAATTCATTCACCTTTTTTTTTTGTGCCAAAAGCAACAAATGGAGTTCTTCTACTTGATTGACTCTACTTTCTTTTTCTTTGCTTCAACACTCTCCAATTGATATACCAGGACACTATGTTTTTCATTAGTCAATAAATTGCACGATTCTTCCAAGCTACTTGATTTTTCCCTTAAAAGCTCAAGTTTTTGTCACAAAGGGACTTCTTTGATAATGTACTCTTTAAGTTGAGTTTGAACATTTGATTCTTCGCCATTTCCACGTTTGCAAGCACTCGTCCATTTTTGTCCTTCAAGTGCAAAATCTGGTCTTTCATGACAATCGAATAACATTTCTCCAATAATTGTCCCATACTGAGAATATTATTCTTCAAATCAGGTACATAATAAACATCCTCTATAGTGCCTTGTTTTCCATCCTTTTGAGAAAAACATATTTTTCCTCGACCTTTGATGGGAACCTTTGTTGACTCTCCAAAAGACACATGTTCATCTTCTCTCTTGTATATCAAGAAAGAGATTTTTGTGCCCACACATGATTACTAGCACCCGTGTCTACATACCATACCATGTCACTATCCATAATGACAACTTCATTGACCATCATGAGAATTCCTCATCTTTTGTCTCATCTTCCTCCACTAAATTTGCATTTTCTTCCACTCTTTTCTTGGCATAACACTCCTTTGCATAGTGTCCATATTTATCGCAATTGTAACATTCAACATTTGAACGATGTGAACGATCACGATCTCGTCCACGCCAGTTTTGTTTTGTTGGTTCATTTGTCCCCTCTCTTCATTGTTGTTTCCATGACCACGTCCTCCATTGTGATCAAAATGGCGACCTTTGCGTCCATATCCTTTTCCTCAGTTATGTTGCATGTACATCACCTTGTATTCTTTGATGGTTATCTTTGTTTGTAAGGCTTCCTCCAAGACTTCTTGTTTTTTTTTTCTTTTCGTTGTTCATGTGCTTCAAGAGAACATGCGAGATCATCAATGGTCACGTTTCTTGACTCTCGATTGCACATACAACATTTTCAAAGTCATCGGTCAATGACTGAAGAATCTTCTCCACGACCCTTGCATCCGTGAAAGTGAAAGTTTTTCCATTGCGTTTAAGTTTATTGGCTACACTGATGTAACTATATACATCTTCTAAATCCTTCATCTTCATGGCCTCCAACTCACATCGTAGATTTTGAAGACGCATTTGTTTAGCCCGGACTTCACCCTTGAACACCTTTCCGAAGATGTCCCATGCTTCCTTTAAAGTGGATGCACCAACAATCTTCTCAAAGATTGCCTCATCAACGACTCTATACAACATGTACAAAGTTGCCTTATCTTTCGATCGTGTCTCTTTCAACATTTTCTTTTGGGCCACCAAGTAACCAGTGGTATTTTCTAATTCTTCAAAACCTTGTTGAACTACCTCCCAAAAATCTTGAGATCCGAGAAGAGTTTTATTTGGATGCTCCAATTGTCATAATTGGCCATCTTTGTTAATTAAGGAAGAGATATATTATTGGTTATACCAATTTGTGAACAAAGAATATAACTACTTTTATTTCACTACTGTTTTTCTGAATAGTCTTACAATAGACTTTTCAGATTCTACTTTCTCTCTCATAAAACCTATACTATAAACTACATTTAAAATCATAGTATAAATGACATTGAAAACTAAAGTTAAAGGTAATAATTATTTACCCATTCAAATTTCTAAATAAAACTGATGACGACTTTGAGTTTAATGCTAACAATTACCATCTCTCATCTCTTATCTGTTACTTCCTCTCCTCTTATCTCTCATAAATTATGGTTTTGCTATTATGTGTTAGTTCTTCTCTTCTTATCTCTCCTAAATTATAATCTTGCTAAAGAAGATTCTTTATATCAGACATGGAATGTTGCTTTTTATGTGCTTAAAATTCAATGAGTGAAAGTTAATTATTTTATTCTTTATTATAATTGCGTAAAAGATAACATTTGGCATGGTCACCTTAGTCATCCTTCTACTAAGAGGCCTATTATGAAATAGAAGTATCCTTATATACAATTCATTGAATATGTTAAATGTGATATTTTTCATTTTACAAAACAAAAATAAATTGTCTTTTCTCATAAGTTTAGCATGTCTGTGAATCATTTGATTTGATTCATGTTGATATTTGGGATCCATGTTCAAATTCTTCTCTGAATGGTGATAGATATTTTCTTACTATAGTTGATGATCATACTTGATATACTTAACTTTATCTCAAGAAAAATAAGGTTGGAACTCGTATATACAATTAGTCAATTTCATTACTTTTGTAAATGTGTTAAAGTCATAGGGTCTAGTAATGAATTTGAGTTTGATATGAAAGTTATTTTAATATTAAAGGGATTACATACCAAATAAGTTGCATTGAAACACCTAAACAAAATAACATTGTAGAAAGGAAGCACGTCTTTCTGAAATTTTGGAATTATTTAGTGAATTATGCAGTTCGCTATTAATTTTATTGAAGAAATGAATCGTAACACTAAGATTGTTAATGGTCAAAATGTTAATGAAACTAGGGCTAAAGATACTAAACATAATATTAATCATGTTATTGATCGATCTATTTTTTGAAGATTCATTAAGACTAGCATTCCTACATTTCTCCATGATTTTCAGACTACTCTTGCCTCTTGTGACACTAACAATAAACTCAAATATCTCATTCAATATTTTGTATCTCTTCTAGACTTTTCACCTTCCTTTAAATAATTTATTCTCTCAATCGATGCTAATTTTGACTCATAGAGTTATAAAGTTGTCTCTCAACAAGATGGGAGCAAGACAATGGATGAAGACCTTGCAAGTTTGAAAAAGAATAAAACATGAACTATCACATCTCTGCCAAAAACCAAAGTTGTCACTGGCTGCAAATGGGTATATAAGATTAAGTATAATGTTGATGGTACTATAGACAGGTACAAAACACGTCTTGTGGCAAAAAATTATACTCAACTAGAAGGACTAGATTTTATTGATGCATTTTCTCTTATAGCTAAATTGATCACGGTTAGACTTCTGTTATCTTTAGTCATTATACATAATTAGCATCTTAAACAATTAGATGTTAATAATGTTTTTATACATGGAGACTTACATGAAGAAGTTCACGTGAAACTTCCTTCGAGTTTAAAACATGGTAACAAAAATCAAGTTTTTCACCAAAATTTCTTATTTCTTCTCTCACATAAGTTCAAACAAGTTTACGGCCAAAATTTCTTATTTCTTCTCTCTGATAAGTTCAAACAAGCTTTTGTCAATGACTCTTTATTTCTAAAAAATTTGGTTAAAAATAACATCTTTACATGTTTATGTAGATGATGTCATTCTAATAAGAAATGTGTCATTTTTTAAACTAATAACAATACTTCTTTGTTTGATCAAACCTTTAAGATAAAAATCCGGGTCAACATATTTTCTTAGTTTTGCTTCTTTGTTTGATCAAACCTTTAAGATAAAAATCCGGGTCAATATATTTTCTTAGTTTTGAGGTGGCAAGAAGTACCTAAGGAATAAACTTAACCCTAAGTACACCATTGATCTTTGTCTTGATCTTTGTAGTGAGGCAGTAATGATTGCCTCTACATTAGTTTCTACTCCCATGATTTTCTCCAACTGCATTAGTTTTAACACTAGGAAACCTCTTAGCAATCATTCTTCTTATAAAAGACTCATCGGAAGACTTATCCATCTCACCAACACTCAGCCAGACATGTTCACCGTTTAAGACAGTTTTTTGTTGCTCTACACATCATCATCAAACTTCTTTGTGTATTCTTTGGTATCTCAAACAAGCTCCAGGACAAGGAATCTTTCTTACTGCTAAAAGTGAAATTCAGTTCCAAGCCTTCACTGATTTTGATTGGGTTGTATGTCTTGATTCTCGTCATTCTATCATTGACCACATAGTTTATCTCGACTATTCTCTTATATCTTATATCTCGACTCAATTGTCTCTAGAAGTTGAGTATAAAGATCTTGCTTCCACCATTTGTGAAGCTTATAAAATATGTTATTGGATATATGGAAGATCATGTTTATAAGCTGCAGTCGGATGTACAGAAGGGTTGTTAAGATTCGTTTAGGCGTATGGCAGGGCTGAAGGAGCTGTCAATATTACTCGAAATAATCACTTTAGTGACTTTCACTATGTTACCAATAATATAAACAACTATAC
>Ga0123342_1008105_pt1 | contig 13453 bp, 10 predicted proteins | sample Turbeawhitnodule_FD_89960 | JGI IMG/M metagenome (GOLD analysis project Ga0123342, IMG submission 89960) | Root nodule microbial communities of legume samples collected from Mexico - Turtle bean Mexico white nodule | ecosystem: Host-associated > Plants > Roots > Nodule | place: Mexico: Nepantla...
TGAGTGTGAGTGTGAGAGAAATAGTTGTAAGTGTGTGCCAACATCAGTATTATTCCAAGAAGAAGGAAAGACTGAAAATGGCAGATTCCAGCAAATACGTGCAACCTGCAATTCCCAAGTTTGATGGGCATTATGATCATTGGGCAAAATTAATGGAAAATTTTCTACGTTCTATTGGCAGTTGGTGGAACATGGGATTTCAGAAGTAGAAAATAAAGCTACTGCATCAAAAGCGGAACTCAAACTCATGGAAGAACAACGATTGAAAGATTTGAAGATAAAGAACTATCTTTATCAAGCCATTGATCGAGAAATCTTAGATACTATCCTCAATGATGATACATCCAAACACATATGGGATTCTATGAAGAAAAAATTTCAAGGTTCTACTCGAGTGAAGAGAGCACAATTACAAGCCCTGCGAAGAGATTTTGAAATGTTGCATATGAAGGACGGAGAGACAGTTAACTCATATTTTGCCCGTACTTTGAAAATTGCTAAAAACATGAAGGCGTGTGGTGAAAGCATGCTTGAGAATGTCATTACTGCAAAAATCTTGCGATCAATGATTCCTAAATTTAATTATGTTGTGTGTTCAATTGAAGAATCCAACAACTTGGACACTATGACCATTGACGAATTGCAGAGCAGTCTTTTTGTTCACGAGCAAAGAATGATATATCAAGGAGAAGAAGAACAAGTATTGCAAATTACAAATGACGATAAGGGAGGACAAGACAAAGGAGGAGGTAGAGGTTCCTTCCGGGGTAGAGGAAGAGGGAGACAATCATTTAACAAAGCTGAGATTAAATGCTTCAAATGTCACAAACTTGGACATTTTCAATACGAATGTCCTACCTAGGAAAAGAAAATAAATTATGCTGAAGTGGAAGATACAGTGGAACAAGAGGATGAACTTTTGCTAATGGCTCACGTTGATGTTAAGCAACAAAAGGAAGATGAATGGTTTCTTGACTCCGGATGCACTAATCACATGATGGGAAAAGGAAGTGTTGAATTAAATATTAATGGAGTCGTATATGTCATTTCACATGTGTATTATGTTCCTGAACTTAAGAATATTCTCTTAAGTGTAGGACAACTTCAAGAGAAAGGCTTAACTATATTGATTAAGGAAGGGAAGTGTGAAGTCTATCATCCTGAAAGAGGACAGATTATGGAGATTAAGATGAAGGAGAATCGGATGTTTGTGCTGACAACCACCATGATATCTACAAAGTCAAGCCTTTCATCCAAGAATGGTCATTTAACTTACAATGGTTTGAGAACGCTTTCATCCAAGAAATTGGATGATAAAAGCAGGCAATGTGTTCTTCTGGGGGTAAGTGATGAATCCAAAGCATATCATTTGTTTGATCCAGTCAACAAGAAAGTACTGATAAGTAAGGATGTGATATTTGAAGAACAAAAGGGATGGAATTGGGAACATAATGAGGAATACCAACATGGCATTCTTGATTGGGGAGGAGATGAGGAATATATGAGTGACACTGAAGAACAGAGTGAGGAGAATGTTGTGGATCATAATGATGATCAAGAAATTGAGGAACAAAATGAAGAGGATGTTATAGACAACTACATAGGCACCAATGCTCCTCCTAACAATTATGAGACTCCAGTTGAAGGGAGGGTTAGAAGGAATAGGAGAGAGCCGGTATAGATGATTGATTATGAAAAAGGAGAAGGTCTATCAGAAGATGCTGGTATCAGAGCCATTTCGAGCCTATCCTAGCGAGTGTTTGTGTTAGGCCTATCATGCCACCCGCGCACGAGTTGGCAGTCTCGGCGTGAGGGGGGTGTGTTGGAGATCCCACATCGACTAGAGATTAGAGCCTTTCATTGTATATAAGTGGGTGCAAACCTCAACCCTATAAGCTGGTTCAGTTAGGCTTAAATGGTCACCGGAGATGATCCAATTTCATTCGAGGAAGCTATCAAAAGCCAAAAATGGAGAGATGCAATGATGAAAGAGATGGAATCCATAGAGAAAAATCATACTTGGGAGCTTACAGATTTTCCAAAAGGAATGAAGGCAATTGGGGTAAAATGGATCTTTAAAACCAAATTTAAAGAGAATGGAGAGAAAGACAAAGTATACAAATTTTTTCTTGGAACATACATTGTTTACATTGTTTACAAAATCAAAGGAGGGAGGAAGAATGAGATATTTTCTTGGAGTTGAAATTATGCAGAGTTCAAATGGAATTTTTGTATGTCAAAGGAAATATGCTCATGAAGTGCTAGCACGTTTTGGTATGAAGTTGTCAAGTTAAGTTACTGCAGTTCACAAAATCATGTTGTTGATATCATGACCAAGCCCCTCAAGTTGGAGCAATTCTTAAAGTTTTCCAATATGTTGGACATAATTGAAGCATCAGAATTAAACTAAATGCTATTGCATCTAGTTTAAGGGAGGGAATGTTAGCAGTTAGAATTTCAATTGTTATTTTTGAATTTATTTAATTAAATAGAGTTGTTTTTCTGTTTCAAATAAATGATCAATTACTAGCCTAATTTTTAGGAATATAGTTGTTAGGAAGCCACCCATTATTCAGTACATGAATTACTGAGTGCAAGTATGATATTTTTTTATTTCTTGTTTTGGGTCTGTACGGCTATATAGCCTAACTTACATTCTGAATTCAATAACACAAAGTTTTATAAAATAAAGAGAACTTACATTAATTGTGTTCAACAAAGACTTCTACTTAATTTTGCTGTCTGATCATTAAAAAAAAAAAAAACTATACTTATTCGTTTTTAAATAGACAGTGTTCTTCTTCGACATCTTCCATGGTTACTTGTACCTACCAAGTTCATCATCATGGACAGAGCTGATGTTCTGAAGATTTTAGGTTATGCTGTTTTTGTTGTTTTTATTTCCCACTGATAAAAAAAACTTGAGTAAAAATATAAATTAAAGAAGAAAAATAAAATGCACTTTTTTTATATTTCGTTTTTAGATGTGAGAAAATTATATGACTTGTATGTTGACTTATTTTAAAATTGTAGATCAAATATATTTTTACAACTTATTCTAATATTAAGTGTCATAAAATAATTTATAAATAAATCAAGATAATGTGGGAATTCTTTTATATTTTATTTTAAAAATTATGATAATACTCATATGTATATAAAAAGTGTTATATTACAATAAACCCTAAATTTTAAATTCTAAAATTTACGTTTAATCGTCAATTATGTAACCCTAAACCATAACATAAATATTAAAATTCTAAAAGCAACACCAATTTACATCTGACAAGGATACAAATAGCAAATAGTGTTAAAATAACTAGTTAGGAGGAGTTACACCGACTTCAAAATAAAACAATAATGTGAGTTATGCCAACTCACAAAAAAATAAAATAAAAAAGAGAAGATTACAACGTGAGGTGAACCGACACAAATTAATGATGTATAATAACATTAAATTTTTTTATTTTTAAATAATGATTAGTAATAAATAATAGCAATAATATTGGTTTCAAAATAATTTTTTTAATAAATAATAAAAATGTTTAATAAAAGTGCATTAAATATAAGATTAAATGTTGAAAAATGAATAATGAATTCTGAAATAATTATCTACCATTAAAAAAAATATCAAATTTATTTTAGATACTAAAATAATTAGTTACTATTTGATTAAATTAAAAATTATTTTTAATATTAAAAAATATTAATATTTAGGATAATTTTTATTATTAATAAAAATTTATAAAATAGTTTTTAAATTGATATTTAAACATTAACTATAAAATATTATCTACTAATATTTTAAATTCTAAATTAGTCACTAAAAGACTAATTGAGATCCAATTAGAATCTAAAATATTAGTAGTTAGCACGTGGTAGTTAATTTAGATACTAATTTGAAAATTATTTTATAAATTTTTATTAACAATAGAAATCAGATTAGATATATATAACTTTTTAGTATTTAAAATAATATTTAATTTATTTAATATAGTGATTAATTATTTTTTTCTATAATTTTGGCTGTTGTTTAGTAAATTTCTTATAATGTAAATAATATAATATTTACATTTAAATTCTATAAAAATATTTTAAAAAGTAAAACCAATTTTTTTAAAACATTTTATTATGTTATAATAATATTTTTATCACATAAAATCATAGAATTTTCATTCAGTGTCTTTTACCATTTATAAATTTAAATATAGTTTCAAATATTCAAACTTAATTATATTTTATGATTTAAAGGAATTAATTGTAATATTAATGATACATATTCATAACATATATGAAACACTTCTACTCACAAACAAATATTTAAAGAGGGATTAGATTATTCTAAATTAATTCTTGATATAACTTATATTTTATTCATTCAACCATTATATATTTTGATAGTTCAATAATTATGCATATCAAAGTTTAGATAATTTTTATTTTTTTCATACAATACTACAGTCAAAACTTATTAATTTTATCCTTATACATATAATATATGTTAATTAAATTTAGTCAATAATCAAATTTTTATATAGTTTTTATAATTTTTTTATCAAATATTATTGATCAATATTAATGTCATTTAATGGTTTTCATACTTAATATCTATTTTTTTTTATTCTGATATATTTTCATCCAATTAAATAACATCTTAATATGACTTTAAAATAACTATTAGAACAATTAAAAATTTCAAGATATGGTAATCGGTTATTAATTGACATTGTATATTTTTTTAGAATAACTAATTGAGAAGCTTCTGATGGAGGAGGGTAGTGACCAACAATTTTACTATTATTTTAGGTATATAAATTATTTGTGACTAAATTTCAAAGATTTTGAGGACTAATTATTGATTTAGGTCTTTTCCTGTAGATAATTGTAGTTTTTTTTTTCAAATATTTATTATTTTAAAAAGACTGAGTCAAGTGTGCTCCATTCATGCCAGCTTGACTAATGACTTTGAGTTGATTCAATTTAATTTATAATTCAGAAATATATAAAACTTGAATAAAATCAATCCAACCTTTATTTTCACATTTCCATATAATAAACTAGAACTTACCTGACTTGAATTTTTACACACATTCTCATAATATATTTAAACTATTGAATATAATTACAAAGAGAAGTAATTTTTTTTATGAATTATTAATACAGTCAAAATTTATTACATATAATGAAAAAGCATTAATTATTGAAATAATCCAAAATATTATTATAAATAAAAGTCAAAAGTGAGACAACTAACACAAATATGATTTATATTTTCTAATGAAAAAACTAATTATTTAAAATGCAGGTAGATAATTATGATTGGAAGTGTGAGTTTTAATTACAATTTGAAAGGGTATAAAACGTGATATTTACGCAAGATTAGGAAAGCTAATTTATTTATTTTTCATAATAATATGATCATTAAAAACCCATATCTATTAATGAACTGAAAAAGGAGAAAATATTTCCATAAAGGCTTAATTTTAATTATTGAAATTTTTGGATATATAAAAAAAAATACATAGGAGTCTTTTATATACAAGACAAACACACCCAATTCAAGGAAAATGTGAAGCCTTCACCTTTTTCTCCCAGCCTTCTCCTACACTCTTTGTTCCTTTACATTCCTCATACTTTTAAGTTAATTATGTAAACTTATGTTACATTTTTCTTTTTAATTAAATAATTATCTAAACTTAAATTTTTAAATAAAACCTCAAAATATTCTTATTTATAGAAGACATTATTAAAATAAATATGTATTAAATAAATTAAAAATACTGTAAGGAATTATATATGAATGTATTAATTGCAGAGGAATTAAAAAAAATGAAAATAATAAGCAGGAAAAAGAACGTAGCACAGAGCATGCAAATCGGAGCGAAATTATAGCTCACACCTCTATTGACATATTTCACCCTTTGTCTCTCTTTCTTTCTCTTTCTTTGTTTTTTCTTTGTTTTGAAACACCAAATTAACCTTGGCAACGCTACCTTTGCCTTTGGCCTGGGCCCCACACGCCCTTCTTTCTTTCTCTCTCTGTATCTCTCAGTTTCTGCTTCTCCCATAAAATCCACATCTCTGTCTCAACATCAAATCCATACAAAACAAAACAAAACCGAAGCAAAGAGAAGACAAAGGGCAGAAGGGCTTGTTCCCTTTACATCTCTCTGTCTCTTCTTCATTCTTCACCACCATTTCATCTCTCCTCTCTCTCTCTTTTCCTCTCTCGTTCACCCTTTTCCATTCATTCTCCTGAGAGGAGAGAGACAACACAACTACAGCATCAGCATCACCATCAGCATCATCAGCAACAACTGTGTCTCATTCATTCCCATATATCTCTCTGTAATTGAAGAAAACAAGCATTCTCATATACACCACCTTCTCCTGTAACCGACCTCTCATTCTGTGAATTGTTGCTGTTATGGCGAGAACAGTCTCCAACAACGACAGCACCAACGATGAAACAGGCGACGACAGCAATGCTACAACGAAGGACGAGAGCGATGTCAAAGGTCGCGTGAGGAAGGGGCCGTGGACACCAGCAGAAGACGCGATCCTTGTAGAGTACGTGAAGAAGCATGGCGAAGGGAATTGGAACTCCGTGCACAAAAATTCTGGGTTGTTCAGGTGCGGCAAAAGTTGCAGACTTCGCTGGGCCAACCACCTCAGGCCTAATCTCAAGAAAGGTGCATTCTCTCCTGAGGAAGAACAAGTCATCATCGACCTTCATTCCAAGCTCGGAAACAAATGGGCCCGAATGGCCGCACAGGTATATCTACATCTTTACATAAAAATGCTTACTTAAAGTTGTGCTTTTTTGGGTTTCTTTGGTTTTTTCTCTTACGTTAATGTCATCATTATTTCTCTTCTGTTTTTGTGTTTAATTCCTTTGTTTATAGTTACAGCAGTCTTTTTCCTTTATTGGTTTCGGAAGTGAACATCCATTGGTTGGTAATTTGTCCCATCTGTGATTTATTCGTCTCGTCTTGTGGCGTGGATCTTTTTCTACCTCCTCGCCGTTGACATGATTTGCATGTCTTTTGCTTCTAGCCTCTTTTTTTTCTTACTTTTCTGATTTGGATCTGGTTGAGATCTGCTAAATTTGATTTACAAGCTTCCATCCATGGCCAAGAACCAGAAACAAAGAACGGTTCCCTTCCAGTTCTATCTGCTTATTTATTTTTGTTGGGTGACATTTTTACATGGTTTAGTTTCCGCCAATGATTATCAGTGAAACATAAAATGCTGGAGCTTTTGTCATAAAAAAAAGAGAAACTCGCTCTAGAACCTTTTGAACTGCAATGGAGTTTCTTTTTTGGCTCCTTTTTCCTTTTCGTTTTTATTAATTACAGTTTCATGCATATTGTCAGATTTTGGATTTTCTATGAGCTGACCTCAGTCTTTTTTTTTCTGAATATATGAAATTGGCATCTTTGTTTATTTCTTTCAACAATGTACTTTCATCAGGACCCACTCCAGTTTTTTTTTGCCGAGGCTAAACCCTGAACTTTATCACGCCTTTACGTGATTTGGTTCCTGTACAATTTGTTTCTCTCACCATTCTTATCTTGTTTCTGGTTTCAGTTACCTGGCAGGACCGACAATGAAATAAAGAACTTTTGGAACACCAGAATGAAAAGGCGTCAGAGAGCAGGGTTGCCCATTTATCCTCCTGAGGTGCATGTAGAAGCCACTGCATACCATCTACAACACCGCTACTTGGAACACCAACCTCATTCATCTGCATCATTTGCTTTACTCCTATCTTCTTGTTACCCCAAGAAGCTCAATGACCCTAGCCAATCCAATAATTCCAATCCGAATCAGCTGCAAAACCAACCTGATTCTTCCAACTGTTACATTAATCCAAGCCAGAAGCACTTCAAGTTTTCCAATGAAAATGGTGGAAATTCAAATCTTGCTTTGCCATTGTCCCCTCTTTCTCCGTATGGATCATCCTCCTCCACCCTTCTTAACCACAGTTTTGGTGATCATGGCTTCATAGCAGGATCCCCGTATGAACCCTTTCCTTTGGTGCCAGGCTCCACCCCTGACATCTCTTCCAACCAAACACCAACCCCTGCTTCATCCTATGCTAGTGGTGTCGATGGCCTGATGGGATCTTCAAGCATGGTTAATAATAATAGTAATAATAATAATGACTACTATGAAGTTGCACCATTGTCTCCTCCAGGAAACAGTGGCCTGCTGGATGCTCTAGTGATGGAGGCTCAAGGTCTTTCTCACAATGACAAGTCCAAGAATGAGGAGGATCCAACCCTTTCTGGGAAGCTATCTTGTAAGAGAAAGAACTTGGAATATGCAGAGGAGGGATGCACTCCGCCTATGGTGTCAGCCATGAAGAAGAACAGTAGCAATAGTACTACTACTGAAAACCAGAGGGATGATGATAACAGCTCCTCCCAATGGTCAAAAGGTGAAACTTTTTCACTCTTCTGCTTGTTTCGTAAATTTCTTTCTCTTATTTCCAACAAATATATATTTGACAGAGAAATGTTAGTAATTAATATACGTACATACACTCTCTTTTTAAATTGATCAGAAATTTAGATCTTTCATAATTTTATATGTTGAATAAATCTCGATCCAAAGGTGAGTGTGTAAACGGATATACTTCTGTCACTCCTCCTCTTTGATTTAAATATGTTATGCAATTTTTGTTTGTAGTCCTGTAAATTACTTTTTTGGTTTTTTATTCAGTAAGGTTTTGTTGCCACCTTTTTTGGTTTCTGTCTGAATTCATTGTTAGGAACACGTTTTACATCTTTCTAAATATAACAAATTTGTTTTTTATATACTCCTATCAAATATAATTGATTTTATTATTATTCCATAAAAATGTAATAATTTTTTATGTTTAGTTTATGCCATTCAACAATCATAACAAATTTTATTTTTAGTCTCTGACTTAAGTATTTAAAAGTATAAAAATAAAATAAAAATTCTTAAAACTGATATTTATAGAGAGAGAAAAATGACTGTTTACTTCTTCTGGTTAAAATTTATTAAAAACCTCGAGATATAAACTTGTAATAATGTGTTGAAAATGTATTATGAAAACAAAGTATATTTTGAGTTAATTTGCATAAAAATTGTGCATGTTTGAAGGTGTGATGATTCCCTAACCTAAAGTGCTAATACAGGGAAGAAAGTGATGGGGGAGGATCCAATGGAAGAGATGAACTCGATGGACGATGACTTGTTTAGTCTGCTGAACCAGTTTCCCTTAGAAATGCCAATGCCTGAGTGGTACCGAAGAGGAGAAAGTCAGTCATTGGGACTTGAAAACCAGCCCAATGCTTCACCACCTGACCCCGCTGATCAAGAGTATGCTTGGACTCTCGGAACTTGCTGGAACAACATGCCCAGCATATGCTAAATATAGCTTCTGGACAAACATCTATGTCTTCTGTAATCATTACAGAACCAAATTAAAAGCTGATTGTGAAGTAGATATATGGAAATTAAACCCATATGGTATGTGTTAGAATTTAGGGATGTTGAGTTAGCTAGCTAGGGTGATCAACTATTTCAAACCCCATGCAGCATACCAGCCATATTCCATATATTCCTTGTTCCTTATTTCATCTTCCTCTAAAAAACAAATGGCTTGGTGTGGGAGTTAGACTTTTCTTTTCGGATTCAACCATTTCTTCTCATTTTGTAGTTAATTTTAGTGGTTCCTTGTGCAATTAGAAAAACAGTGCTACAAAGCCTGCATCTCGATCGTTTAGCATCCTATAGAATTAATGTTTGTGTACATATATGGTGTTATCATGATTTACCCTATGCTTAGTAGACTTTCGAGTTCGAAAACCAAGTATGATAGAACTGTAGCAGATTCACCGTTGCATTGGGGAGTGTTTATTGTACACCTAATTAAGATTTTATGCTTCCCATGCACCTTCAAGTTAACAGGGTTCGTAACAGTATAATCCTTGCTCTAACGTAATACACTGTAATAACCTATTCCTAGGTTGTTAATAATCTGATAACTGATAACTAATAATTTACACATCAATAGCAGGTATTTAAGGGATGTCAAAATCTCCTGCATATGATTCCTTTTTATTTATGCAGCTAGACTGAAATGGCTCTTAAATAGGTGAAATGAACAATGGAGATTTGGCAGAATAGAATGGCTTTAATTACTTGTAGCAATGTCCCTAAGTTTAGGAACATGTCTTATAAGTATCTGATTATTGTATAAGGTTGATGAAATACTTCCTTTTAATTCATTTTATTCCTTACACTATTAGAAAATCATTAAATAGAAATTAAATTTTGAAAAAAAAATTAGTTACTATAGGAACTAAATTAGAAACTATTTTAAAAACTAAAAAGAAAATGTTTCTAAATTAATTTATATTATTATTAAATAGTTTCTAAATTAGTATCTAATTAAAAACCATTTAACAATAATAGAAACTAATTTAGAGACCAATATTTTTTTTAGTCTCTAACATTATCTCTAATTTAATCATTATAACAACTAATTATTTTTTATCTCTAAAATTAGTTTCAATTTCATGATTGTCTTGTAGTGTTATTGATAACAAAAAAACAATTAAGATTAACCAAGAATTGGTCTCAACAAAAGAAATATATATATTAATTTTAAAGCGTGTTCAACCACTTGTCCTTATTATTATAATTTGTTACAAATAAAAATGAAAAAAATCTAGACTTACTTTTTAAGTTTTACCATTTAAATATATATATATATATATATATATTTCAATATATACAATTGTATCGTAATGTTTGAGTCAAGTCAATAACACTTTAAACACATTTTTCTCTTAATTTGTCAAGATATTTTGTAAGGACAAAATCTAAGAAAATATCAAATCTTAAAGAGAAATAGTACTTTAGATATGATGATTGACTTGGTGATGTGATCTCAACAAATATGAGATTCAAATATTTTTTAATATCATTCCAATTTATTTATTAAATTAATCTAATTTACTTAATTTCATCTAACTTAAAAAAAATCGTTTTAATTAGTGATAATAAATTTTAGTGACATTGTTATTATCATGGATTAATAGTAATAAGTGGAAGATACAAAATTATTTTCATTTTTTTAAAAAAAAAGAAATTAAGTTGCATCGATTTGAAATTAAGGAATCTCTAAACCCTAAAGTATCCTTGTTTAATTTAATTTATTCATTATCGATAAAAAAATAAATTAAAAAATAAATTTAATATTTTTTAATAGTGAGACAGTTAAATACAATAAATAAAAAAGGGAAAAAAAACATTTAAAAAAAATATAAAACTTTTATAACTATGGTATAGTTTATTTTCTCTAAACAATTTTTATTATATTTATTTTGGGTTGAATAAATTTAATTTCATTCTTTGAATAAAAATTTATCATTTTATTTATTTTAAAAAAATTGAATATTTAAAAATGTCATTCTAAGTTTATGAATGAATTGTTTCTGTAAGGTTAAACTGATTGTGTAAAACTTATAAGCTTTTTCTATAAAATATTAAAATAAATTACAAAAACATAAAATTATTATATAATAATTATTTTCAGGAATTCTCTTAATCACATACATAATAACTGATGTGATAAAATAAAATAAATAAATTGTACACGTCTTCTTACTCAACACCAAGAAAGCAATTCTTGTGTTCAAACATAACACCCCCTAAAATTAAGAAAAAGAAACGTTAACTATACGTTCTTTTAAATATATTTTCTGTTAATAACTAAAATTTATTGAAAAAATATATTTTTTTATATGTAACTTATTATTTAACGAATGCTTTTAGCTATTAATAAATTACAACAAACAATAAAATATCTATTATAAAAAAGTATTAAAAGTTTCGCTACAAGAAAATCATTAAATAGAAACTAATTTTATGGACAAAAAATAATTAGTTATTATAGTGACTAAATTAGAGACCATTTTTTAAACTATAAAAAAATTATTGATTTCTAAATAATTGGTAGTTAAAACTTTTGGTAGCTAATTAGATATCAATTTATAAACTATTTATCACTAATTTAGAAACTAATAATTTTTTTAGTTTCTAAAATGATTTGTAATTTAATCACTATAGCAACTAATTATTTTTTATTTCTAAAATTGGTTTCTATTTAATTATTTTCTTGTAGTGTTTATCCAGGTTCCACATGATAAATAAATACACAAACAAAAGCTTATCGCATTTCAGAATTTATTAGCCAAAACCGCCCTTTACATATAATTTCAATAAATGATATGATATGTATTAAAATTTATAATTAAAAAAAACTTTTAATTAGTTATAGCTTTTATTTTACTATTAACTTAAAATAATATTTAGCGTAGACTTGATATAGATCATCTAACACCGAAGAGATGATAGTATAATTATGTAATTAGATGATCTCAAGTCATTCTCCAACGAATACAATAGTAAATCCAGTTAAATCGGTAGTTAGAAATAACAATGAAAATAAAATGAACTTGAGATTGTTGTGCAAAAAATAAAGTAGAGATAATGAAACAAGTTGACTCTCAAACTTTTCCAACAATGAATTCTTCATTTGTTGATAAATATATTATTCATCCAATCATCGGTAAGTTAAAAACACTTAGATCTCATTAATAAAACATGTCCACTATGCGTCTACTCATAAGGTTTTTAATCTTTAACCTTTTGAATCATGCACATTGTTCATAAAACTTTAATGGCATAAAACCTCAAAATTCGTTGAAAAATTAGAAAAGAAAGTCTTCCACATGAAGGTAACCATAAGATTTATAATAAAGAAAATAAAGAAAACACTAAAAAAAATAACTGTGTAAGGATCTAGAAAATTACTTTAGAGTAGAAGTGGTATATTTTTAAATGACTCTTGAATAATTTTAAATGAAAAGGGCATATAAATAGAAATTCAGTTATTCAGGTTTCATTTTAAAAAGAACCATCATCTCTCTAGAAAGTTCTTTTCCTTTCCTCTCCCTTCTCTCTACAATTCTGACTTCCTTGTTCATCAGTTCGACGATCAGAGTCCACCATCAGACTCCTGGCAGTGAGTACTGCAAGACTGCCCAATCAGAATCTTTGATAGAGGAAGTTCATTTTTGTTCTTCTCTTTGAGTCAAATTTTGAACTTGTTAGGTTGTTTTTGTCCTTGCTTTGCATGTGACCCTTTTAGCTTCAGGGTCAATCTCTGTTAGCTCAGGATTCTAGTGATATAGTTAGACTTTTTATTAGGATTATGTGGTGCAAGTTAAGTTACCTTTGAGTTCTTGGTGGTTTTGGAGCTCTTAGTGAATATCTACTAAATTTCAGGTAAGGGAAGCTAGCCTTAATTTCCAATAGAACACTAGGCTAGAAGATCTGGATGTGAGGGTGATGTGGTCACCAGTCTCAAACTTTCTTCCAGGGTTGTTTGTTTTAAGTATATTAGTAA
>Ga0123342_1008106_pt1 | contig 13453 bp, 3 predicted proteins | sample Turbeawhitnodule_FD_89960 | JGI IMG/M metagenome (GOLD analysis project Ga0123342, IMG submission 89960) | Root nodule microbial communities of legume samples collected from Mexico - Turtle bean Mexico white nodule | ecosystem: Host-associated > Plants > Roots > Nodule | place: Mexico: Nepantla...
ATATTAATAATATGAATATAATGTTAATAATAATATTAATTATAACATTAATAAATATTAATAATATGAATAATATTAATAATAATAATAATATAAATATAATTTATTTTATTATTATTATTATTATTAATTATATTAATATGTATAAATTATATTAATATGTATAAATTATATTAATATGTATAAATTATATTATATGTATAAATTATATTAATATGTATAAATTATATTAACATGTATAAATTATATTAACATGTATAAATTATATTAATATGTATAAGTATAATAAAAATGATAATATGATCAAAGAACTTGTCTGGTCTAGTGGTCAATGCTCTCTTGGGTCACTGGAAAGGCTTGGGTTTGAATCCTAGCTGCTGCAGTTTGCTTGTAACATTATTTGGGGTTTGGTTTCGAGTCCTATGGTACCACTTATACTTTTTTATATTCGTGATTACACCACTACAAGAAAAATGTAATTCCAATTTTTCTTGTAGTGTACAATATCAGTATTAATCACAACTGAAATAGAAATTAGTTTTTTATGATAACTGTCAATGAAGTTTTTTCTTAAAAATATTACAATTACATTGCATCCACGCCATATTCAAAATGCTAATTTAAAAAATACAAATATAGAAAAAGAAACTTACAGAAGTTTCCTTTCATTTTTTATATAAACATTTCTAAGTGCAACTTAATTATAATGATTTAAACGAAAACATGCGACTTTCTACTGCACAAGATAAAACTTAAAACATAATGTTTGAAGGTATAAAAACATTATTGTCAAAACGGATCGTGATTTCTTTTATTATATATATATGCTCTAAATGCGAGAAGGATTTAGATCTCTACATATTTTTTAACATAAATCTTTTATTTAGAAAATATTCATTTATTTTGTTTAAAGTTTTTTTTTTGTTGTGAAGGAGATTTTCTATTTAGTAATGTTTTAAAAATATAATAAAATAAAAATTATATTAAATATATAAATTAGAATATCAATTATATAATTATTTGTTTACTAAAGTCACCGTCTCTCTAAAATTTGCTTTTATTTTTTCTTCTATTCTATTATCAATTTTCATACTTTTCACAATCACATAATCATCAATAAAACGATAAAAGAGTAAGGATAAATTACGATAGATTAAAATTTCTAATAAAATAAATATATTTTCTTCTATAAGTTTTTTTTTTACTTTTTTCTAATTTTGCCCGTAATGTTTAGAGATTTTAAAAGTTGTATGAAATAAGACGATGTTTTATTAAAATTAATCTTTAATTTTGATATCTTAATATTTTGAATTTTTTAAAGTTAATTCTGTCTTAAAATATTTTGATTATTTTTTATCCAAAAAAAATAAAATTAATGAAATGAGACATTTCTAGTTAAAAAAAGAGAGTTAAAGATAGCACTACCTTTAAAGATAAAAAAAAACCTGAATCTCTCAAAAAACAAATACAGCATGTTAATCACACTTCCATTCCATACTACAACATAGTCCAAAAAGGCTAAAAAAAAAGACAGAAACAATTTCTCTGTTACAAAAAGGCTTCAAACTTTTTTCCCTATATTATTTATGTAAAACTAAAAACAAAAAGTTTTACTCAAGAAAGAATAAAAGTACAATTTATAGTTTTAGTAGAAAATAAAATTAACATAGATTATTAATACCTTGTTATTAAAACATAAATTATTCAAGGCTATACTTTTATTTCATAGATGTATAATTTATAGTAGTGTTAGTTTCATCATTCTTATACATTAAAGAACAGTTGATCCGCAAGCCAAGGAAGAAAACATGGATAAATTAATTGATGGATATGTTTAGAATTAATAATTTTTGTTTTGTCGGAATGAATAAATGAATCTCTATAACGGTAAAAGAAAGTCGTTGTTTGTATAATTCTATGCTTTTTTAAAGCGAGTCAAACTGGGCCGGATCCAAGTAAAAAGTTAGATAAAATTAAGGGTGCAGCATTGCGATGGCCCAATTTGTATGAAAAAGATGAATCAACCCATTTACGTTGATTTAAACTACTAACTACCGACACAGCCACCCCACAAAACAGATGTGATACCCACCACTTGTTTCTGTGCTACATAATGCATTTCTTTTAATTCACTTCTCTGAAAACTCAAAATAATGAGACAGAGAATTTTGTATTTGGTATGGGCATTGTTGATGAAGCTGTGGTGGATTGCGGACCCCATTAGCAATAATATAGTATTATTATGTTTCAAATAGCACCTTAACACTGCTTCATTAATGGCTTTCTCTTTAGATTAAATCGCGTTCAACCATGGAAAATTGGTTCCTCTTTCACCATTGCTTATTTTATTTGGTGCACAACCTGTTACCCAATTTTTCAAATTGTGGGAGGGCTACCTGCTATATTGCTATATATATAACATTTTCAGTATCATTATCATTGATGAGACAATTGTCAAATTGTGTACTTATTAAATGCAGAAGTTGGTGGATGATTGAGAACCCCATCCCAAAACTGTTCCATACCAGAAACCAACAATTATATATGCTAAAATGTAATTATCAGGAATAGGTTTATATGACTCACTTCCACAAAAGTCAAAAACTAATTAGCACACGCATGAGGTGAAGTTACTTTTCCAATCTTGCACACGCACCAGTTATTCTATCCAAACACTTTTTGGGTTTACAATTCATTATGTTTTTCTTGTTTAATTATACCTTTATCTTTTTATGATCAGTTTAGTGTAAAAACTAAAAGATAATCATTTACAAATTATCATAATTAGTACAAATATATAACTTCTTAAATGCATGTAAAAGAGAATAGTTTATAAAAGAATCGAAATGTTGAATTCATCATATGTATAATTTTGAAATATTTGATTATTGAATAAGTAAGAATGTAGTAGAAGGTAGAAGAAAAATTGGTGGTGAAACAGTAGCAGTGGTAGTGAGGAATAGCTGTAACGATTACACAGTAGGAGTAGGAGGGAAAGGTGGTGGGATATATGGTGTTTAATCATTCCTCTTAGTCCTACATTATGATCCCAGAATGATTCTCTGGGACACAGAAAGTAAATAAATAATTAATTCCAAGACGAAAATGAAGTGGTAGCTTATATAATATGTATAATGCATAATAATGATGCCAAATCTCATTTGTACTAATAGGTAAATCGGAATGAGTTAATTGTTGAAGTTCTGTGAGATGATCAACATATGTGATGAAATGCCAAGGAGAAAGAACTTCAGATTATTACTTGTTATGTAAAACAGAAATACTTCAAAATATACGCTATTAAAATATTATTAAATAAAAATTAATATTAAAAATAAAATATAATTAATTATTATATTGATTAAATTAGGTACTATTTCATAAATTAAAAAAATTATTAATATCTAAATTAATTTTTATTATTCATAAATAATTTTTAAATTAGTATCTAATTAGTTATTTAAGTTTTAGTTATCAATTATAAACTTGATATATAAAACATTGATAACTAGATACCAATTTAAAAATTATTTATTAATAATAAAAATTAATTTAAATATTAATAATTTTTAGATTTATATATAAAATAATATTTAATTTAATATAAAATTTAATTATTAGTTTTTTAAATTAATTTTTATTTAATAATTTTTTTATAGTCACATTATATTATTTTAAATAATTTTCAAATAAAGGAGTGTTTCGGAGATTTATTTTATCAAAGCCTTAGAGAGGGGAAATTTATTGAATTATGGAGGTAGAAAAAGTGGCATGTTTCGTGAACAGGGAACGTAAGAACTCTCATGTAGCGGACCTGGGTGTTTCATGAGAAATTAAGTATAAATATCCTACTAAAAAATAATTAAATAAAAATTAATTTAAAAAATACTATTTTATAAATTAAGAAGTATATCTTTATCTTTATCTTTATATTAATTTTTTAATATTTTATTTTATTTTATTTAAAATAAAATAAAATATTTAGTTTTACATAAACTAATAATCCAATGTTCTATAATTTAAATACTGTAAGTACTTTGGCATTTAAATTTCAACTTTATTTTAATACTTATACATTTGACTTTAAACTTTAATTTACTAGTTATAAATTTATTACACTTATTAAAAAATAATTTATCAATAAAAAGTAATAAATAAATATAAATTAGCAAGAGTCACCCAATCTTATATAGAAAAAATAATACATTTTTTTTAAAACAAGAATTTAGCATTACATAATAACAAAGTAAAGTAAGCAAAATTATTAAATAAATTTCATAGATATTTTAGGTCCAAATACCAATTAGAACAAGTGAATTTTACTATCACATTTTTAAAGACACACATATTTGATGTTTCCAAATTTCACTTACAATTTCAATCCAAACTCCCTCTCCAAATTCTGGATAAAGATCCCTTAACATTTGTAGGATCAAATATCATGAAATATACTTTAGCATCAAAGTTGTTCACAGACAAACATCCAAATCAGGATAAACGTAAACCTTAAATTCTCTATGCAACTTTACACTTAAAGAATAGATGGAAAACAGTTGTTAGTTGTTGATAAGGTATAATAAAAATATTAGAATTTCAAAATGTTCATAAATGTTGTTCAAAAAGTCTAACAATATATACTTTGATTTAAAGTGAAAAAAAAAAATCTCTTCCAAAATTGATTTCATTTCTCACTCTCCTTATTCTAAGCTTAGAAACATGATGACTGTGAAGTTATCTGATGATGGGAGATTATACAGTTCAAACTCTGCTCCAGCGCATTTGTAACTAAGGATATAATTATTATGGAAATGATAAAGAAAGAGGATGCAATGTGTTTGAATAATGTTTAATGGAAAGTCGGGAACATGTGAATCTAGGACATGGATTTTCTTATAGGTACCAAACCAATCATAGTAACTCTTCTTGGTTAATTACTCAACTTTCTTCATTGAGTGAACCAATTTTAGGTTTGTGCATAAAGAGTACTAGTCATGTAAATACATACTTTTATCTTCATAGAAGTTAAACATATACCAAAAAAATTACAATAATTCACTCAGTCTTAAACTAACATTCTCTAGTTACCTTCGTGTTTTTACTACAAAATTTTACTTAACCAAAGCCATCAAAAGAACAAGAATATCATATTTCCCGTTAGTTTAAAACAAGTTTACGATCCTGTCCCTGTAGTTATCAGTTGTCACAAATTTTGGCTTTTAGCACCCGATGTTCTCAGCAGATTCACATAATCTAATCGCACTTAGGTGGCTCAATATTATATTTTTGGACTAATTCTATTTTTATTTTATGATTTAGCTCGATTCTTATTTATTTCTATACTCTAGAAGGTTAGCTAAATTGGACTCTTACAGATATTCCATTAAGATTTGATTTGAGTTCTTATAATTCATTCAACATCAGTTTTGATGTTTTTCTGTTCTAGAGTACATATATATGGCTTATTGCAGGGCAGAAGGGCCCGAATGAAATTATAATAGCTAAAGTCCAAACTACTAAGTTTAGAGACTAAAATCAGGTCAATTATAATCACAAAAGTATATTTAAAACTATATAACTAAATTCATTTTAATAAAACCAGTTTATAAAATAAAAATTACACGTAAATTTGTCTTATATCTGATGTAAATGAGATTCCAACAAATTTTGATTATAATGATGGGCTTATCACACCTTAGATTCCTTTTTTTTTTTAATTTTCTTAGGTTAAAAAATAATAGTATGCACTTTTAATTACTGATATAGATAGGCCAAAAGGCGACCTAGATACAGTAAAAAACAAGAATATTTAAGATAGTAAAAAACAAGTGTGCACTTAACCTAAATTATGATCTGTTTATTTGTGAGGTTTTACCTAATATATATGAGTTAGTCTTAACCCTGTGTTTGCCGTTATGATTCTTTTTTTTACTGTCTGGTTAATGTGAATTAATCCAAATTTTCGTCCTATGCTATTTTCTTTATGTTATTCATTTACATCGACCTCCTACCTAAATGACCAAAGGTCAGTCCAAGGCCCATAACCGAACATGCCCCAGCCTTATGCGCAGACAAATAAGACTACTGTTGACTTAAAGTTGTACTCGATCACCAGGTTAGATTACACCCGCGATAATTAGATCGACATTCTTTTTTAATCGCCAACGGTCGATCCAAGCCCATAACCCAACAATTACCAAACGAGTGCAGGTGATTAAGTAGTGATTTAGAAAGGAGTACACCTATAACTTGTGTTGGAGTTTTGTAGGAGACGTTGTAGTGTAAGGTTTGTGGACCTAAGTTGAATAGAATTTGTATGAAAATCATAATGAGGACCCATTGGTACTAAATTGATCACACACTGAAAATTACTTTCTCGTCATACATCATGCCTCGCAGCAACTGTGTATAACAGACAAGAAGAAGAATACAAAAGAAGGGAATTTGAGTAAACACATAATTACGAAGGTGTGATCATTAATCATATAATAATGCTCACACACAAATTTTATATTTCCAAATAACACGACCTGTTCACAGGTTGCTTCCGATCATTATCCTTTCGATTTTCTTACTATTATTTTCACACTTTCAATAATACCAATCAGTCTCTTAATATTGTCAAAGTGGAAGAATATTCAAACAAATAGATTCCGTGGAAAAGATTAAAATAATAATAGTGTAAAATAATCCCTATCCAACATTCTCAAAAGACCGTATACAGGAATTTTATATGGTTGATTCATGCCTGTGGTCCTTTTTTCTGGTTCTGTTATCAAGTGCCTCTTTTTATACTGCCACTCCTCCATTTATAAGCAATTAACAGTACTAAAAGCAGGAACCACGTAACACAAATTTACCACCTGTGGGAAAATACCACTTTAGAACATTTTATCGGTTAAAAAAATTGTTTCAAAAAGTATAGTTACAATATCATAATTTTCACCACGCAGGTTGTAAAAACAACTGATATAATATAATATTTATCTTGTCTTCTTTTATATTTTTTTCAAACCGAAAGTCATTAAACCGATGTATTTTAATAAGTCCAAGTTCTTAAGATAAAATATTGGAGCTTGCTAAACTTTAAAACAAAGTGTTAAAAATTATATGTATTGCACTTCTGTTTCAATTTGATAAGCAAATAAATTCACAATAGACTGACACTTTTATGTTTGAGGAGAACAAGTCCCTAAGAGCCTGCTTTTTACTTCATAAATAAATTTGATGTTATTAAAAATTATTATCAATGTAATTGTACTGTTTGTAGTCGAGTGGACCACAATTAGTATAGGAAGAACTAGTGAATCAACCCGATAAATTCAATACATTAAGATAAAATAAAGAGATCATGGTAAATTAGATAATATATTATAAATTTGGTAATATGCGATAAGTCGATAATACTATTTTAGTAAGGATATGCATTAAATGTGACTCATAAATGAAATAACTCACAATAAACACTATAAATTATATAGGAGTAAGATACGCTTTTATCAATATATCATTCACTCTAATACAGAGTCCTTACTTGATTGTCAGGAAATTTTTTTACAAATCACTTCTGACTGAATGTAAAAAAGAACGAATACGAGAAGGAAGATGAATAAGGAGTTATCGAGAAACAAGAAACAATTGTTCAAACCAGATAGTGACTAGCCTTATACAACTACATTAATAATATATAAAAGAAGGTTTATAAAATAAAAGAATATATATGATGATAATTTCTAGTGAATTTGGATTGGGGAGTGGAAAGTTGAGGGTGTGGGAGAGTGAGAGTGAGAGTGTGAGAAGAAAGTGTGAAAAAAGTGAGTATGTTTGGATTAGGGTATGTTAGAGTGAATATGTGAAAAAAGTTTATTGAGATACCTGAATGATTTGATGGTTGTAAGAGTATTTTAAATTATTTTGAATAGTATAAATTGTAAGATTACAAATTTACACTTATATATAAAAAAAAGAATAAATAATTATTAATTTTGTGCATATTTTAGTTAATTAAAATAATTTAAAGTTTCATTTATAAATAAAATAAAATAAAAAACAAATAAATAATTAAATATAATTTTAAATGCAAGTATACTTTTATTATTTTTCATTTTATTAATTTAAATTAATTTTTTTGCTTATGTTAATTTATTTAGATAATTTTATTATTATTTATGATTATTTAAATTGTGTTATGTTATATATATATATATATATATATATATATATACACACACAAAATTATTATTAATAGTAATTTCCATTATTAATATTATTGTATGAAAAAATAAGGGCACCATAGTCTTTTCATCTCATTTCACTCTCATTTCTCTTCAATTATGAGAGGATCCTAAATACCCTCAACTTTCCATTCAATCTCACCCTCACCCTACCCTCTCATAGAAGCAAACGAGGGTGACGCTCATTCACCCTCACCCTCAACCTCCATCACCCCCAAAAGTAAACACACACTTAGGTTGTGTTTGTTTTTATGGATGTACTGTTCACAAGAAAAGAAGTGAGAGAATATCAGTGGTTTGGATCCAGTGTTTTGCAGGGAAGAGGAGGAGAGGATATACTTGTGAACAGTAAATATTCTCTCCCCTCAAAATAAAGAGATGTAGAGAGAAAGTCACATCAGCATGTGTTATTTCTTAATTTACCCCTCATTCATCTGTAAGGGTTTTTAATATTAAAAAATAGTATTTTTTTATTTATATAAGATGTGATTTATTTTCTAATTTTATAGTATATAGTTAATATTTTAAAAAATTATTTGAAGTTATCTTTTTATTTAATTTGTTGTTGCGTTTATATTAATATTTTTTAATAATTATTATGTTTATGAGTTAGTAATTTATTTGATAATAGTTGTTTATGAAATTATTTTCTATTGTTAATTACGTTATATTTTTTTTAGTATTTATTATTATTATTTTTCATTACTATAGGATTTTTAAAAATAAAAAATATCATATTTTATTTATATAAAATCTGATTAGTTTTCTGATTTATTTTCTAATTTTATAATGTTTAATATTTTAAGAAATTATTTGAAGCTTTTTTTTTATTTAATTTGTTGAATACATTTTTTTTAATTATAATTTTTAAATTATATCTATTTATATTTAATATATATTTATTTTTTAATTTTAATTTTTAAATGAAATATGTGAAAGTTGTTTATTTGTAAACAAAAATAACTCATTTCATTCTTAAAAAATTTTAATAGGCAATGACCAATTTGTAAAGTAAAATTTAACAATTTAAAAAAAAAATTTAAAACTCTCTCACAATCATCAACTTTCTTCACATATAAACTCTAACATACCCCATCCAAACAACTTCACTTTCTTCATACTTTCTTCTCACATCCACTCTCTCAAATCTTCCTACATCGACTCTCCAATCTAAACACACTCAGAACCTCCTCAGTTTTCTTCATTGTGAATGATAAATTAATTTATTGAATAATATATTTTTAAATAATTTTATTTTCCAACCATTAGGTCTAAGGTAATCAAACAAAATTGTACTTCACAATTTAAGTGTCCAAAAGTTGCGATTTATAGAAATGAGTTTAGAATATGATTTAACTAATAATTAATGGTTGGTTATTACGTAGTTATGAATATTTGTTTACAGTAAAGATTACAACAGTAATTCAAAATCTATATGGTGGAAGAACGTCAGTTATTAAAATGTTAATTTATAGATTTTTTTTTACCAGTAAAAAATAATTAAATTAAAACAATTATGTCAAAGCAGGTCTTATTGGGTTTAAAAGAGATGGAAAGGTATATAACTATGTGTTCAATGAGTTGAATAATCTATATCAAGTAATATATATATATATATATATATATATATATATATATATACATTTTGTTCAATTTAATTTATATTTGATAATTTTATAAATATTAGGACGCTCCAACGCATTTTATGACAAAAAGTATGGTCACCAATTTCTTTCTTGACAGTTTTCTGTATTAATAATAAAAAATGAAATAAATAAGAATATTTTAATTAAAAAAACTTGTTAATCCATATCAGAAAGTTAATCGTGAAAATCATGTTAATGTAATCCATAAAATATAAGAATTCAATTCTATAAATAAGTTAACCGACATTATACCAAATACATATTTATTATAATCAATTATTTAAAATGGAACACTAATTTAACTTGTGAGATAAATAGTTATAAAGAATGGAAAACCAAAACCCATAGCTTGTGGGTCGAGGTTGAAGAAGAATGATTTAAAAACAAATTGTAGAGTGAGGTATTTGAAATGGTAGCGTATTAAATAGAATTTAAAAAGAATATGATATTTGTTATTTATTGTTTAAAATATTTGAATTTAATTATTGGGTGTTTTGTTGTGTTGATGGTTTATTTGATTTTTCTGACATATTTGGAACAGGGTATATGCATTGCATGAGGAGTGAGTTGCAGAGAAATATGTGACTGAAACAAAATCCATTGGTTTTTATCCATTTTAGCGTAAACATTGTGCAGAGAGGTAATGAAGATGAGAAATAGAATTATTGGGGAAGGAAAAGGAAAAGGAGAAAAGAGTAATTAGACGTGCAGACATGGAAAAGAGTGAGTGAGAGGTAATAATATTAATAATAATAAATAAAAAATGAATCTGAAATGAAGGAGAGTGAGATCTTTGTCTGCACGTTGTTTAGGGTGCATTGGTGTCAGGTTTTGATGGGTTGGGTTTGGTCCCCTAAGCTTTTTACTATCTTCTTTCTCTCTCTCTCTATCTGTTTGCACAATTAGAGGGTTGCCTTCGCTTTCTTTCATGCTTCCTTCTCAAATTCGAATCTCTTCATCGGGTCCCCACTCACTAACTACTGCATGCCTCTTCCCACTTTTACCTCCTTCTCTAACTCTACTTCTAAACTAATTTTCCTCAATTTGAAAATACAGGAAAATGATGCAGAAGTGTTTCTTTTCACACAACTAAAGGTTTGATCTTGAATTTATGTAAAATCCAGTTCTACTTCCTTTTCTTACTCAAATTGAATGGTTGAATTATCTCTGAAATGATTCTTATTTATTGATTTTATTGTTGATAAAAAAATATATTAGCGGAAACAAATTATTGTGGCAATTTGAAATAATAAGTGTATAAACAAAGGGGAATAATGAAGTGGTGAAGAATAATGATGGGAAGTTGAGAGGAGTAGGAGATCCCTTGGGAGACTACAAAATCCATTTGTTCCCCATCTCTGCTTTGCTTTATCTCACTTTAATTCCTTTTCCTTAGAAGCTGAGCTGCCACCACATGATTCTGCACCTCTCTCTCTCTCTCTCCCTCTGACAACCCCATTAACGGTTTCAATACCTTTCCTTCAAAAATTTAACAAACATGATGACATGTCATAAATAATCACATTTTAAAGAATTTTAACAATTTTTATTTTCTAACCATTCTTATCAAAGGAGTGTTTAATATGTAGTGGCCAAATCATGTGGGAGAGAAGAAAGAAGGATCTTAGAAAGAGGTTCTTAAGACCAAAGCGTGCCCTTCCTATGTTCTTTAACGTGATGGCTTTTTGTCCCTTTCATTTGGAACCTTTTACTCCATCATAATACAAATATATTGTTCTCACTTTTTCTCTTTTTTTTTAAAAAAAAATATCTCTGCATATTATATATTATATTAATCTTCCCATTAATTCAAACTAACTTACATAAACATCACAGACAATAATTTTTTTGTATATTGTTAATGCAATTTATTTAAAAACCAGAAAATTAAAACCACAATTTAAAACAGACTTTTCTTTCTCCAATTAACTCACAATTTGCTCTTCATCTATACATTTGGCTAATACAAATGACATGTTTTCTCATATTGTTCATGAAAAAAATATATAAGATTCTAATTAAAGAGGATGTTTCTCAACCAGAGCATGTCGATTAAATTCTGAAATTGTCAAGTGATTATATCTTTGTAAGCTTCACGGACTCCAAAGAAATGAGAGAGTTCTACCTGCAGAAGATAAAAACATAAAATATAACGAATATAGTGTAAACTATGAGTTGAAGTACTCCATGTGTTGTCGTATTATGTAAATTTTTTCTTTTTCTTAGGTAGGATAGTGTCTTCCCCTTCTCCTTAGTCTTATTATTAATTTAATTTAATAATAAATATTGTCTCTTAATTAAGATTGATTATCCAAAATTCTTACTGACACGATATTAATATTTTTAAATGTGAATACCAGTAAATAATCTATTTATACATAATATCAACATCAATTAAGACGTTAAAAAATAGTTAGTTAAAAAATTAGTGTAGTGATTAATAATTGGTAGAAAGTGGAAGTGAGATTCTTTTGTTACATAGGGATTCCCTCTTCGTACCTATTTATCAGATTGTCTGTGTAATGTGTAGAACTTAGAAGTAGGAATGTTAGGTCGTCATGCGCGGACTCACGTCTACTCCTGGTTATTGTTTATAAAATTTCACACCAAAAACTAATAATTTATATTTTAATATATTTTTTTACATTTTATTTTTTGTTTATACAAGGTAGCTCAATCTTTTTCAACTAATGTACAAATCTATATGAATACTTTTTTTTTTCAAAATACAGTGTCGAAATATTTATTATTCCATTCAAAATATAAATACGATCTATATAATAAGATAAATTATTTATGTTCAAATATTTTTAAGTTGTATATGTATTTTGGTTATAACATAAGTTATTTTAATTTTTAATGACATATTTTATCTTTATATCTGTATAAAAAATGAAAAGAATTCAAAATGTTTGAAAATCTAAAAAAATATACCTTAAAAGATATTTATTTCTAATAAAAAATATTTTATTTATAAACAAAAAAAGATACCCTTTTTCATCGTTTTTGCACCTTCAGATTATTTAACAAAATATTTCAAATTAAAAATAAACTAGCATGTTATTTTTCAACGTTTTGCTTTCAATTATAACATTTAAATAGCTATTATGTTAATCATCCATTAAATTTAATCGTATTCAAGCTGATAAAGTTTACAGAAGGGTGAAATTAATTAGATTTTTCAGAAGAAAAAAAAAAACTTGATTCAAAAGTCAAATAAGCATAAATTGACATCAATCATTTGTTACTTTTTTTCTCTTTTGAATTTCGTTCTCATATTTTATTAATCTTAATTTTTATATTCATCTGAATTTTTCCCCAATATCTTAAATTTCTTTTTATTTAATTTATTTTATCAAATCATTGATTATATATATAGACACTAAACAGTACTTTTCTTTTTATTATTCTAATTGTTGTTCAAAAATGGCTATTCACATCCAGATGAGTATATACACACTATGGACAGAAGAGAGATACCAACGTAAAAAAAAAAAAAAAAAGGTTTAAAAAACAAAAAAAAAAAAAAAAAAAAAAAAAAGGGAAAAATGATATAAAAATTAAAATGTAAAAAAA
>Ga0123342_1008107_pt1 | contig 13452 bp, 4 predicted proteins | sample Turbeawhitnodule_FD_89960 | JGI IMG/M metagenome (GOLD analysis project Ga0123342, IMG submission 89960) | Root nodule microbial communities of legume samples collected from Mexico - Turtle bean Mexico white nodule | ecosystem: Host-associated > Plants > Roots > Nodule | place: Mexico: Nepantla...
TGATGATAGATTTTGCAGGTTCCTTCTTTGATTAAGATCACCAAGCGCTTCTCCTGTAGCTGCCCTATGCTTAGCAAGTTGTTGGTGAGATTTGGGACATAGTAGACATTTGTCACTGTTTGCATCATACCTTCAACTTCGAATCTGACATTGCCTCTTCCCTCAACTGCCAATTTTGAGCTATTTCCCAACCTGACAGTGAGTTTGAAACTTTTGTCAACCTCAACGAACCATGTTTTGTCTCCTGTCATATGATTTGAGCACCCGGAATCGAGAAACCAAATGTCTTCGCCTTCAACAATACCTTTCTTTGTATAGGCCATCAAAAGCAGTTCTTCCTCCTCGCCAAATTCAGCATAGTTGACAACTTCTTTTTCTAAGCCCAGACATTCAAATTGGTAATGTCCTTGCTTTCCACATCGAAAACAGTTGATGGTTGACCGGTTCACAAAAGATCTACCTCTTCCTCGTCCTCTAGAATAACCTCTTCCTCTCTGAGATGGCCATCTGCCTCTTCCTTGTCCATACTTTGGTACATTCTCCACCTGTAGGACCTGCTCTTCACTCCTCTTATCGATCACCTTTTGTTCATGTACAAGCAAAGATGCTTGTAATTCATCGACTGTTAATTTGTCAATGTCCTTGGATTCTTCAATTGAGCATACTACGAAGTTGAATTTTTCGGTGAGACTTCGAAGTATTTTCTCAACAATTTTAACATCCGGCATATCTTATCCGCAATTCCTCATGTCATTAGCAATAGACATGACTCTTGTAAAATACTCAGAGACTCCTTCTCCTGCTTTCATCTCTAAGGTTTCGAAAATTCTGCAAAGCCGTTGTAGTTGGGCTCACTTTACTCTAGCATTTCCTTGATACTTGAGTTTCATTGAATCCCACAATTGCTTGGCAGTATCCTTTTGAATAATGGTTTTCACAATTGCTTTGAGATCTTTGAGCCTTGCTTCGTCGATTGTCTTTTGTTGGGTTGCGTTGAGTGCTTCGTTTCCCTTTGGTTCCTCGAAACCAGATTGAATAGCACTCCAATATTCCTTGGAACGTAGTAGATTTTCCATGACCAAACTCCAATGGTCATAGTCTCCATCAAATTTAAGAACACATTGTGCAGCAAAGCTTCCTGAATCACTTGCCATTTGTTCAGTGTTTTTCCTCTCAAACACTCAATGTATTTCTTCTTTCAGCTCCTTTACTGCTCTGATACCAAATAAAGGAAACTGATGTCTTATTGAAACATAACTACGACTATTATAAAGCCTTTACAAAACAGAAATCACAGAATTAGTTCCTACAAGATAGCTACTTTAAATAAACAGAAAACTACTCCTATTAATCAGCTATTAATAAGCTATAACGTTACTCCAACATACTTGCACCAAAGCAAATACTTCAGACGCATATTTTGAAGACAATAGAATTCCTATAATTCCAAATTTTGCTTACCACCCCTACCCAGATTGTGATCCAAACGTTATTAACCAACTCCGAAGAAAAACTCATCCTGAATTGATCAAAGTTAGACTTCGACTCAATGTGGGACACAAACGAAACCCTGAGCCATCTAAAGCATAAATACCAAACTTGCCAAGCAAAACTGCAATCGAAGAACAAATGTTTGCAAGATTCCTCCTCCTTCCCACATAAACAACACAACAAGCTTTCTACCAACACTCCTCTTCTACTCAGATTAACTCTAGTAGCGAGCTTGTTTTCCATCATCCTCCAAGGCGTAAGCATTGCAGAGGGTATAGCCTTACACCTCCACAACTTACAAAAAACTGGAGAAGAATCCGCCTCTTTGTCCTTCCTAACAAGATTGTAGGCAGAATTAACTGAAAAAGTTTGGATACCCCCAACCTTCAAAATCCAACTATCATCCTCTCACGAGGTGATCCTAGCTTCGAGCAGAAGCAAACTCAACTGATCCGCCATAGACTTCTCCCAGTCAAAAAACAGTCTTCTCCAAGTTAGTTGCCAAACCCAGATGCCATTAGACCAAAAACCAAGCTCTGCTAACTTTGCATCTTTGGCAGAACTAATAGTCACTATAACAACTAATTATTTTTTGTCTCTAAAATTGATTTTTTTTCATGATTTTCTTGTACTGAACATAGTTAAAGAAAGTAATTATATTTTTTGTTCAATTTTTTTATAACCTAAAACAAATGGCTAACTTGTTAAGCCACACCCACATTACGAAAATATGAGACATGTTGAATATATATATATATATATGATTAATTATTTAATTACGAAAACAATGGCTTTCGGCTCCTACGAATGCCAAAGTAAATTAGGGTTACAAGTAAAAGTCAGACACTGTCTTCTTCCGAAACATAGAGAAGAGATACTCTTTATGAATGGTTTATTTATTTATAATTACTTTAGTTATCAAATTTAACCTCTTCAAAATATTATCTATAGTATGAGAGCTACTGCAACTTCACAATATATAATAAATATTTCATGAACACGAAGATTTATTAGAAATATAATTTCACATACATATGAAGTAATTTTCTGTAGTCGTTATCATTTTCGTCATTTTGTTCTTCTCAATTCTTATAGTCCGAATTGGAATATCCTTTCTTCTCTAACCCATTCCTGCCCCTTCATCCGTTCATCTGATATATAGCTATAACAGTCACAAAATTGTTGCTACAAATTGAATTTCCCCTTCCAAATTTGGATGTATAAAATATTATATGTAATCCTTTAAATATTTTATAAATTTATGTCTAACCTAACTTTACACAACAAATGAGATCTATATTGAACTTATATAATAAGTTTACTTTTACTATAACATTAAATTAAACAACTTTAAAAATAAAAAAATATTAATATTAACCAAACGAACGCCAAAATAAAAAACTTTAAAATAAAAACACTAACCTCGATCAAATGATCATTAAATTAAATAAATTTTGAAATAAAAAATATTAACATATTAAATAAATTTCACAACAAAAAATATTAGCACGAGTTAAGTTTATATTAAATTAAATAAATTTTAAAAAAATATTTATATGAGTAATCATAAATTAAATAAATTTTGAGAAAACAGTATTAGTATTGGCAAAACTGTCGTTAAATTAAATATTTAAAAAAAAAATCAATGCTCAAATTAAATAAATTTAAAATTAAAAGATATTAAGGTAAGTCAAATCGATACTAAATTAAAAAAATTTAAAATAAAAAATTTTAGTGTGAGCGAAACAGACGTTAAAATAAATATTATGATGAGATGAAGCACATAAATGTTTTGGAAAATTGATGTAACCACAAAATTTCGCCGTATAACATTATTATATGGCTAGTAAAAAAAAATAAAATATTAACGTGAATTAAACATACTCCAAATTAAATAAATTCTAAAATAAAAAATAAAATTCAAAAATAAAAAATATTAGTATAAATTAAGTTGAGATAAATTAAATCAATTTTAAAATAAAAAAAAGCATTAAATCCTTAATATGGCTATTTTTTTTCTTGCACACATCTTGAAAAAAAATAAAGAAAAAGTTAATTTTCTCATATACTTCTTTTCTTCATTCACTTACTCATCCCAATAACCACTCTTTTTTTCTTCATAGATTCATCCTCTCTTCTTTTCATCTCTAAGTTAAACAACCTAATTGTTTATTTGTATGAAAATTTACAATTTGTAGAAAATAATAAAAAGTAGGAAGGACTTTTGAGAAGCCTTAGATGGAAATAACAAAAGTAGTTAGTTATTATAATGAGAAGGAGAGCATATTTATTTGCAGTCAAGGAAAATATAATAATAAAAATATTTTTTTAATATATCAAATATTTGTCCATTCTTTTCCCCCAAAAGAGATGGAAAAATAGATGCTGACGTTAAAAACGTGTGTTAATAATTATCATTGGTACAAATGGCTTCTATTAGTGTCTTTATTCTTTTAATTAAAATATGATGATGATACTTTCCGTAAGAAACTTTTGGAATATTCTCTCTCTCTATATATATATAAATTCTACTCATATGGTTTACCAAATGCAGAAGGTATCAATGTTGAACTTTTCTCTGCATCTATAAAATATAATGACAAATATAATATATAGTTATTGGGTTAAAGGGAAAGGCCAATAGAAAAACTCATGATAAAAGAAATTTATGACCTCTTCTTGCTTCAACTCCAATAAGAACAAAAACTTTATAATTCCAAATTTTATAATACCCTTTAGCACTTAGTTTTAAATTTAATTAAACTCTTTCATATGCTTCAAACAAAGTTGATCTGAAAAATTGTTTTATTTGATTATGTGTGATTAGCTAATGCTTTTTAGTCTTTTAAGATTAAAAAAGGGAAAGTAAAGACTATATCTAGCAATAAAGTATATTTAGTTCTAGAGAATTTATTTCATATTATAAGGGCTACATTTTTTGGTATAGTATATTTAAAAAATTATAATGAATACCATATGGGGGTGCTTTTGTAACTAATTGAACCGTTCTCATTATTTTTTTTAAAAAATAATATTTTGTTTTATTTTAATTTATGTATATTTGCTTTCTGCATCTCCATGGTTCGAAGCTTCACGTTCATGGAAATAGTGAAATGTTAAAAGTAATTTCAGTTCAGATTTATAAAAGAATCTTATTTTGAATTGGGTAATAATTGGGGAATATTCTAAATTATACGGTCTAAAATTTATTTTGAAGTTGTGTATATTCTGAAAATACATTGTAAAATGCATCCAAAAGTAAATAGGCCCACAAACTAATGGGGGTGCGGAATGCAATGGCCTTGTCCTTGTAGTGCAATATCTCTTGGAAGCCCAAAGAAAGATTAAAGCTATATTTTATCCAAAAATAAACAGACCTAATAACGGGCAAATTCTACCTGCACCTCGATTGATTCTCCTGCACCTCCATTACGTAAATGTGAATATATATTTCTGTCTTTTTAAAAAAAAAAAATTAAAAACCGTACTTGTCTCTTAAACTACTATCAGGCCATCGAGAATGAGCCATAAACTACATCCACCACAATAAACCACAACCTTCGAACTAAAGAAGAACTCATCCACATCTAGGATACAAAATCCCTAATATATACTGTAAAGGGTACATTCGGTTTTTAAAAGTTATCTGGAGGTGCAGCAAAAATCAAAGGAGGTGCAGGAGAATTTGTCTATTAAGTTCAGAAGCCACCTTACTTTTGGCCCAATTAGTATTGGGTCTAGTTTATAAAACAAAGGCTGCTTCTTCCTGCACCTCCATACCTTCTTCTCTCACCTCCACAGATTTTCGTATTTCCAAAAATGCCTCTCTGTAATATTCCGGATTACATAACTTCTGGATTATATAATCTGGAAGTCTTTTTTCATATGCATGATTACTTTCTGGATTACATAATCCAGAAGTTTTTTTTAACTTCCGGATTATGTAATCCGGAAGTCTTTTTTCAAATGCGTTTCTGGAGTACATAATCCGGAAGTTATTCTATGGTGGCTCAAGAAGGATAAAAATGTATTTTCATATTGTGTATGGAGGTGCCAGAAGAAGATATGGAGGTGCAGGAAGAAACAGTCTAAAACAAAACACACAAGCAGAATGAACATAAATCTATAGTTTGCTTTGTATCGCTGTTCATCTACGTGTAAAGTACGAACTGTCGTAGTATATTATTTTGCTTTTTCAATGATTTTATTGCAATATTCTATATATTGTTTTCTTAGTTAATTTTTATTAAAAAGCATTCGGTGTACAGAAGTTTGGCAGGGTGAAATCAAAGGGATGAATCAAGAGAAAAAAAATTGAACACTGTGCATATTTACCTATACATTGTTCACAAATAGAAATTTATCAAGTTTTTTATTTTATTTTATTTTATTATTATTATTATTATTATTATTATTATTCAATACAAGTTACATAGAGAGACAGAAGATATAATGATGCAAATGCGAGAAAAACTGGAAAACCATGCTGATTTAAGAATTTTTATATTAACAACCAATTTTTTTTTTTTTTTGTATTGTAAGCATTTAATTTTGAATAGAACGTAAATTAAATAAAAACTAAGTTTGCAGTTAAAAATAATTAATTACTATATTAATTAAATTAAATATTATTTTAAAAACTAAAAAATTATTAGTATCCAAATTAATTTATATTATTAATAAAAAATTTAAATTAATTTTTAAATTGGTATCTAATTAGCTATCAATATTTTAACTATCAATTATTTTAGATTTTAAAATTAGTAGTTAAAACCTTGATAATTAATTAGATTCTGATTAACTAATTAAATATCAATTTAAAAATCAGTTTATAATTTTAGAAATTATTTTTTATATCAATAATTTTTTAATCTATAAAATAATATCTAATTTAGTCAGTAATTAATTATATTTTTTTTATCTAATTTATATTTAATAATTTTTTTATAAACAGTTATTCTAATTCATTTAACTTAACTAAGAAATAGTTATGTTCTCTGGAAAAATAGTCAAAGAAATTTGTCAATTTATATGCACTCTTCCAATAGATTTTGGGAAACAATGTTTACTTTAATCTTTCTATGAACAATTTGGCCACTAAAATGATGGCCAACAATGTTTAACCTACCATTTTTCCCAAAAATATGGGAATCTTTACTTAGTCTTTTAATACATCCACCAGTGATATAACAGTTTTCACTCATTTGATACTGTATTCAAGTCATAGAGCACACACTGCTTCTGTACTACGACCTTGCATGAACACGATCATATATTTAAAGAATATATATTATTTAAGATATTTATGTCTATATAATACTAATACTAATGCTTTAACCTAATGCATATCTGCATATATATATATGTTAAAGTGACGAGTTTGCAAGAAGATTCGAGGTGATAAATGGATGATTTTGAAAGGGGTACTAGAACTGTATTCTTTGGACTTTGTTTATTTTAGTATATATATCCCCACCTACTTCTAGGCTTCCCTACATCATATAGTGAACAGATCGTCTTCCATATGCTGTTGAATTAAATACAATCAATGAAGATATATAGTATCAAAGGTGATTGAGATACTCAAATTGGATCAATCCCAAGATCTACGTGGTGGTTGAAAGAGCATTGATCCTGGTCTAAGACACTGTTCCATTAATATGGTAGTGGACCAGTAGGGACTAGCTACCTGCTACGCCTATCTGCTTCTGATTCAGTTTCACGATTTGTGGACCAAACTTATTTCCCTATGTTTTGGCCTTACCAGCAAAGTGCACAACAAAATCTGATATGGGTAACCTAATTAATTAGATACCCCATATGACAATTGTGTTAAGGATATTGTTTAGTGCAAGATGGAGAAAACTGTGATGTGTTTTTGAAGGAGGGTCGAATACTAATTGAATGAAGTTCATGGAAAATAATTTTACTTTTGGACCACAACGAAAGGTAGCTCATAATCAAGGAAGATATTGTTTGAATTAGAAATTAGAAACGTATTAGGTTGATTCTATTTGTCTGCTTTAGGGAGATTTTGGATAATTGGAGGATCATACTTAGGACACTACTTTTTTATGACAAGAGTCCATAAACACTGAACATGCGATCGATAATAATGCATTTAAAGCAGTGCAGCGAAGATTAGCCTAGTTGTCATATCTTCCCTTATCATGATTCTGATTAACTCCTGATTAATAAAATAATTGGATAATGTTGGTTTCATATCTGCTAAATATAATTGCTTTGATACACGACCATGTTTTTTGTCGCATAATGGACCCAGGATATTTATGAATGCTATCACTTACATGGGAATGGTTTTGAATTAAATTTTTAACTGTGCAAATTCTGAAAACAAATTATTATTCAATGTCCAACTAAAATGCTTGAGGGAACATTACAGAGGCACTATCTTCTACATTTTTTTGCTTTCATATTCTCTTTTGAAGATAATCGTGTTTGAGAAACAGTTAAACATAAAATATAAATATCTTAAAGACTATTAATTATTGGTTACTTCTATTAGATTCAACTCTTCGGTGTTTACAAGACTTTGCCTACTTCAAAGATCCTATAAAACCTAGCTATATGTCGTTAACATCTTGATAGATCCCTTAAAAACATTGGTTCCACTTGATCACCCACTGTCTCTGGCCAGCTGGAGAATGGGTTGGACCATGCTTATAACGGTTTGTGAGGCGCAATAAAGAGACAGTGAGTGACCAACATATTTAAGATTTAATATATTATATTCTGGTAGGTGATATAATCTCATAGTCTGATATCGTTTATAGAGTTATTCACTTTAAAATTCTGAGAATTCCATCATGATTTAGTCTTTAAAAAATTCTTAGATAATTTAGAGAAGAAGATAGATATAAACTGTTATTGATTTCAACTCTTCAACTCTTAATGATGTGAAAATATATTGATACATAACACATGTGTTGGATCACAGGCTGCACCAAGGAGCTAGGAAGGACTAAATAATCCAATCAGAAAAAATGCAAAATCAGAATCCTCTCAATGGTTATGATTTCTGATTGATTACATATTATTTTTATATACAAACCGCACACAGAATACTCATAAATAATGTAGTTCATATAGGTTATCCATTCAATAATGTAACAAAAAAAAAATATTTATTGCAGAAGGCTAGATTGGCCTATCTATGCGGGGATTCCTTTAGTTGAACAGATTCAATTATAATTTATCGGTTTCAATTAAGTGTTTATTCTTTCTGCAATTAGTGAGTTGCATGAGTTTCTTAAACCAGTTTAAGTTTTATTATATTTCAACACTACTTTTCCTCTTGTTTTTCCTTACTAATTCAGTACTACATGTATGACTTCCGTATCTCAAGTCATGGATTATTCTCATCATGCATCACTAACATTCATGTGTCTATTGTCACTTCTATAAGGTATCTGTGTGAATAATATAAATGAAGCTATCAATTCCATGAGAAATATAGTGTAGAATCTGGCATGCTCTCTTCTTTTCTGTTAAAGATCAAAGTGTTTTTATATATAACCTGATAGAAAAAGGGACTACGTAGAACAATATATTTGATACAAATTTTGACGTAAATAAAGACTCTGCGTTGGATATGTACCAAAATGAAAAACAAAACATAGAATAATGGACACACGTCTATGCCCCAAATCAAATTTTGTCTAAACTATCACTGTCATCATAGCTAATGCAGTTATTGGAAGTGAAAGAAATGAAGAACATTCTAATACTTTATTGCTTTCTTGATGTGCGGAAGAAAATAGCAAGGTTTTAATTAAAATGTAGTTGTATTAAAAGTTTTATCACAATCTTTGATAGAGTGAAAGTTTATAAACAATATGAGCATAAAACCTTGACATTATAAATGCAGTGGCAGGCTCTTAATTAAAACCTTGTTATCGAATACCAACGCGCATGTTTAAATAAAATGATTTGGCTATTTAAAAATGACAATTAAATCAGAAACGTGCATACAAAACATTGAACATCATTATGAACTCTATCTATATGTTTGGTCTAACTTCCATGGAAAAAGAGATCAATGACCTCGTGGTGTAGTGCATGACCTTCATGAAATTGAATCGTCAACTGCACCAACAACAATGGAAGATAAAGAACAACTTAACAAGTACACTTCTGTATAAATCACTCAAGTTAATCGGTATATATGCAATAAGAATACACCCGAATAAATAATATATTAAATTTTCCCAAGATATTAGCAATTTTCAGGTTCAGGGAAAGTATATCTTGCAAACCTGCAACTGGTTAAATGAGTGTAACCATATTGCTGTTATTTGAATATTCAGAAAATGAAACAAACAAAAAATCTTGTGTGAAGAACACAAAATATTTTACACTAGAATGTTATGTAACTTCTGCTACTTACTTGAAGATGATAATGCCTCCATAAGCTTTATTTGCAGTTCAGAGTAATCAGTATCAATCATATTAGGATGATTGGGATTCTTCAGATCAGTTTATACAAAACGAATAATGATTATCAGTTTCAAAACTATTACCATAATGCTCAATGACAAATAAATTGACATGGTACCTCTGATTGTATGGTGTGTATGAATCTACCATCTCTTCTGATGGAAGTAGTGCTAACCACGCTAAGTCCTTCTTTATGTAGAATGTCCAATAATCTTGACATGGGAAACACACTTCTCCTGCAGCTATAACTGCACATAATCTCAAGGCCTCTAGGGAAAGGATGAACAAAAACCAAAGGTGGAAGATGAGTAGTACAAGAGCTTTCATTCTCAGGACCAGTGCTACTGAAATTATTAGACACCTTCAATAAGGCATCCCTCTTTGCTTGCAATTGCTTTACCTTATCTTGAAGGTGGTTGATATAATTCATAGCCTCATGCACATGATCTGAGGCTGAACGCTTTCCCTAATGATGGTCATCAAGAATATGGAATAAAAGCACCCCTAATGACTAGTGTGTTTCAAATTTCAATTACTCTTAAATTACAACTAGAAAGAAGATAAAATTAAAGAAATAAACAGTTCAAAAGACAAGTTGTTTGTGCGTAGAAGGTGCTTACCTTAATATATTCTAAAGGCAGAAGCGATCTAAGGTTGGTGCAGAGTTTTCCCATCTCTTGCCTTCTTTGTCTTTCAGTTTCCTTATGCATCCACTTCTTGTTTTCATCCATTGCAAGCTTATAAAATCTTCTATCTCACCAACAACACAGTGCTAGCTACACCTTCTTCTTGTCCTTTCTCATTTGACGTGTATCAATGCATCAGAGGACCACACAAGATCTGATGATCTTAACACACAGTTAAGCAAGGTGGATAGAAAATTGAAACTGAAAAGACCAAACTATTCATGACTGGGAGTGGAGAGGATTCATCATTGTGTATGCTATCTTTTTGGGGTTGGCGAAGATACCAAAACAAGAAAATCAAGTGTAGTTGATTGTTAGGGTTTGAAACCACTTTCCATTCTCCTTATACGCTAGGATTCTGAAATCCTTCCCTCATAAGATTAGAATCCATCTCATCTGCCATATCTGTACTCATATTTATATTTTCTTTTTCTTTGGTGGGGCACAGTGTTTCCTCTCTTTTTGAATGTGAATAATCATCGACTCTATATTATTTACTTCCATTATATATTTAAGGTATGATTGTTTGGTAGTAACTTAAACTTTACCTTCAAATTGAAAAGGGACAGAATTTTTTTTGTCAAAAAAAGTAGTTGAAACTGATACTAATTTTAAATCAAATTTCATACTCAATTTTAATATTTTTCGTGAAGAATATTGTTTTTAATGAGTTTTAAATGAATTTTTATTTATATTAATATATAAATTTTAACTTTTCCTTTTTTTTCAATACAATTATTCTGCTCCTGATTAACTGAAGTAACCAAGGCTCTTTGATGTTACACAACAGACAATGACGTGGTAGGTTTCATTTGAAGGTAATGCTTAAATCCTTTATTTAGACATCTATCTGAATATATAACATTTTATCGAATTTTTTTCCCTTTCACATTATATTATTTATCGTATAATTGACTACTCATTAATATTTCAGTTAAACGGTCAACTTATTGCTTAGAGAATATATTCTTACAAAAAAAGTTTTTGTGATTCCAAATAATCTAGATAATTCTCATCCACATATCTCTCTTACTATTCAGACCCTTAAAATAGAATTGGATGAAGTGTTGTACATTACTGATATTGATCTAAGTGTTGCATATATTCTATACTCCCCTTACAATCTTACATGTAAAAACAAAAACAAGTGATTAACACTCTCATCATCGTCTAGCTCGGACATTAAACATAACTTGTTTTTTTATCAAAATTCCTGTACAAGTGACTTATCTTTTGTGATGACTAACAATTCTATTACTAAAGACATGTATATGTTTATAGATTAAGACTTCTATCACACTATAAAATGTTTAAATTACACCAATATATTGCATTTTATAAATATTAAAACTAACTCAAGTTATAAACATTAATTTTTTTATTAAATATATTATTTTTAAATCCACCTACCTTTCAAGTTTGGTATTTTTTTTACAACTTACTTAACCTACTTGAAAAAAAAAAGATTGTACGTGAAATTTTATAAGCTAGGATAATTGACACGAGTTTTGTATATAGAAAAAGATAAAAAAAAGGCTATATATATATAATATTTATTAATGACATAATGAAACTATTCTAGCTTCTTCTTTTTTTTATCAACAAGAAACAACTAAATTAAAACGGTCCACTTAAGGGGTGGTCCAACCCTTATACAGAGTAAGAATGAACAAAAGTACATCTCCATCTACACACCTACATCATAATGAATCTCCTATTGCCTTCCCCTACATTATCAGCAAAAGTAAGAACATTAAATCGAATACATACATACCAAGGAGAGAATGAAAAATTCAGTGCTGATATCTTTGAAACAATCCAGGACCAAACCTTAAGCTGTGCTAGGGAAAAAACATCAGAATGATCAACCATACCACCTTTAAATAAACAATTATTCCTGTGTCTCCAAATTTCACTAACCAATGCTATCCAAACATTACCCATAATAAGATTAACTGAAGTAGATGCATCTAAGATTTTGAAATGTTCAAAATGTGACCCGGGGATGTTATGATCAACCGAACTCAGTCATAACCAATCATAACAAAGATTCCAAATCTGCCAAGCAACTCGACATCCAAAGAATAAATGATTTGTTGACTCTTCTAACTTCCTGCAAAAGCAACAAAGATTGCTCTCGATCCCTATCCCTCGTCTCTCCAGATTTACCTTGGATGCAACCTTGTTTTCAATCACCCTCCAGGTTGTAACATGGGCTGAAGGAAGTGCCTTAATCCTCCAGAAAAAATTGTACAGTCTCGAAACTTCCTCTCTTCCGTCTCTCCTTAAAGACCTATAAGCTAACTTGACTGAAAACATTGCTGACTCACTATCCTTCCAAACCCAATTGTCCTCTAACTCCACCTCAAGCTTCTTGTTAGAAATTATCTCAAGAAGCTGGCTTACTTGATTCTCCTCCCAAGCAAAAAAAACCCTTCTCCACCTTAAGTTCCACTCCCAGACCCCGTTAACCCATGATAGAGATCAAATAAGAGAGGATTTTACTAATGGAGGAAGAGGTCATTCACCTAAACATTTGAAGTTCTTCCTTCTAGTCTTCTAAAAAAAGAATTAAAATAAAGAGAGGACCAAGCCTAAAGCCAAAAGAAGACTACAAGCTTTCAAGAATGGACTTCAATTAATATCTCTTTTTATAGTTTCTTTTGTATAAATTTGTAAATAATATAGAATAGTATTTAGGTAGGTGCTAAGAGGGAAACCTAAAGATACCTCTTGTGTAAAGCATCTTTAGATATTAGCTTTAGAAAAATCTAGAAAGGTATCCCTTCCTTCTCCACTTTAGGCGCTAGAAGTGGAA
>Ga0123342_1008108_pt1 | contig 13452 bp, 12 predicted proteins | sample Turbeawhitnodule_FD_89960 | JGI IMG/M metagenome (GOLD analysis project Ga0123342, IMG submission 89960) | Root nodule microbial communities of legume samples collected from Mexico - Turtle bean Mexico white nodule | ecosystem: Host-associated > Plants > Roots > Nodule | place: Mexico: Nepantla...
ATTTTGGTGAATCCCATCTTGCTAAGAGAGCCATTGTTCATCTCTTGAGTTGACTTAACCAACTCAGATGACTCATCTTCCAGATTCACTTCAAAATACAACAAAAATTTAGAAATCAAAACAACATATGGATAGTGATAGTCACTTAACCTCATGGCTTTTTGCATGTGTTCCTTGATGATGTGGATCCAATTGATTCTGATCTTCTTCATTATGCAGTAGATGTACATTAGGTCCTCTTCTGTAAGAACAGAATGATTGCTCCCTCTTGGAGTAAAAATCCAAGTTACAATAAGGGCTAACAACCTTTCATCAAGCTTTAGGCCTCCAACCGAACAAGTCCTCACTTGAGCATTTTGATTCTTCAAGCAGCTCTTGTAGTATTGGACTTTGTTGAAATCCTCTACTACTCCAAGGTTTCCCTTGTTGATCCTAAGGCCAGCATACCTCAAACCTGCAACTGCAGTCCACACATCATAGGTGATTTCCATATCAACTCCCTTTACATGAGAGACAAGGATGTTTCCCTCAAATTTGAGATTTGTGTAGAACACCTAATCAAATATGGGTAGATGTTCCCCTTCATCTCCAAGAACTTTCTAAGTGATTGATCTTTGAGCAGCCTCCTCACATTATCTAGCTTTTGGCTTTTCAACCAATCAAAAGAAACAACTTTGGGGTTGTTTATCACCTTTGTGCTAGTTTCAAACCTATATCTTTCAATGAGATCATTGTCTCCAGAAAACCAGCCTTCTAAACTGCCTCCAGACCTCACTGCTCTGGTTTTAACTCTCTTTGAAGTGGGAGGTGTTGATTCCATGATAGCGGAAAAAAGGGGCAGAGAGAACTCACACAAGAAGATCAAGAGATGTTGCAAGAGATGGCTCAATTGGTTTTTCTTGTGAGAGAGAACATCTGCAACAAATTTTAAAGCAAAAATAGAACCACAAGGCATTCAATGACGTGAGTGGGTACCAGATTTTCAGAGAGAAAAGACTTGACCAAGCTTGCATAAAAAACATCAGAAAAAGCAGAAAATCACATGGTCATCACATGTGATCTTTGACTAGTCATAAAAGCTCTTAAATTTTCAAGATTGTGGAATATATTCCTTTATGACTTGTTGTAACTTATTTCTGAACGTGATCAGCTTTCAACACAACTTCATTGACCAAGGATTCTTTCATAAATGTGATCTGTGGTCCTGCCGGTTGACCTAGCGCAAGAGCGATGCCTCGTCACGATCTCTGCTCACCAGCTTTTACACCACGTGCCCTTCAAGTCCACACCACAAATTGTCTCACTGAGAACCTGAAAACACAAGATGGCGCCTCTGCGGCCGGTGGCGCTCCGACGCTCAAGTCAGTAACAAGAACACCCAAAAACTGAGAGAAAACTATGCTCTGTGGAACCGTACTAAAGTGCACTCAACCCAAAAATAATGAGCCGTAATGAACGTACCTCTGCAAATTCTGTTAAGTTTACCTTTATACCTAGGTTTTTTCTCTCTCCAGGCAGTTACGCTTTGGAAGCGTGGCTCGCATCCAACCTTGCACGTGTCATCATCTAGGTTGGGATAACAGGTCGTACCCAGCCCTACACATGTCATCATCTGAGCTAGGATAACTTGAGCGTCATTTCTGTGTAGCATCCAACCCTACATGTGTCGTCATCTGGGTTGGGATAACTGGTAGTACCCAACCCTACACGTGTCATCATCTGGGTTGGGGTAACTTTAGCGTCTTTTCTGTGTAGTAACCAGTCGCGCGACCAAGTCTCCTATTCAAGGAGTAATCTAGCACGTAATACGCTCTGGAACACCACCCGACAAGGCGAGTATCGGATGCAACAAAGTACACCGATGAGCAAGCTGTTCCCTCCAACTCACTCGACCTTCATGCCCCATGCGGGCGTAACAATCATCTTACTGAACTTACACGCTTGAACTTACTCTTCTGAGCCTCTAACAGCTTTAACTAAGTTTACTAGGATATACAATTTATCTACCCCATATCCTATCTAAAGACAGCTCAGCAACAACAAGCACATCCAGCCTTTTCATCAACCTTTAAAGGGTTTGGATTCTTCAAAGCTTGAACACACTTGGTTCAACATAAACAACCGATTGATTCGAGGAAACAACCGATTGTTTTTCTGTGTTTTGCTTTAAAACAGTTTGTGTTTTTGGCTATCTTGATTCCTCTTCTAGTTTTCTTCTTAGACATTCATTAAACCTTCAAAAGTTTTTGTAAATCTCTTATAAACATTTCACCCTCCTCTTGTTTAAGGTCATATATTGTAACATGTTCTTCTTCTTTTAAGCGTGCTTTTTGTCATATGAAAAATATTGTTTTGGAAGCCCAACCTTATTATAACCCCGCAGAAGACCTTAAGCTTTATGTTTCTAATGTGATTGTGACAAGAAGGTGAAATGGAAAGCAACTGTGATTTGTTAGGATTAAGTGGAAATAGAGAGAAACACTTACCTGTTAGAAATGAAAAGAAAGTTTTTAATAAATTATCATTTCATTTTTTCAGTTCTTATCCTGGAAGTTGATTGCATCTATATTTGACTATATTTGAAGTTGGAAGCATCATAAGTTTCTAATTTAATATGTTGTTTAGTAAATAAAGTTGTTTTGATATTTGAACTCAAATATGATTTATTTATATTCATTTACTTTGCCTGAGGACAAATAAGATACTAAGTTGGGGAGTTGGTAAATGTCATATTTTAATAATATTTCATACCAAAGATAGGTATTTATGGAATTTAATTGATAAAATAGTTATAATTAAACTTCTAATTTAGGAATTTGAACCTTTTTACATATTTTTGGATTATGAGATGAATGAGAACAATTTATTCTCAATTTTGAGAGATGAAGCAAAAGGATATATTATGAATAAATTATGTCACTTAACCCAAGCCCAATTAGGTTAAATAAAAGGTGTGAGGCATAACATTAGATATCATTGGGATCATCAAGAGGAACCAAAGGAAGGAAATCCTAAAGGAGGCAATTGTCAAGGAGAAACACTCTGGATCTTCTTTTCTTGTTGTTCATGCTTGTAATAGTCACCATGAGTGACTAATTCTTTTCTTTGGAATTGGGAGTAATTTGTTCAAACTCTTATGTATTGAAGTGATATTTATGTATAATATTTACTTCTTGATTGATGATTGATATTATCATTTTATTCTCAAAGCTTGAAACTATTCATAATTTTGGTCCTTAGATTTGATTGGAAAGTAATTCTAAGCATATGACCTAGATGGTAATGCTTAACATATTTGAATGTCAGGAACAAAATTTGAAATGTTAATTGCTTTATAGCATATGTTCATAATGATAACGATTTTTTATAAATATGCGAGAAATCTATATTTATGAGACTCTCTTAATAATTTTGTATACAAGGAATCAATATGAATGATTTTTATATGTGTATCAATGTCAATCAAGATAGAATGTTATATGTTTAAAACTATTGACAAGTGAAAAAGATTAGCCACGTTCCCAATTTTCTTAATGGAATTCTTTTACTCATTTATTTTGTTTACATTTAATTTTCATGCAAACCTATGTTAATATCTTTCAAATCAAATTTTTGTACATATTATTATACTTAGTGAATGCTACGATTAGGATTTTAAATAATTGTTCCTTGTGGGTTCGATATCCGTCTTTAGGGACAAATTATAACTTCTAACTCGATACACTTGTCATAAAAAAAGAATCATCATTGATAATCCATAAAGATCTCTCCCTTAAAAAAGATTTGTCCTCAGATTCACTTCGACTAACCACCTTATTGTTATGCTTTCTGATTTCCTCCTAAAGGATAAAAAATTAACTTGTAGAAACAATGAAATAGTAAAACACATTACATTTATTCAAAAAGAATAATAACAAGAGTAGAAGAAAAGATCGTGCTTCCAAAGTCATTGTATTGCTTACATGTTAGATAGGCAAGATTGACCCAAGGAGTGTGATTGCTCTTATGTTTTTCTACCTTATGAAGTTGCTTAATCTTTTGATCTGATTGTTTTATTTCTAGCAATATTTCACAAGGTTTTTTTAGAGGAATCTATATTCTTGTCTGGTTCAACTCCAGAGAAATTCTATTTCCAAAATTCAATTGTGTTTGTAGTTGGTTTTCTACTTGTGAAGGTATTGGAAAACTAGCCACATACTTATTTCCTCTGTAAGTGAAAATAATTTTATTAAGACAACCATGGTAAACAAAGGTACATTCAAATTGTCTGTCATTTTAATAAAACACCATAAGCTTCTAAAGGCACAATGTGACTCAAATTGTTTTTAGCATAATATCCTATAAAGAGCTTGTCTTTCACTCTTTGACTCACAACTAGATCTCCATCATTTTGAATCCAAGAAAGTTTATAAGATGGAAAAGGGGCATTTATGTTGTGTTTCAAACTTTTAATAAACAAAGTGTTAAAGTTACAACTATCCATAAAAGAAAATATTTTAAAAGTTTGACAATTTGTTTGAAAAAAAAAATTCTCTCTGGATAGTATGAGGTTGATTAACATTCTTCAACAAAATATCTTTAGCAAGGAAAGAGTCAGTATAGACAACATGGAAAGAACTAGGACTAGACTCTTATTCTTTATGCTCTTTATCAATAATCCTTCAGAAAATTTTTCTATATAGGAGGAATTTGACAAAGATTTTTCTCCAATCCAATCCAAACAAGGGTTTTCTATAGAGGAGTTCTTATCATTATCTAGTTCAACTCTAGACAATGATGTTGTTACCTTTTCTCTTTCTATTTTTTCCCTCTCTTACTCTTATAATATTTTTTTTCTCTAATTTTCCCCTCTCCCTTTTTTCTTCGTCAATGAGTTTTTGTAAAAAAAATTGGTCCTTTCTAATTTGTGCAGGTGTTCAAGGACAAAGAATGATCTTTTTTCCTAAAAATGTCAAAAAATATTTTATTGGATTGACCTTCATGAATAACTTCATGATAAGATTTCCATGGACAACCAAGTAAAATATGTCTAACATCCATTGGATATATGTCACACAAAATGGTTTCTTTATAAGATTCAATGGTTATTGGAATATTTGCTTGGCTACTCATAATAATACCACCATCCTCATTGTTCTCTACTCAATCACTGATAAGCATATATTAATTCACACTCAATAGCTTTAATCATGGATTATTGGACTGTAATAATAAATAAATCCATTGTTTTAATTTAGATTCATATAATTGGGTTTATTTGGGCCTTAACTATTATTATTGTTAACTTTGTGTTTTTAGAGTAAATTATCCGGAGGGAGCATCTACCTTTGTGAATGGGCCAAATATGCAAAAGTCCAAGTTGCTTTTTGAACCAAAACAGGAAACAAATTTTGAGGAGAAGAAAGAGAAAATAAAATATACAATATCTTAGAAACAAAATTGGAAGTAAATCTTCTGCAAAATACAAGAATTTTGGAAAGTTGGAAATTTGGAAACTGTTAACAAAATATAAACTACAATATTTTCCCAAGATTTTTGGAGCGGAAAAGCCTATAAAAGGACACAGGCATGAAGGAGAAATGAGGAGCTTCATAGGGTTTTCTTAGTTTATTTTCTTTTTTGTAATTATTTTGTGTTGCCTCCATATGGAAGGCTAAACCTTTTTGGTTGATTCTTTTGTAATTCCCCATATGAGGTTTTGTTCAATAAAAGTTTTGATTTTTAATTCTCTATAGCAATTGTTTTAATAGTCTAATCTCCTGGAAAACTAGTTTTTGTGAGAGTTTGTACTTGAACGCATGATTGAGAGTCTTCCTTATCTTAAACTTTGGTTTCTTAGTTAGTTCGCATTGTTCTAATTAATTTCTTGGACGCATGATTCAAGAAAAAGGAGATAAGCATTCTCAAGGAGTATACGCATGAAACAAAGTGGGTATTGATTAAACCAGTAGACGCATGTTTTACTGGTGAGTTTAAGTTCAATTAGATTGTCGCATGTTCAATCTGGTTTAACTCTGTTGGAGGATTGATAAAAGATTAATCTTTAGAGAACCTGTGAAGAACTTGGGGATCAACCGATTTTTATTTGTTGTTTCAAATCTCTTTTATATTTCCTGCATAACTATCTCAATCCCCTTTTTATTATTATTGTTATTACTAACTCTTATTATTGCAAATAGATTCTAAACATCAATATACTAATTTCACTATTAGATTCGTTGGGAGACGATTTGGGGTCATTTGACCAAAATTATACTATCATCTCTCTTTGTTAGACAAGTCTCCATTAGAATTATATTAATTTGATAGCAAAACGACAACTATCAATCACCCTAGGTTTTGACTAGCATCTACTTTCTTTCTTGTTGTCTACTATTACCTTCTTGTATTTCTTTTATTGATTTCTACATCTCTATGATACATTAGGGTTTTTCTTTTCTTGCAAATAGATCAACCTTTCTTTGGTTTTTTAGAGCATTTCCATATCTCCAATTTTTTTTCATGTTTTCCCAAATTGTTTTGAAGTTTTCTTTTGGAAACTTTTGTGACATATCTTTAAGGTAAGCTCTGGCTAGGAAAGCCTTAGTACTTTAGAAGTCCTTGTGACTCACCTCGCTTTCCTGAGAGTGATCTTGACACTTTATCACTTTTGTTTCCTCTACTAAACTTCACCCATATTTTTTTTTTTTAAAACAAATCTTACTTTAAAAATTGTTGTGGTTGATTTCTTTCAAACAATTGGAAAATTTTATTTACAATCAATCATGAGTGGAACATTTTATCAGTCTAGTGTTCATAAAACTAACAATGCTCAATTTCCAATAAATATCCACTCACGCCTAGACCAACAAACTCAAAATCTTTCCGAGATAAAAGAACTCATTTTGTAATATAAACAAACCCAGGAGAGTGAAACACATAGGTCTAAGAGTAAATATGGACAAACCTCACAAAGACCTAGGAGTAGAAATGAGGAAGGGTATTCTATACACACTTACTTTTATAAGCAACCATATTCTCCAAGTAAAGAGGTATTTTATCATTCCTGTAATGTGGATCACTATTCTAGCTCAACCTACCCTATGTAGGATTACAAAAGAGAGGTTCATTCATACAAGCCACATTTTAGAGAGACGACCTCTCCAAAGGTATCTTTTGTTGAACCTATTGTTTGTAAGCCTCCTTTCCCAAATCGAGACAAATTTATTACAATAGGTCATATTTTTATAGATGGAGAGAAAGATTGTAACGAAAAGTTAGCATCTCTTCCAAGGACACCTGAATCTCCATCCCTAGAAACCCAACAGGAGGTACCTCTAATTATAGATACATTAACAATAGAACCTCCTACAAATCTAGAAAATAATAAGCAAGAAATAGAGATATCTTTTAAAGAGTTCATTAATATTGAGCCTATAAGAGAGAAGTCTAGTTTTAGTATTTTCCATATTCCTTCCAATGACTCTTTCCTTGATTCCAATATTTTGTTTAAAAATGTTAATCAACTTCATACTTCCCATAGAGCAAATGATTCTCCTCATCCTTGTCAAATTTTCAACGATTTTCTCTTATGGATAGTTATCAATTTATACCTTTGTTTATTCAAATGTTGAAATACAATCTAAATACCTTTTTTTCACTCTTCTAAACATATTTTGCTTCAAAATGTTGGGGATTTAGTTGTAACTCAACAAGTAAAAGTCAAGCCTTCTTTAGGAAATTTTGATAAAAGTGTTTTAAGTCCCATTATCCCTATAGAAGCTTGTGATTTTTATTACACAACCCTCAGAATTTTTCAAATACATTTTTTTATAGGGTTGTTTTCCTAAAATTACTTTCACTACCAAAGGCACTAGCTTTGTGACTAGTTTTCTACATTGTTTTCTCCATTTCCTATGGTGTTCCATTTACCAGCTTTAGTAATAACACACATCATATCGGTACCATACAAAATATTTTGTTTGTTTTAAATTTCTACATCCATCCACTTCGATTCATTTCAATTCTCCTTATGTTTGTTGTCTTTTTCAGGGGGATTCATGAACCAGGCGAAACATTAAGACATCTTTTTCACATAAGGTGGCTTTTTCAACCAGGATATGAGGACAAATCATTTTGAAGGGGGGGGGGGGGTGGGGGAGCCTGATTGAGGCCCATCCAAGCCACTATACACAACAATAAAAAATAATTAAATGTATAAGTAGTGGATACACAATGAAGGGGAAAATGGAGGAGGTAGTCTATTGACTATGTGGAAGAAGTCTGTGCTCGGTTATGAGAGTCATGTCATGGGAAAAGGGTTCATTGCTTTTTTCGGGAAACTCTTAAGCTCTGATCTGAGATGCGTAATTGTAAATGTTTACGCTGCTTGTGCATACACAGATAAGGAGAGGCTTTGGGAGGAGTTGTCTAACATTAAAGCAGCATCACAGGATCTGATATGGTGTTTTTGCGGGGATTTTAATGCAGTTAGAACCAGAAGTGAGAGGAAGAGTATAAATGGTAGAGTTGGGTGTTCTAGGGAGACCTACGGTTTCAACAATTTCATTGAGACAAATTTGTTACTAGATCTGCCTTTAGTAGGGAAAAACTACACATGGTTTAAGGCAAATGGCTCGGCAAAAAAGTAGGTTGGATAGAATTCTTGTATCCGAGGAGTGGCTATAGGTATGGCCAAGTAGCAAGCAGTATATACAGCGGAGGGAAGTGTCAGACCATTGCACCATTGTGGTTAAATCGGTCGACAAGGACTGGGGGTCTAGACCGTTTAAAACCATTGATGCATGGCATATGGAAAGGGGGTTCACTGGGATGGTGAAGGAAATGTGGCAGTCATATGTTGTTCAGGGGAATGAAATAACAAAGCTCAAGGACAAACTGAAAAGGCGAAAGGGAGATCTAAAGGTATGGAATAGAGATGTATATGGAAACTTACATACCAGGAGGAGGGTCATCCTATAAGAAATTGAAAGCTTGGACTGCCATGACTTCAATGCTGTCCAACATGGAAGTGTAAGGGTGGAAAGAGTGGAATTGTTGAGTCGACTGCGGGAGATTGATAGAAAAATTGACTCACTTATAAGTCAAAAGGCTAGAATGAATTGGCTGAAATTCGGGGACGCACGCACCAAATTCTATCATTCATCCATTAAATGGAGAAGACTTAGAAATGAACTCAAGGGAGTGGAGATTCGGGGCCAATGGTGTGAGGAACCTTGCACGGTTCGAATAGAAGCAAAGAAGTTGTTTGAGAATAGATTTAAAGCAACAAAGGACCTGGGGGTGCGGCTTGATGCAGTCGAATTCAAAAGACTAAACTAGGAGGAAAACCTGTCTCTTATGGCAACGTTTACAGAGGAGGAAATCAAGGAAGCGGTGTGGCAATGTGAAGGATCTAAGAGTCCTGGACCGGATGGATTCAACTTCAACTTCATTAAAAGAAGCTGGGACTATATCAAAGATGAGATAGTTACAGCTTTGGCTATGTTCCATGATACAGGTATTATACCAAAGGGTTGTAATGCTTCATTTATAGCATTGGTACCAAAAGTAAGGGATCCTTCTAAGCTAGAATTATATAGACCAATATCTCTAGTGGGGGCCATATATAAAGTCATATCAAAGGTGTTGGCGGGCAGAATTAAAAAAGTGCTACCCTCTGTTATTGATGACTGTCAATCAGCTTTTTTAAAAGACAGAGGGATACTTGATAGCGTTCTCATGGAAAATGAAGTGGTAGAGGATCTGAGGAGGAGTGGAAGATTTGGGTTGTGCTTGGAGGTGGATTTTGAAAAAGCCTATGATTCAGTTAGGTGGGAATTTCTCTATGATATGCTCTTGAAGTTGGGATTCCAAAGTAAATGGGTCGAATGGATGCGTGGATGTCTGGAATCTGCATCAGTCTCTGTGCTTGTGAATGGTAGTCCAACAGAGGAATTCAAGCCAACAAGAGGCTTGAGGCAGGGTGATCCCCTCGCCCCCTTCCTCTTCTTAGTGGTGGTAGAGGGTTTAGCTGGGTTAGTAAGGCAAGCAAATAAGGCTAACCTACTATCAGGTGTCAAGATTGGAAGAGCGAAGGTTGAACTCTGTTCTCTGCAGTTTGCAGATGACACCATATTCTTATGTGAGGAGTCTCATAGTAATGTGGTGTCTATTAAGGCAATCCTTAGGGGGGTCGAGCTAGCCTCAGGCCTGAAGATTAACTTCCATAAATCCAGAATTGCAGGTGTAAATGTTAACCGAAATGCTATGGTCTGCTATGCAAAGACATTGAATTGTGACCAGATGGGAGTTTCGTTTAAGTATTTGGGCTTGGAGGTGGGAGGGAATCCAAGAAAGACCACTTTTTGGGAGCCAATTCTAAGTAAACTGAGAGCCAGACTCAATGCATGGAGAGGGAGATTTCTATCTTTGGCAGGGAGAATTTGTCTCATTAAATTAGTTATAACAGCAGTCCCACTATTCTACCTTTCGTTTTATAAAGCACCGGTTTGTGTGTGCAAAAGCATAATCAGCCTACAACGGAGGTTCCAATGGGGTTAGGGGAAGGAGAAGAAACCGATTGCTTGGGTAAGTTGGGAAGTGCTGTGTAAACCAAAGGAGGAAGGTGGTTTGGGAATCAGAGATATAAGGAAGTTCAACTATGCTCTTCTGGCTAAATGGAGGTGGCGCTTGATATCTGAAGAGAAAGGGAGGTGGAAGGAGTTGTTGGTTTCCAAGTATGGGGTGGATTTAGAATGCCGGCAAGCACCAATAAAAGTACAATCCTGGTGGTGGAGAGACTTACATAAAGTGTGCACGGAGGGAGAAGGAGAAGGTTGGTTTAATCAACAAGTCGTATGGAAAGTAGGAAGTGGAGACAAAGTAAGATTTTGGGAGGATTCATGGGCTGGTAATATTAGTCTCAAAACCTTATTTCCTAGGCTCTATTCAATCTCTTTGAACCAGGGCCAAAAGGTGGAAGAGGTTGGCTCTTGGGTAGACTCAGTATGGGAATGGAAACATAGATGGAGAAGAGTAAGATTCGAGTGGGAAAGCATGTTGGAATCAGATTTGGCTATGCACTTATCAAGAGTTAGGCTATCAAGGGACCAGGAAGATATACGGGTGTGGGGTTTTGATGATTTGGGGCTATTTTCTGTTAATTCTGCGTATGAATGTATAGCTCATCCGACTAGAAGCTCCCAAAATGATGTGTTCAGTTATCTTTGGAAAATCAAAACCTTCCCCAATGTGCTAACCACAGCGTGGAGAGTTCTTATAGGTAGAATACCTACAAGAGAAAATTTGAGTAGCAGAGGGGTGATCATGAATACAATTCTCTGTGCTATGTGCGAGTTAAAGGAGGAAACATGTCAACATACATTCATAGAATGTGATGCTGCTCAAAGGGTGTGGGTGTTATGCTTTATATGGATCGGCATTGTGTCGGTACAACAGAATGCCATCTTATCTCATTTTGAAAGCTTTTACTTACCCCAACTTAGCAGTAGACAAAATCTCTTTTGGAAAGGAGTGTGGGCAACTATAGTGGCATGTATATGGGAGCAAAGGAACTTCGTTGTATTTAGTCAAGGGACAATAGATGTGGAGGAGATTGTTCAGAAAGTCCAGCTTAAGTCCTGGCAGTGGCTAAAGCACAGGGGCCCCTCTTTTAGCTATTCTTTTACAGATTGGATGCTGAATCCCCTTATCTGCATTAGAAGCTACAAATTAATGGGGAAGGATGGTGGTTGAGGGGGAGAGGTTGAGGGTGTGAGAACATAAGTCCGCTATGTGGTGTATAAAGAAGAGTTTTTGGATGCAGGTATCCTGATCTTAATAGAACTTAAGCAAAAGTAAAACTGGTTGCTAGGAGGCTCTGGCGGGCTGCAGGTCAAAAAAGGTGAGGGTGGAGAAAGTAAATTGGAAGGCAGGTGATGGAAGAGGGTAGACATTATGATTTTGGTGGCCAAGTGATGCTCTCCTCTGGTGCTATAATAACACAGGATAAACTAGTTAATTTTGCCTATTCTGGTGCTGTAATGACACATGATTGATACATACATGTGGTATCAATCAAACAAGTATATGTGGTTTGTTAGTGGTGATGAGTATTACAAGATGGTGTGAATTTGCAAGAAGAGTAAAACAGGCCAAGGAGTAAGGATTGGATGGACGAGAGGGATTGTCTAAGGTAGAGGAAACACAATTGAAGGTTGAACAGATAGTGTGGTCAACGTGATCAGTCTTGGCTTGGAGCCAAGTATGGCAGAGTTTGGCTGCAAAGGAGGAGGAGTAACGTGCTGAAGGTTGATCACCATAGGAAGAAACACTATGCTGGTAGGGAGCGAAGTGTTCTAATGCTTTGTAGGGTGAAGAAATGAACTACTCTTTTGCAGGGAGGCCAAGGTCTGGTGCAACATCTGTGGCTGTTAAAAGAATGGTAAATCTCCATCGGTAATTACCTTGGCTAGCTGGGATAGGTGGTCTGTGATGGACCAATCTTGTGATGAACTTGTTGGATCATAGTGGAAGTAGAACATAGAAGATGGATTGGGTTGTCCAAGTAGACCCTGGATGTGTGAATTGGATAGCAACAACCTGTTGTTTGTACAGATAGTAGATGTTGTGTATGGTGCTTTGGTCCCCTTGATACCGGGGATTAATTCTGTTTGACTGCAGGTATTAAACCATGTGAATGGCCAACACTTATTGACGAGGACTTCTCCATATTAGGTGCTGCAATGGGGCCTAAAGGGGAATCGTGTTGTGTATTGATATAATTGACTTGGTGTTGCTTCAACTTGTGAACCTGTTTTGTGAAGTAGTAAAGAAGAAGGTCTTGTTCACGCAGCAGATGTAGTCGGGTGAATTGGCGTATATTAGGAGGGGCCATCCTGGGCAGGTTGCGGCTGATGCAAGGTGATGATGTTGTGATGTGTTCTGTAGGGAGGTCGGTTATATTATAGTGGGAAGTATATGCCAGGCAGCGATTAGAAGGGATGCAGGGTGTTACAAGTTGAAATGTTGCTACTACCACATGTGTTAGTGGTTGTTGTTGATATAAGTACCCTTGATGGCAGCTGCTAATTCAGGGTGAACTCAAAAGCTTTGCAAGATTAAAGGAGTGACCATGACACGTATGAAGAAGGAAGAAGCAAGAGGATATGGAATCTTTCTAGTAGTGAAGGTTGGAGGCTGGCTCTTTGGCACTTTATGATGCTTTTAAGAAGTAGAAAGCTTTGTCACGTTGAAAAGGGATGGGAAGGAAATTGTACCGCCCAGGTAGTCGGAAGTGATGACGTGGCAGCAGGCTATTATGTAGGCGTGTTGAGCAGGGCTCCTGGTTGGCAGAAGGGAAGGAAGTCGGGGGGCTCGTGTAGTCGCCAGTCCTTAAGTTGGCGTGCTCCGATCTCTAGCATACCTAAACCGGCGGTCACCAGGTTTGTGATGAAGTCGCCGGATGCGAAC
>Ga0123342_1008109_pt1 | contig 13450 bp, 4 predicted proteins | sample Turbeawhitnodule_FD_89960 | JGI IMG/M metagenome (GOLD analysis project Ga0123342, IMG submission 89960) | Root nodule microbial communities of legume samples collected from Mexico - Turtle bean Mexico white nodule | ecosystem: Host-associated > Plants > Roots > Nodule | place: Mexico: Nepantla...
CGATTCTTTGTGCGAATCGCACGATACAGCTAAGATTCAGGGACGAAAAAGATTCTTCACACGATTCGTATCGTGGGAGGGTGAAACCGTATCGTTTCGTACGATACGTATCGTGAATCGTAACCTAATTCAAGTAGTTCATGCGATACATAAATTGATATCAATGTGAAGAAAGGTTAAAGAATAAAACCAAGTGAAAGAAGTTTGTATTTCCAACTATTACAAGGAATTCAGATTTCACTTAACCAAGCCTTTTCCACCACCAAGTGGCACATCATTAGCAAGTACAAAGGGATTTAGAGAGAACATAAAAGAATATTGTCCCACAATTTCATCAATAACTAACATAAAAGAATATTGTCCTATAGTTGTTTGTTACATTACTGTCTCACACACCCATCCATTGCAAATTTAGGAACCAAACAGCAATTTCAACATAGTTACAAATTTTAAAACTAAATAACTATTTCAACACATTTACAATTTAAGAACCAAAAAACAGAATAATTTCAAACTAATTTTAAAAGGTACATGGTGGAATCTTCACTCTAACAAATTACACCAAATTTACTCACCTAACTAAACTTCCAATAAATTAGATGAAAGAAGCTATATAGTCTTTTCTTTGAAATCCAAAGTACTGAATTTGGTGTCTATAGTGAGAATTTGCATTTGTTTAATCGGGTTAGATGTGGAAGAAGTTGTCAAACCTTCCATAGTGAGGGTTTGCACATTGAAGAGTGCATACAAAGAACTTCATCCCTTGCTTCATATGTAATTCTTACCTGGTGGTATGTCAATACTCAGGACATAAAGCGACTACACACTCTTTCATGCTCATCCATCATCTTCCCCATACCCTACAAGAACAACTGATACAAATTAAAACGCAATACAGAAAAATCCTAAATCAAAACAATCAAACCCTAAAAATCAAAATGCCAGAAAAATACCAATACAGACACTTACCTTCTCCTCCTTCCTCGCACATGTTTCGTGCACCTTTCGCACACCACCGAATCCTATCGCAGACCTCACACATCACCGAACCCTATCGCAGACAACGCACACCACCGCTCCTTCGCACTACAACGTGATTGTCGTTCCTCGCCGTCGTCAATGTCGCACTACCTCGTCCCCGCCACCGTGTAACTATGTCTCCGCCGTCAACGTTTCGCACACATATGCTTGCAGTTTGGAAAATTTGAAATTGAAAGGTTGAAAGCTTTTTAAGAGTGTTGGCCTTTTCATAATCAATTGCCATATGTTGCCCTTTTCATAATCAATTGCCACATTACCCTTTTCAAACTGCACATGATACCACATGAACACGTAATTCACGTCACCCAAACATAATTTGACGTAATTAGGAACAAACACTTTTAGGGTGTCAAAACATCGATACTAAAAAAAATACATATAAATCATTCACTAAACATTATAAAGTACAACAAATACATATAAACTATCATTCATATACTCGTTTTAACTATTCCATAATATAACTATACTTTTTATTTCACATAAATTTACAATTTATATTACCCATTCAAATATAAATTACAAAAATTATATTTATATAAATTTTTAAATTATAAATTGCACCTCAAATATAAAAAATAATAATATAAATATTATATTTAAATGAACTTATTAAATTTATAAATTAATATAAATACTAAAATAAGATAAAAAAAAAACTGTGGTTTGCCTAGTTTATACAAACAAAAGTGCTACGTTCTTTTATAAATAGAATTGTATAAATAAGCACATAATTTGACTTAAATTAAACTTCAAAATTATACTTAAAAATCAAATTAAAAGTTAATTTCAACTCTTTCAATATAATGTAAATGGATCTTTATTATTATATGTTTCATTTCATCTCCCTGTTATATATAAGTTAATCACAGTATTTTATTATGTAAAAAAAAATACAAGTCCCATGTATGAAGGGTAATAATCTCCTTCTTATTCCCTACTTCCTAAATATAAAATAATAATAATATTAAACACTATATAATCTTTCTCCCTATACAAATAGGGAGAGATCAAACTCTAGAATCATCACTCCCATATATTTTGTACACAAAACAACGATTTCACAGAATCAATGCTTCAAAATGATCATCAGTGAAAGTGCAACCAAAACTCCGATCACCGGCACCGCGGAGCTCGAAACAGAACCTGCGGCTCCAGCGTCGGGAGTTGGCGCCGGCGGCAGGCCAAAGTCTTGAGCATTGACGGCAGCAAAGAAGAGAACGATGAAGAGGAAAAAGGCTGAGAAGGTTGGCATGGTGAAGAAGAAACTGAAACGGTTATGGAAAATTGAAAATTTTGAAAAGTAGGTAAGTGAAGAAAGGAATTGAGGAAGCTATTTATAGGAATTAAGGAGGTGGAAGAAAACGTGGACACGTGGCAAGCGAATAAGGGACTAAAGTGTGAAGGTGGGACATGTGGCTCTCTAAAGTTGTGTGTGCTGACACGTTTGTTTAAACCAGTTTCTTCGGTTATTGGTGTGACTACTCAGCTATGGGCACCTGTTAAATTGGACTTTCTCTGTGCTGTTCAATCATGTTAATGTGTATTATTTAAGGTTAAATATTTGACTAACTACTAATAGTGTTTGTGTTTATGACCACTTGCTTGTGAAAGTCAAACTTAAACACCTTGTCAGAGTAACCATAATCAAAAGTGTTATTTTAAGGGAGGTGAAAACATACATACTTTGTTTATAATAAGGTAGATGTTGTTTAATTAAATTTAGAGTTTTATTTTAAAAATATGCAATTGCTTTAATTTAAGATGTCAAAAGTTCTTGTAATACCAAATAATCGAGATTTGAGGTCGACATCTTAACATCTCGAGATATCCATACATATCACTTTTACTATTATATAATTTTATAAAAGATGTAACACCATTATAGAAAATTACATGTTAAATATTCTATAAACTATAATTAAGAAATAATTGAGTTAGATGGTAAGCTAAATCTTTCCTACAGAGATTAAAAGTCACTATTTTAATATGTATCATTTCATATTGACTTAAATATAGGTCGAACAACCTGATTTGAGAAAGTGGTTCAATAGTATTCGAATCAAGTATCATCAATGAGTTGACTTTACTCGAATCAGTAGACGATCAAACAAGCCTAATTTGTTAAATTAAGAAAAAATATAATTTAAAAAATATTAATAAAACCCAAGCCTAATATCTAGTGAATAAAATCTATATTAATGTGATTTTAATACACGATATTTTAAATTACTCAATATAAATGTTCTGTGCAACGTTCTTGATTATATTGTATAAATATTTTAGATTTTATGAAAATATACTATAACATGCCACATTAAGATCTGGACAAACTAATGCCAAAGATCTAATCTCATAAAGGCTTATAAATAGATGATCTACTCACATGGAGTATCTGAACTCGAATTTTATCACTACACTCACTATATATTCAGAATTTTGTGTTCTCATTGACTTGAGCGTCAAATATTTTCTGCAGGTTGAACCCCTTCCTTTCTTGGAGGTTGAATCACTAAAACCTAAAGAAAGATTACTTGAAACTCATCCAAATTTTGACCTATCTCATTTCGACAAAAACATAATAATAGATAAATATTTTAGAATACAAGATAAAAAATTATAATCTTAAACTTGTTAAATTAAAATTAACTTTAGCATCAAAGTATAATTAGAAAATATTCTATATTTTCAAGATGAAATTTTTTTGGAAGGAGAAACTCGTCAACATGAACACCCTATAAATCGCTAAGAATTACTTGATGATTATTTACTTCATAGATGAGCAACATAGTTAACACGAACAATTTTTTCATAAATTATTGAGGATTCTGAAGACTAAATTCCCTGCGTATTAAATTGTAGAATTTAAGACGCCAGCTTTTTTCGATGTTACCGAAAGTCTTTGCCTTATTATTGTACTAAATCAAGGATAGTGACTATAAAGTGTACCTGGACCATATAAATACTCACCCATATATATATATTTATTTATTTATTTTATTATGACTTTTATTTAAATAATAAACTTGGTTTAACACATTTCAAGCTTAACGCTTTGTTGGTTATGGACATGTATAGTAACTTAGTGCTTACACTTAGAGTATTGGCTTTCTTGGGAAATTAGACCTATAATAAATAATGGGCACTTCCTGCATCTTTACATTTTTACCCCCACAATATTATGCAAAAGATAAAATTGTTTTTATTATTTTTTAAAAACCTTAATGCCCTTAAACTTAAACTATTTTTTTCTTTTTCATTTGCTTCTCAGCAGCATCATTTTGTTGTCTCTCCACAGACCTCACTCCTCTCTCACACAATTTCATCTGTCGTTTTTGTTGGCAGTTTAAAGTTTTGGTTCAGAAACTTTGTGGAAAATGGTGGTTTCTCTTAAAGGTAAGAATTTTATTTTGTCTTTTGGATCTCCAGTTCCAGTCTATAGTTTTATGGAATAGAAATTTTGTATTTATTCTTTTTATTTCGGTTTATAAAATCCGATAAAATTTGGGATTAACGTATTTGGTAAAAATTCAGATTGGCACATATGGTAACCTCCTCGAGTAGTGTTTTCGGTAGTACATGAATGACAGTATTAATCCAAAAAACTGTGTCACTCTCCAGTTTTGGAAAAACTATGATCCAACAGTGTGAGAAATTAAAAGAAAAAAGTAATAAAAGCTTGAGTTCATGCAAAAAGGGGTTAAAGGGAAAAGTCATTTAGTGTCCATAACAAGCATAAACATGCAGCGAAAAGTTATAGAGCTGAATGAAAAAACCTTCAATTAATCTGCAAATTGATGGTAATACAGAATACTCTTTTCACTAATGCCAGAAAAATTTGGTTGCTTTATGCCAAAGAAAGTTGTAAATATTTTTAATTTTATTGGAATCCGAACTTTTAAAATTTAAATTAAGGAAAATCTTATTCTAAATCATTAGAAAATAAATAGGAAAAGGTGGTAGATTATGCAAATTTTGCTTCCAGAACACTCCTTTATCCGGAAAGGCTTTCAGATTACATAATTTAGAAGTTAATTATGAATTTAGAAAAAAACATCTAGAATATGTAATCCGAAAATATAAAAAATTTATGGAGGTGGGAGAAGAACATATGGACCAGAACACTCCTTCATCCGGAAAGGCTTTCAGATTACATAATTTGAAAGTTAATTACGAATTTAGAAAAAGACTTATAGAATATGTAATCTGAAAATATAAAAATATTTATGGAGGTGAGAGAAGAACATATGGAGTTGCAGAAAGAAACAGTCTCTTTAGAGAATATATGATTCTAAGCCCAACTTTCTCAAAACCTTCTATTAAGTATTAATGGATAATTACTATAGTTACCACTCTTGCTACAAAGGAGTACCACCAAAACTTTCTTTTGGCTATCAATTGTCATAAAATGCCACTTGGTGCCACATGTTATATAACCTTATTGTTCTTTTTAAATATGTTATATTTTTATATAATAATATTTTTAATAAAATATATTTGTGTTCGATGGGTTACTATGTACATTTTTTGTTTTTTCTTTAGAGATCAAACTGAACATTTTCTTTTATTGTATTTTTAAGTCAAATTCTCGTAATTAAGAATACATTTCGACCAACTTCTATATAAATATTTAAAAAAAGTAAAATAAAAACATTTTTTTCAAATTAATTTAGATATAAATTAATTATTCGAAATCCCTCCCTTACAATTTATTTAAATTTTCATTTCTGTATAAATTAATTTTAATTTTTTATTATATAATTTCAACTTCTTTTAAGTTTTTATTACAAAACTCTAAGGACCTAAGCAGATTTTATAACCTCTGGATTCTAGTAACTATTAATGGATAATTACTATAATTTCTATAAAATATTTAATTTTTCTAAAATTCTTCTTTATAAATATTTTAGAAAAAAAAATAAATTTTCAAATTAATTTATATATACATCAATTATAAATATTATCATGTATAATTTATTTGAATTTTTATTTCTTTAGTTTGCGTATAAATATAGATAAGTTATACAAACCAATTTTATAACATTACATACTTTTCATATTGTTTATAATTTTATATGTGAGATTTTTAGTACACATATTACGTTCAGACGTCACGAATAGAGAGTTAGACAAGTTCAATAGTGAATAATCAAATAAATCCATATTATTTTAAGAAAAATAATTTTAAATTTAATCCAATTTTATAAAACTATTTTAGTGAAATAAATTTACATTATTTTATATATTATATAAGTTTATTCATATTTTTAGTTGATGTAAAAATTTATATATATTATATAAAGAAAATGAATTAGGCTTTAATGTAAATAGTATAATAAAAAAATATGGCATCAAAGTAAAAAAAAATATAGACAAAAGTAACACAAAATACACCGAAATAAAATCAATATATATTATAAAAATAATACAAGAAGCCTCGAAAAAGAATAAACATAATAAAGGATGAGATCCTTTATGAATTATTTTTCCCTATGACCTACAATTAAATAACACAAGTAAATATTCTTTGTCACGGTATACACTATATACAAACACCAACTCACCATAATCATCACTGAATAAAGCTGTATTACATAAACGGTTCGTTTTGAGAAAACAAAACCCAACAAGATCAATGGACTCATTGCTTCAAGATGGCAAACATGGACATCACAACCGCAACACCTACGGCCACGACGGAGCCGGAAACTGAAGCGGCTGCGCCGGCGTCTGGCGCCGGAGTTGGTGGCACCTGCGCAGACACGGTGGTGGAAAAGACAGCCAACAGAAGGATGGTGAGAGACATGAACATGCTCTTTGCTGATGCCATGGCGAAGTGAAAAAGAGAGAAGAAAGAGAGATTAGGTTAAAGATTTTAAGATGTTGGTGAATGTGATGATGGTGGGAAAGGATATTTATAGCAGAAAACTTTGATGCATAGTATTTGGAATTACCTAACAATAAATAATTAGTATCGCTATTGTTTTTTTATTCTCAAACGATTACACGTTGGTATTTTTCTATTTGAAATTATTAGCTGTTTTATATCACCAAAAAATATGTTTTTTCAACTTGATTTCTTTCATTGTGTAGTTTCATCTAGGAATAATGTCTTACAAAATTAAAATATTAAAACTATATAGGGACTATAATAGCTTCTTTATCACTACATAACGTCTTATTTTAACTTTTATGGGTCTATTATGTTAGGATTTTTTTTTAAATTATAATTTTTATTTTGATGCAAAAGTTTTATAAAAATCTATATTTCTATTAATCTTTTATTGGATTGTTGGTAAAATTGTGTGTTTTCAAAATAAAATAAAAAATATTTTTTTTTCTTATGATTTAAGGTCTTATTTAAAGTTTTAGATTTTATTTCTTCTCTTTCTAATTTTCTCTAATCTAATTTGAAGACGTGAATTTATTACTATTTAGTCTCTTACTTAATTGGGTTGCTACATTATGTTAAAAAAGTGAAATAATAGAGAATTTATGGGAGTTAAATAAGATTTTGTATTGAAAAGAAGATGAAAAAGGGGGTGTTTGGGAGGAAGGGAAAACGTGGACAGGTGGAAGAAGCAATGGGTAATGGTTGGTGATGATTTGTTTATAAGTTAGTGTGCTGTATTTGTAATTATTGGTGTTTTATTAAACAAGGTTGTTTGTTGGAGTACTTGTCGTCCAAGTAACACCACCAATGATGTCGACTCAATCCACCTATTATCAATGTCATGGAAGATTCTAAGCTCCTTGTTTCTATAAAGGACACAACTTAAATTAACTACGTCCATTTATTTGGTAAAAAATAAAATTTACTTTAATTATAAAATAAACTCTCGTATTTCCAAGTATGAGAAGTTTAAATTAAAAGTAATTTAATACCTAATCGACATTTTTTTATCATAAAAATTTCACATATTAATTATGAAATTGGATAAAAAAAATTAAAATTACTATTGAAATATTTTAGATATCATTAATTTTTTATCAGTAATAAAAAATATTTTAGATATCATTAATATTTTAGTTTCTAAAATAGTATATAGTAATTAAAACTTTGATGTATAATTAGATACTAATTTAGAAATTATTTATTAATAATATGAATTACTTTAAAAATTAATAATTTTTTTAGTTTAGTATCTAATTTAGTGACTAATTTTTTTTTTTTAAAATTGGTTTTTATTTAATGATTTTTTTAGTATATTTAATGATTAAGTTGATGATTAAATATTTGAAATTACTTGAAGAAATATTTAATAAAATTAATAAAATATTTAATCAGTTATTTTATTTATAAAGTTTTACATAAAAAAGTTTATTGAGTTGAGAAATAGTAGAAGCCACTAAATTTGCTTGGCCATCTTTATCAATGGGTTGGTCCCTTTCCTTTGGCTCCAGGTGGGGACTGCTATTTTGTATTTGTTGGTTGTACCAAACTACAAGAAAGTGACACAAAAAACAAAGGGACGGTTCAAAATTGTGTGTTAATGCAAAGTACATAATTAAGCTATTAGTTTATTCATAATAGGTTTGAAAACAAACACCATACTTAGTTTTTTCATACCTTTGACAAAGACAATTGCCACAATTGAAGATGTTCAAGAAACCCCTTTTGATTGGTTGGTATTGTGATATTAGAATGAATGTCAACAAAAGTAAACCTTTTGGAGAGATATTTTAAGAATGTGTGATGTCAATTTATGGAAAATATAACCTAGTCATTTTTATGAGTTATATTTGATGAGAAACTAATCAAGTAAGAGAAAGTACATAGGGGATTATAACTTTGTATAAAGACTAGTATGTTTCTTAAATGATTTTTTCATTATAAAATTATATTTTACTTAATTTAAAAAGTTATAAATTAAAAGTAAACTCTATTATAGAAAATTAACTTAAAAGGTATTTAGTTTCTACTGAAATATACATCAATTTTATCGTTAATAAAATTCCAAAATTACTAGGGTAGATATAGTATAATTAGACTTTAATACAAATATATGGTGATTATCAAACTCAATAAAAATTGTATACGCTACAATAGAAAATATCATGTTACCAATTTAGTCCAAATCTATAGAATGATATTTCATAAATAAAAAATACTAAAATATCTAAAAATAAATTGCATGTATTTTTCATACTTCATACAATGAAAATTTAGTAAAAAAGATTTAAACAGAAAAAAAAAACTGTCATTTTAAGATGTGTACAAGAAAGATAAAATGAGAGTGAAAATTATATAAAAAAAAAAGTATGAGAAAATAATTGTATATGTAGGCTATGTCTATATTTGAGTATCATGGGAAGGTGTTGAAGTTTGCAATGGAAATATAAGTGTTAGTTGCTAAATTAAACAAGGTATAAATATATGAGAGTTGTTTGAGAGAAAAAAAAATCGTAATCAAGGATTTTAATGATGTTTGTTGTCTGGATGGAAAAATTCTTATTTATCATTGTTGTTGTGTCAAAGTTACTTGAACAATGTAAAATTGATAGTTAAGGAAAGTATAAGGAATACCAACCACATAAATAATGTTATTCTTAACCAGATGAAGTTTGATAAATTAGAGATTAATGATACATTAATAAAGATAAATCTCATTAAGTTGAAGCTCAAATGGAAACTAACATCATTTAGTAGGTTCTACAGTGGATAAGTGAACACCAATGGAGATCAATGGTACATTAATGAAGATGAACCTTATGAGAAGCACAAAATGAAGTTAAAGCTCAAAGGGAGACTAACATTGTTTAGTAAGTTCCATAGTGGATAAGTGAACACCATTATCGTCTTTTGAGTAAATTATGATTAACATAATTGATGAGTTTGTTAAGTAATATCTTAGCTCTAAAAAGGGAGGATTTTAATAAAGTTAATGAAAACACTTTTGGAAGATGCCTATCAGACGTAATAAGGGATCATTTGATGGTTTTTTAAATATTTTTCACAATCATTTGACAAAGGGGATAGCCAACCAATAATGCACTTGTAAGGAGCACTTACTAATAATAGAAAATTTATACTAGTCCACCATAAACTAGGCAATGTCCAATTCTTCAATGCTAACATTAATTGGTTATACTATTAAAATAAATTACATGTATTATCAATGTCCATTTTGACTTACAATGACTACATAAAGTTATTCATGTTATTCAAGTACATAACGTCTCTTTAACCTAAATTAACAAAGTCTCTCCAAACTACGCACTTAAACTCTCCCTAAGTTTAAGCACGAGTACAATTAAGATCTCTCTATTATCTATTTTGTGTTGTCTAGAAAATAAACTATTATTTTAACACTTGAGCACTATTGTAGATTATGTCTTGGAACCTTAGTACTTCTTCCATGGATTTTCTCCCTTATATAGGTGTCTGAAAAGGACCATTGAAGATTTTATATTTCATACCATCTTAAGTTAGAGCTTTAACATAGGTTTATGATTAACTTCTAAGATCGTCTCATTTGTGGTATGATAAAGTTATTGAATCACACTATTATTTTTATGATGTCTTTGTGTCACTAACAATACCAAAAAGGGATTTCGTACTTGATGGTTGATACTTTTGTCAACATCTTCATAGAGAGTTATTCTTAGTCAACTATAGATATTAGATGATGTGACATCTTGAGGATATGTCTATTGCAAGGCACTTTTCAAACTATTATACTTGACTTGTATAAGAGTTATCTTTTATTAACTACTTCATTAGACACTTTCGCTCCCAGATCTCTTAAAAGAGTCATATGCTTTTGTTCTTAGCGTTTAACATTACATACTTTTGTTCAGGTTCGGAGCATCTTATCTTTGTTTTTGTCTTGCATCTTCGTCTTTTTCTCCTAACTCTTACTGATAGAAGATTGTTTCACCAAAAGTTTAGCAACTTCTATTCTTATCTTATAAAACTTATATCTCATGTCATAAGGGTAGACTTATAAGATTATGAGTGATATGGTTATTTGTTAATGAGATGTCAGTACACCATTTTTGGTTATAGGCAATGCTGACATGTCAACGATTCAAAAATTGTTGCTTAAAATGGGAATAAGCAATGCTTTTAAGTTGTTGGATTATATATAAAAAAAAGGTTTTCTATTCATTCTAAGCAACAAGTTATAAAACATGGATAATTATAGGCGACACTTATTAAAAGGTTTGTATTTTATGGTTTTTAAATTGTTACTACCTTAAACCACATTTTTTTTTGTATTTGATATATCATGAAACCCACACACAACTAATAATACACTCCAATGTAACTCTAATTCCAAAACATAAAAGATCGCACACTTTTCTACCTCACTCTCCACTGATTCCAAAACTGAGAACCCTGATTCCAAAAAAGAGAAATCCAAGAATGACTTCTTTTACCTCAGTCTCCATTATTCCTTCACACTCCACCCACCTTGCCCACACTCCATCGTGCCCAAATCTTCAATTGGAAGCACCTTCGTCCAACACTCCATTCATCATCATATGATCATGTCATTGTAAAAATCAAAATGTCGTGAAGAAACATGGTTTAGGTTACCTTCCTTCATTCAGTTTTCTCATGGGTTAGAGTTTTCATTATGAAAAAATGGGATTTGAATCCATTTTAGGGTTTAGGGGGATTACCTTCCTTAAATTTCGTTTTTTATTTTTATTTTTGGATTTGATTTTGAAATGTTTGGGTTGGTTCATGTGATGACTAAGAATTCATTAAGTAACATTCTGAGGACGGTCGAAAAGATCGTTGATTCTGGCTAGTTTGGAAACTATTATAACTTTCCTCAACAATCCTATAATGAGTGAGTCATTAGTATTTATTTTTCAATTGATGAGAGAAAATTAACTATAATCAGTGAGTCATTAGTCTTTATTTTTCAATGGTTGATGAGAGAAAATATTAATGAGAGAAAATGTTAAAGGTAGCATCATTATTTTTTTTTAAATTTTACATAATTGATGTTGATTTCATGGTTTTGTTTTCAATTGTGATGGACAACTCTAACTTGATAAGTAAAGTATCCACTTTTTTCCTTTCAAATTTCTAATATAGACAAGTGATACAATTTCTTAGTTTTTAATTGGGTCCATCAATGGTAAGAGGTATTGATTAAATTGATTCTAGGATATTACCCCTTGATTTTTAATTGGTTGGCTCTATTTGTTTATGCATAATGCTGTATCAAAGTATGCATGTTGGTTATGCATAAGAGGAATATATAGATTTTGAAATAATGAGTAAGTAGGAATGTATAGGATGCAACAATTTCTAGTTGAGTAAATAAGAGACAATAGGGAAGATTAGACAAATATGTGTTTTTACACTAGAAATTCAAAAGATAATCATGCTCAAAATGAGAGGACATTAGTGGTTAGAAAAATAGAACATGGACATATGAGAATTAATGGAATGAAACTTAGGTAACAGAAATGTGAGATTTATATATATATATATATATACTAGAAGGAATAAGCAATGGTAATTGTTTACATATTATGATAGTGAAAGGATCAAAATTAGTTGAAGTTGATGTGGCACATATGTGGAGATATATATTATGCGAGAATTTAAATATACAATAAAATTGGGATATAAATTTGATAAGATATCTCTATTATATGGGTTCTCGTAATTTATTTTTTGTAAATTTCACTGTGTTATGTCATTTTTAAGTTTTAGAATACTGTTATTTTTCACTCATGTATATCATAATAAAAACACAAACAACAACACTCCAATCCAATTGAAAATAATGGAAAGCAAAACTAAAATAGCAAATGAGAACTAAAAACTAATATCAAAACTAATAGCATCTTAGAATAAGAAACTAAAAAAACAAAACTAATATATATATATATAAACTAATTTTATTGATTAAGTTTATAGTATTTTGGTTAGAATTCTTGTTTAATATATTAGTAATATATTTTTCTTGTTGAACATTAGGGGAAAAAATGGAAAATTAGATCCCTATGAGCACCTATGGTCATCATACTGAGTAAGTTTGTTTCTCATCTTTTAAAAACAATTTCTTAATAAAATAAGCAGATTTTAGCCTTTTATATGTTTATCTAATTTTTTTTCACATATAAGTAATCTTTTATTCTTTTAATAAGAAAATCTTTCTTTTTTAAGAAGTGGTTATTTTAAAAATACCAAACTCATGGACTTGGTAAGCACAGGGATCATGATTGACACATAAGAAACTAGGCTAATTCTTTTCTTTTTTTTTTTATCAGCAAAGAATTAATTTAAATTAAGGGGATACAAGAGGGGTATCCCAACCCTTTACAAAACCCAAACCCTATTTTCTACTCACGCTCAGAGATCACCACTACATTTCTAAGACGACAATGATGCACAACTTCGGCGATCCCCGACTACACACGCACGGATACCGCCTATTCA
>Ga0123342_1008110_pt1 | contig 13450 bp, 9 predicted proteins | sample Turbeawhitnodule_FD_89960 | JGI IMG/M metagenome (GOLD analysis project Ga0123342, IMG submission 89960) | Root nodule microbial communities of legume samples collected from Mexico - Turtle bean Mexico white nodule | ecosystem: Host-associated > Plants > Roots > Nodule | place: Mexico: Nepantla...
AAAAATTGTAAAACTCTTGAGAGTAAGATCCACTATCTTGTAAGAATTGTGGATAAACTTTCAAAGGGTAAATCCAACTTTGAAACTGTCTTGGCATCCCAAAAATGTGTTTTTGGAAAATCTGGTTTGGGGTTTTATCCTTGAAACAAGAAAAATGGGATTTCAAAGCCTTTTTCAAAAGTGCCAGAAAAACAACCGGTTGAAATATCGAAACAACTGGTTGTTACATGCTTTTACTACATGAAGAGAGGCCACTCAGTTAGATTCTGTAAAAATAGAAAATATTATGTTCCTAAAGGTATTTTGAAATGTATTCCCAAAGGTCGTAAGGTTTCAAATGATAAAGATGAATCAAAATGACCCACATTTGTAAGGGGACCAAATCTTGTTGCTTGAATTCATTATGATGCAGGGATACTAAGAGAAGCATGAAGTCTTGAGTTATCTGATCACGCCTTTGGAAGAAAAGAAGTGTGTTTGGAACTGAACTAAGGGTATGTACCAGTTCAAGATGTCTTGAAAGCCAAAAGAAACATTCTTGATCACAAACAATGACTCATTGAAGGAACTTCACAATAAAAGGATAAGACCTTCCCTGTCTCTGCTTGTCAATTATAATTCATTTTAAATTCTTCATCTACATATGAGAAATTGCATCTGTTTTAAACTCTTCTCAGTTCCTGCTTAAAATTCAAACAATGTTGTTGCTGCAAAAAACAACCGATTGTTTTCTCGAAACAACCGATTGTTTCTTCTCTGACAGCACTGCATAAATGGATTTAATTTCTTTATGCATTCTATCTTTTGCATATTTAAATCTTAAAGATTCTTCAAGTCAATTAAGCAGTCATGAAAGCCTGATTTGGTTCTGAAGCAAGTTACTTCTTGTCATAAAGGAATATATTCCATATCTTGGAAATTCAAGTGCCTTTATGTCTAGTCAAAGTCACATGTGTTGACCATGTGTTTTTCTGCTCTGTGCTGACGTTTTTCTGTGCAAAAGTTGGACCAGATTTCTTCTTTGAAGACTGAAACCCACTTCAACCAAAGGATCAAAGAGGGATTCTGTTTTGCTATAAAACCCTCTGCAGGTGTTTTCCTTCACAAAAACAACCCATTGGGCCATCTCTTATTACATCTCATTCTCTCCGTTGTGTGTGTTCCTTTTTCTCATTCTGTTTTCATGGATTCCACTCCTCCAACATAAAAAAGGATTAAAACCAGGATTGTGAGATCAGGAGGACGTCTTGAGGGCTGGTTTTCAGGAGACAATGAATTGATTGAGAGATATCGCTTTTAAACAAGTAGAAAAGTGATAAATAACCCAAAAGTTGTCTCTTTTGGCTGGTTGAAGAGCCAAAAGCTGAATGATGTGAGGAGGCTTCTCAAAGAACAGTTGTTAAAAAGGTTATTGGAGATGACAGGAAACATCTATCCGGATCTTATTCGGGTTTTCTACACCAACTTGAAATTTGAAGGTAACAATCTTGTTTCTCATGTCAATGGTGTGGATATGGAGATCAGTCATGAGGTGTGGGCTGCTATGGCTGGTCTAAAGTATGATGGGTTGAGAATCAACAAAGGAAACATTAGTGTGGTGGAAAACTTCAACAAAACTCAATATTACAAAAGTTGTTTGAAGAATCCTCATGCTCAAGTAAGAACTTGTTCGGTTAGAGGGCTGAAATTAAATGAAAGGTTGTTGACTCTCTTTGTCACGTGGATTCTAACACCAAGAGGAAGCAACCATTATGTTCTAACTGAGGAAGATCTTGTCTACATCTACTGCATAACGAACAAAGTCAAGATTAATTGAATACATATCATCAAGGAGCATATGCAAAAATCTATGAGTCAACATTTGAAGTGAACAATGGATCACTAAGCAAGATGAGTTTTACCAAGATCAATGGAAAATGGGTGAGTAAGGATGATGGACAAGGTGGTTCCTCAAGTGGCCTTCATGCTGAACATGGTCAAGAAGATCAAGAAGATGCTGATATGGATTTTTCAGATATAGAACAGCCTGCCACTGATTTTGGTGTTGGGACAAGTGTTGGACATCAAGGATATGAGACTCCTTCAATGTCTCCCTTTGAGAGCTACATGGTGAATAGGCTAGATGGCTTTATGGAAAATCAAAGGAATCTTCATGATCTTTGTGTTTCAAACTTTCAGAACTTTGATAATAGATTCCAAAGCATGGATACACGGTTTCAAACGCTTGATGAACAGATTGAAGTTGTTCAGAATCAAATTTTTGAGCTGCAGTATGGAAAGGAAGACCGAAGAAAAACAACCAGTTGATCTATCGAAACAATCGATTGTTAAGCTTCACTGTCAAGGCTTTGTTGTTCTTTTTATCTTTATATTGCTTTATTTTGAACTATTCTGTTTGTGTTGTCTTACAAACTGTTATAACTCTGCTTTTATTCAGTTTTTAATTTCTGTTGCATTATTGGTTTGTATGAAGCTGTTTTTGCCTTGTTTTTTTTGGCTAGTTTTTCTGCTCTTATGTTTATTCAGAAAAAAAGTTGATGTATGATCATAACTTGCTATGAGAGATGCTCTGGATTGCATAACTTTTGTTTTGCAGGTACAGTTTCAGATTCAATCAAGATCAACACAAGCAACCAAGGATTTGTCTTCATCAAATAGGGGGAGATTACTGATCAAGAGTGATCAAGTGCTTTGAAGAATCCAAATCCTATGTGTTTGATGCAAGGCTGGTGTTGCTGCTATGTTTTGGAAGGGATCTAGGTAGAATAGAATGTGATCCACTCCTTTGTTGAATCTAAAACTGATGTGATTTAGAACCTTTTAGAAAATAAAGTGTTTTTCCAACTAAGTGTAAAACAACCTGTTGTTTTGTCGAATCAACCGGTTGTTTTACTCTTATGAGTTTTTGAAAATGTTGAAAACTGTTTTAGTTTGGTTAACTTAACTGCCAAACCAAACAATCGGTTGTTTCGTGGTTTCAACCGATTGTTTCTTTGAAAATCCTAACAGAATTTTGTTTTGGTTGTTGAATGTGCTTTAAATGATTTCCAACTGAATACGCTCCTTCATTAATTGCTTTGACCAATCTTTGGAAAATATAAATAGTTTGTTTATGTTTTCAAACAAGCAAGAGAAACATATTTGAGTTTTTCAGTTGTGAAAAAGTTGATTTCAAGATTTGAACATTCACATCAAGCTTTGGGTTTTCAAAGAGAGTGGAATAGGATTGCAATTGTATTGATTTCAGTTTGTTCTGTAAACAAGTGTAATCCCTTCTCAACCTTCTGTATTTCCGGTGTTGTGTTGCCAAGGAGTGTTGTGTGCTATTGAGGTGGTCAAGATCAATACTCTTGTTGTGTGCTTTTCCAAAGGGAGTGTGTTTCTTGAAGGGTTCAAGGTCACTACTTTGGTGGTTTGTGTATTGTAATCTGGTTTGATTACTTAGTGGATTACCCAGTAGTTTTTTGGGTACTGGATGTAGCTCTTGGCTTAAGAGTGAACCAGTATAAACTGTTGGTGTATCTCTCTTTTACCCTAAACTCATTTAAATTATGTTTTAAGCTTTTCTAGTATAAACAACCGATTGTTTCGAAGAAACAATCGATTGTTTTTCTATTGCTTTGCTGATTTAGTGCTTATATTCTTGGATAACCTGATTTCTGTTCTGGATTCACACAAAGAATTTGTTAAACATTGAAAAAGTTTTCAAAAACCTCTCTTAAACAATTCACCCCCCTCTCGTTTAAGGACATATATTCTAACAAGGTGAACCTAGATTTGTTGGACAAGGTGCGTGATCATGCCCGTATCAACTCAGAGGCTTTAAAGAGAAGGGTTGAGTTAAAGCACAAGACCAAGATAAATCCTCAACAGTTCAAGGTTTCCGACTTGGTGATGCGAAAGGCCCACCCCTACACACTGGAGAATGATGTGATGTGAGTTGAATCAAGCTAGACACTTTAATACACTTGAAAACAACATTATATGTGAAGGTAGAAAACAATTCAAGGTACAAATGAATAGTAAAAAATGAAAACGAAATTAACGACACCAAAACAGAATGCTAAAACAGAATTGGACTCAAGGAAGCTTAAGGAATCATCAATGGAGACATAGCCTTCCAAAATGATGAACCAAACTCAATAAGAGTGCTATCTCCTTGTGAACAACTAATAGAACAAGATTCACCGAACAAAATTGAAAGACAAACACAAATAACCGAACATAATTGATGAAGAACAAAAGCTACCGATTGAAACACAAATTGAAACAAAAGAACCGATTGAAATTGAAGAACAAGGCATAGAATAAAAAACTACCGAATGAAATGACTATGGAAGATGAAAAAAGATAAAACTTATGTGGTTGTAGCTTGGTTTGGGAACGGACACGCCACTTGGATGGTGAAAGGTCCTTGATAAGTCTTGGTAAGCCGTCACTTGAATGCTCCCAATGCATCACAAGATGAGACAAAGAAGAGGAGAACAAGTCTCACACTAAACACTCACAATTTGAGCATAGTTTCTTTACTTCAAAACTCAACTTGTGTTTACAATGACCAAGCACCTCTATTTATAGCTTTAGAGGGCTGAAATGAAAGTGAAACAAATTCAGAATTCCCTCCTAATTTTAATTCAAATTTGGAGCCAATCTTAAGTCACATGGGAGGTGTGACCTTTTTCTACTTTGGCACCTCCTAAAAACTACACCTACACTTACTCTTTTATGTCACATTAAATGTGTGACTTTGTTTTGTACAGTAGCACCCCTTATTGTTGAACCAAGTGGTGTTCAAGCTTTGAAGAATCCAAATCCTTTGAAGGATGTTGAAGCCTTTGCTGTGCTTGGTGTTGCTGTGCTGGCTTAGTATAGTTCTGGGGTAGTTTAAGTTTTGTAATCCACCCTTTGATTAAATCTAAAGCATAAGCCTCTCAATCTTTGTGAAAGTAAAATGTTTTCAAACTAAGTTAAAACAACCGATTGTTTTGTCGAAACAACTGATTGTTTGTACTTAGGTGTTTTAAGAAAAATATTGAAAACTGTTTTTCAAATGGTTGAACTGTTAAGAACCAAAACAACTGATTGATTCGAGAAAACAACCGATTGTTTGTTTTGGGACCATAACAGAAAAACTGTTTTATCTTTGGCTGAGCTTTAAATGATTTAACTGCTACGCTCCAGTCATTAAATGCTTTGACCAATCTTTTAATGCAATTTAAGAGTTTGTTAAGATTTGATAACAAACTACATCTTTGAATAAATTCAGAATCAATCTTTGACAAGTTTTCACTAAGAGTTTTTGAGTTTTTCAAAGAGCTGAGATTGCTAAGAGTTTGTGATTGATCAAGGTCTGTGGAATAGGATTCTGCTTGTATTGATTTCAGATTATCTTATGTAACAAGTGTAATCCTTGTACTCTATAAAACAAGTTTCGTTTCTGTGTTTGCTAAGATTGGCTGTGTGTTCTTGAGGGGATCAAGATCAGCAATCTTGGTGTTGTTGTGTTGACCAAGGAGAGTGTGTTTCTTGAGGTGTTCAAGGTTATTCTCTTGGTTGTTGTGTAAGTGATCAAGTTGTGATTGCTTAGTGGATTTCCTCAGGGTTCTTAGAAGACTGGATGTAGCTCTGGTTTTGGAGTGAACTAGTATAAACATCTGTGTACAATCTCTCTATCTCTAACTCTTTAAATTCAGTTTTAATTGTTATTTGCTGGTATAAACAACCGATTGTTTATGTGAAACAACCGATTGTTTTTCTGGTTGTGCTTATTTTGTTTGCTGATTTTGGTAAACTGAATTTCTTATCAATAGTTTCCTGAGATAAATTCATTCTTGTTTTAAAAGTTTACGAAAATCCTCTTTAAACAATTCAACCCCCTCTAGTTTAAAGCCATCCATTCTAACACTTATTTAATATCTACACCTCCATTTTAAAGTTATACTAAAAACTACACAAAAGAAATTACAACTAGAGACGTCGAGTGATGCTCATTTATTTAATGCTTGTGTCCTTGCTCTTATTATCTTATGAGGCATGATGGATGTTAATGTGTTCGCTTGGGCCTCAGTGTGGGCTTGGGCTTGGGTCTCCATATTAAGAACACTGATAAGAAGAACTTCAAGTGTTGTGGTCCTTGACCATTCCTCCTATTGATGACCTCTTTGTTTGCTTGTTGAGATGACCCTTCAAGAATATTATCCTTGGTCATCTTCATGTATTTTTTATTCTCATCATGATGTGAGTTGATTTTAGATTTATCCATTTTAAGGGTGACATTTTGTTTATGATTTGGATTTTAGAAAATATAAGGTGAGACGTAGGGTCCCACTGGACACGAACTTAACTAAGTGGTTAAGTAAGTGTGAAGGTTCACTTCCAAAAGCAGAGGGAAAACACATTATATGGTGAAGATGATGCATATTGCGGAATTGAAAGACATAAAAGAGACAAATATGATGAAGGAAATCGAATGGAAATTGGAAGAACAAAACAAGAACATAAACACAATGAACAATGGGGTAATGGAAATGGAAGAAGAGATGAAGGACATAAAGCTTATGGTGATGGACAAGATAAGAACACGCCACTTGAAGTGTGGATTCTCCAAGATAAGTGTGGAGGGTCGCCATTTGAAGAGGTCTCAACTCTCACAAGATAAGACCTAAGCTAAGAGAACACAAGTCTCACACAATTTGTGCAGTGTTTTCCTTCTATATCAAAATTCAACATGAAAATACATGGAGTAAGGCACCTTATTTATAGGAATGGGTACCTTGGAAAACATGACGAGAAAGGTAGGATGGTAAATGTGTGAGGGGCTGCCTTTAGGATTTGACTAAGTCAAAACCGCACCCTAGGCTTCATAAAGGGCTAGGCACAAGCTAAAATGATAACTACACCCCCTATTATGCTAAAGGCACATATTCTAGCCTATCTTGCTATTTGGACCCCTAAAGTGAGCCCAAATTATTTACAACATTTTTATTTTTAAGAAGACCAGAAGAAAGAACATTTGGTGTTTTGATCTGTACAGGCCAAACCTCGGTCATCTGCATGGGAGAAAGACATCAAACATCGGACATCGAACATTGGTGGTATGATAGTGATGGTGGGCCACGTAAGCTAGGTCCCACAAACAGTATGAGTTAACGAGAGTTAACACCCAAATACCAGAAAGACCTAAGTCACGAGAGGATCATGAATTGGGTGTGTATGGTACATTCGGGTACGACACAAGCAAGTGTTCCTTGGAGGCGCTAAAGCCCGTTAGGGTTAGGGTTTCCAATGAAAGACTGCATGCATGGCACGTGAATACTTAGGGCACCTACAAAACAGATGATGTCGCAACACTGGTACATGAGTAGGTACCTTGGTGGCTACGCTGTTAGGTCTATGCACTCTAGGAAAGGGAAGTCCTATGCGCCAGATTACGTTGAGATTGTGTAATAGCGGCGCAAGAACATTCCCCCAAGAACCCTAAGCCCACTAAGAGGCGTGTGAGCGTAACCCTAGATACAACCTAAAAAAGGGTGGTAAGAACCCTAGCAAGGTACGTCATTTCTAAGACTGAAATTGCTTTACACACATTACTGTTTCTTTTAGCCCTTACTGACTTGAGCGTCGGAGTGCAAACACGACCGTAAGGGCGCCCTTTGTCTTTGCAGAAAAGCGTTCTTCAACCCAAGGAAGTTCGACTGAAGGAGGAGAGAGGCGGGGCCTGCGACTGCTGTTAGAGTCAACCGGCGACCGAGTCAACTGGCAAGAACATGATCTATGCCCACTTCTTCTTCTGGTGAGGTCCACTAGATCTTTGGTGGGGTCTTGACTTGATTGTTGAGATGACTACTCAGAGTGTGAATGGTCTCTTGAGTCCTTGGTCATCTTCTTGTCTTCTTGGATTGTATCAGAGAACAAGCTATCTCCAAAGTGAACTAACCTGTTTCGCGTAGTCGAGGTGCTCGGAAATGGAGCATATAAGCTAGAAACCCTGGAGGGGGGAGCCACCCCACAAACGTGGAACGTGGCCAATCTCAAGTTTTACTTCAGTTAAGACATTTCATTTTGATGTTTTTCTTTTGATTAATATGATGTTTAAGGTGATGCTCATTTTCCCTTGAAGAGGTTTTTTAACGAGGTTATCTAGTGATAAATTTGTTATGAGAAGATGGTTCATTAGTTTTGATTGAATAGCATTGATGTAGCACATGGTAAGTCGACCAAGCTTGGCTTAAGTATGTCTACCCAAGCATAGGTGCCCTGTGAGATTAATTTGTTTGTTGATTTCCTTGAGTTAGTACACGATTAGTTGACCTAGCTCGGCGTAAGTACGTCCACCCGAGCATAGGCGCCTTGTGAGATTACTTTTTTTGTTGATTTACTTGGATTGGTGCATGGTAAGTCGACCTAGCTCGGCGTAAGTACGTCTACCTGAGCATAGGCGCCCTGTGAGGTTAATTTGTTTGACGATTTACTTGATTTAGTGCATGGTAAGTCGACCTAGCTCGATGTAAGTGCGACTACCCGAGCATAGGCGCCTTGTGAGATAAATTCATTTGTTGAATTAGCTAATTTGGCACATGGTAAGACATCCCAGTCCGGAGTGAATAGAGTCATCTGAGTATAAGCGCCGTGTGGAATGGGTTTATTAGATTTAGTTTGGCACATGCTAAGACGATCTAGCTTGAAATAAATGAGGTAATTGAAGTATAGGCACCTTGTGATGAGGAGTTTACTTAATCTAGTATATGGTGAAGATGACCGAGCATGGAATAGGTGCAATTACCTAAATAGGCACCCTTTGAAGTAAGGCATCATGAAATTGATGCAGTAATCAGACCAAGGGCTGCCCAGTAAGGGGTCTAGAGTTATTCGTGAGATTCAAGTTGAAGTAAAGGTTGTCCTAACCCCGAATGCATCACTTACTTAAGGGTAGACATTCTACCAAGGTAAATAAATTATTACTTTACGCTTAATTTAGCAGAAATTTGTTATATTAGTTGTGCTAAGATGAAGAGAATGAGTTAAGCATTGAGGCATAAATTTGTATACGCAATAAGGTCTACAAACGCTAAAAAAAATGCATAAATTGTTCAAAGGGTCGTAATGTCAATTAAGTGTTAAGTTAGTCCTCTCTCAATTGACCATCGACCACAGTTTTGCCCAGGTCTAATGCGGAAAGGTCCATTGTAGGATGGACTACGGTTGCTTGCTCCAAGGCAGTTTCGAAGCCGTCCAAGAAGGATTGGGTAGCATCATCTTTGAGAAACTCAATCATGTTGTTGGAGTCTTCTTCTTTATGAGCCATCTCGTTCTTTAGGTTCTCTATCTCTCCCAGAAGCTTGTCCTTCTCTTCGGATAGGGTCAGTGCCTCTTGGGTCTTCTCGGGATGCTCAGCTTTTTGATGCAGGTCGTTAAGTCATTTGATCTCCATTTGAAGGCGGTCCATTCCTTGGCGGAGCTCCATGATCTCCTTATTTTTGTGGTCTTCGGATACTTTGCAATCTTGCGCTTTGTCATTGGCCAAGCAAGCCAAGGCAAATGCTTGGCTGAATACCTTCAAGGAGTCACGATGAAAAAAGTCTTCATCATGTACTATTAACCAGGTTTTTTGTTGGAAGTGGGGATGAAGAAAGTCTTACCATGAGCAAGGACGTCGAAGTCAACATCCCATAAGCTTTTTCTGCGCGAGCTTTCCGCTTCACACTCTTAGATGGTAATAACCTCTTGGTGTGGAGCTCGGCCATCTGAGTTTGAATGTTCAAGGAGGGAGCTGCCTCTCACCTTTTTCTCTTGAAAACAAGGCCCGAGTTGGTTTGCTCGTCCTGGTCAGATTGGACTGGAGCAACCTCGATAGGGGCCTTCCTTTTTTGTGCCAATGAATCCTTGCTCACGTTGGCAGCTGCTCTCGTCTTTCTAATGCGCTAAACCATCTCCGCTTTGCCCATGATGGACAACATCCTTTCTGCAAAAATAGAAAAGTAAGTGGTTAATGACAGTAATAGAGTTATCTTTGTTATAATATATGGCCTTAAACGAGAGGGGGAGGGGGGGGGGTGAATTGTTTAAGAGAGGTTTTTGAAATCTTTTTAAAGTTTAACAAAAACTTAAAACAGAATTTAAATGAGTTTGAGCGTAAGAGAGAGATCCACCAACAATTTATACTGGTTCACTCTTAAGCCAAGAGCTACATCCAGTCCCTAGAAAACCACTAGGTAATCCACTAAGTAATCAAACCAGATTACAACACACAAACCACCAAGAGTATTGATCTTAACCACCTCAAGAGCACACAACACTCATTGGCAACACACCACCAGAAATACAGTAGATTGAGAAGAGATTACATTTGTTTACAGAACAATCTAAAATCAATACAATTGCAATCCTATTCCACTCTCTTAGAAAACCCAAAGCTCGATGTGAATGTTCAAATTTTGAAATCAACTTTTTCACAACTGAAAAACTCAAATTTATTTCTCTTGTTTGTTTGAAAACATAAACAAACCATTTATACTTTCCAAGATTGATCAAAGCAATTAATGAAGGAGCGTATTCAGTTGGAAATCATTTAAAGCACATTCGACCACCAAAACAAAAGTCTGTTAGGATTTTCAAAGAAACAATCAGTTGAAACCACGAAACAATCGATTGTTTGGTTTGGCAGTTAAGTCAACCAAACTTAAACAATTTTCAACCTTTTCAAAAACTCCTAAGATTAAAACAACCGATTGATTCGACAAAAGAAAAGGTTGTTTTTCACTTAGTTGTAAAAATACTTTATTTCAAAAAGGATTTAAAACACATTAGCTTTAGATTCAACAAAGGAGTGAATTACAAATTAAACTACCCAGATCCCACCCAAACACAACAACAACACCAACCTTTCATCAAAGACATAGGATTTGTATTCTTCAAAATCCCGAACCAGATTTTTGGGGATCCCATTTTTCTTGTTTTGGGGATAAAACCCCGAACCAAATTTTCCAAAAACACATTTTTGGGATGCCAAGACAGTTTCAAAGTTGGATTTACCCTTTGAAAGTTTATCCATAGTTTTTACAAGATAATGGATCTTACTCTCAATAGTTTTACAGTTTTTACAAAACTTGGAGTCACTCAAGTGAGAAGAGTTTTTGCAATGCATTTTAATTTTTTCAAAATCAATTTTTTACTTTTGTAGTTCTTCTTCAAAATTCGTGACTCTGTTTTCAAGCCAGTTATTCATTCCCTTCAATCGGTTGTTTGAGAGAGAAAATCGGTTAGCTTCTTCATGAGTTTCTTTAAAAGCTTGAAGTAATTGGATATAATTTTTACCATTTAAGGAAGCACAAGAACTTACACTGCTTGAGCTGCTTGAATCATCATCTCCTTCTGTCATTAAACAAAGATTGGCTTTTTCATATTCACTTGATGAGGAGCTGGATGAAGAGACTTCATTTCATCCCAACCAATATATGCTTTTTTTGATTTCCCTCTCTTTTCCTCATTGCTTGACTTCTTTTCATTGCCTTCTTTATTTGGGCAATCAGCTTTTATATGCCCTTGTTCACCACAATCAAAGCAAGTATAATTGTTATAACTGAAATCACTAGTTTTCTTGTTTCCATACCTTTTTTTGTTGGATTCTTTGTTGGGATTTCTCTTCAAGAACTTGCTGAAATTTTTGGACAACAAGCTTAGGTTTTCTTCCTCACTTTCATCACTTGAATCTTGGTCCTTCTTGTGTTTGACAACTTTCAAGGCAATGTTCCTTACATGCTTGTCCTCACTTTCTTGAACATTGAGTCTATTCATCTCCAACTCATGTTCTCTAAGCTTACCAAACAAGGAAGTTGTAGTCAAGGATGTCAAGTTCTTTGATTCAGAGATTGTCATGTCCTTAGGTTGCCAAGATCTATCAATACATTTGAGAATCTTGATGTTTAGCTCCTCTTTATCAAAGGTTTTTCCAAGACTCATTAGATGGTTGATGATGTGAGTGAATCTCCTTTGTACTTCAGCAAATGATTCTCCCTTGAGCATTCTAAATATCTCATACTCTTAAATTAGAGTGTTTCCTAGCTCTCTTCACATCATTTGTTCCTTCATGGGTGGCTTCTAGAGTCTCCCACATTTCCTTAGCCGATGTACATTGTGAGATCCTGAAAAATTCATCCGAATTCAAAGCAGAGGTTATGATATTCTTGGCAATGCAATCAAACATGGCCTTTTTATTTTCAGCATCAATCCATTAGGACCTAGGTTTTTCAATAGAAGATCTATCATTTTCAAATTTTGGAATAAAAGGACCATTTTCATTTGCATCCCAAATTCCTTTATCAAGAGATTCAACAAAGATGATTCAAACCATAGAACAAAGGTGGCCTGTAAATTGAGGCACCCTCCCCAAAAGGTAGTTTTACAACCATAGAAAAAAAATTTAGGATCGAACTTGAATATTTTTCAAGTACCAAGCTCTGATACCAATTGTTAGAATAGCCTTAAACGAGAGGGGGGTGAATTGTTTAAGAGAGGTTTTTGAAATCTTTTTAAAGTTTAACAAAATTCTTTGTATGAATCTAGAACAGAAATCAGGTTAGCCAAGAACAAAAACCAATAAAAAAGCAAAGCAACAGAAAAACAATAAGTTGTTTTTACGAAACAATTGGTTGTTTATACCAGTAAAACTTAAAACAGAATTTAAATGAGTTTGAGGGTAAGAGAGAGATACACCAACAATTTATACTGGTTCACTCTTAAGCCAATAGCTACATCCAGTCCTTAGAAAACCACTAGGTAACCCACTAAGTAATCAAACTAGATTACAACACACAAACCACCAAATTAGTGACCTTGAACCCTTTAAGAAACACACTCCAAGAGTATTGATCTTGACCATCTCAAGAGCACACAACACTCCTTGGCAACACACCACCAGAAATACAGTAGTTTGAGAACGGATTACACTTGTTTACAGAACAATCTAAAATCAATACAATTGCAATCCTATTCCACTCTCTTAGAAAACCCAAAGCTTGATGTGAAGGTTCAAATCTTGAAATCAACTTTTTCACAACTGAAAAAGTCAAATATGTTTCTCTTGTTTGTTTGAAAACATAAACAAACCATTTATACTTTCCAAAGATTGGTCAAAGCAATTAATGAAAGAGTGTATTCCGTTGGAAATCATTTAAAGCACATTCAACCACCAAAATAGAATTTGGTTAGGATTTTCACAAAAACAATCGGTTGAAACCACGAAACAACCGATTGTTTGGTGTGGCAGTTAAGTCAACCAAACTTAAATAGTTTTCAACCTTTTCAAAAACTCCTAAGAGTAAAAAAACTAATTGATTCAACAAAACAACAGGTTGTTTTTCACTTAGTTGTAAAAACACTTTATTTCAAAAAGGATTTAAAACACATTAGCTTTAGATTCAACAAAGGAGTGGATTACAAATTAAACTACCCA
>Ga0123342_1008111_pt1 | contig 13449 bp, 8 predicted proteins | sample Turbeawhitnodule_FD_89960 | JGI IMG/M metagenome (GOLD analysis project Ga0123342, IMG submission 89960) | Root nodule microbial communities of legume samples collected from Mexico - Turtle bean Mexico white nodule | ecosystem: Host-associated > Plants > Roots > Nodule | place: Mexico: Nepantla...
CCCTCCTGTACCATATCAATTTTAACCTTCACTATATCAATTTGTTAAATTTCCAAAACTACCCTTATTCCAAATTAAAAAATCCAAAACAATAATTATAATTGAGAAATAAAAGAATACATGTTGGAAAAAAAATTCTGAACACAAAACTAAAAATACATTATGGATAAAAAATTTCAGAATTCAAAAATATGTTCCGAAAATTGAAATCCAAAATATTTTAGATAAAAGTTTCAAAAATAATTTTTCCCATTTTTATGTAAAGTTATTTTCGTCATTTAGAAGGGTATTTTTGTCATTTTCTATAGCTGATTGGGTGCATGCTGAAATTGATATGGTGGAGGGAGAAATTGCCTAACCAAATACATAAAAGCAAAATATAGAAACGTTAATAAAAACAAATACTTACAAAAATAATTGTAACCTTAAAGCTTTCAATGTTCTCTCTAGTAATCTATTTATTATGCGGAGGCTTGTAATTAAATGATTTATTTAGTACAAAGTGATAACATTGATTTTAAACCTAACCAAACAGACCCCAAAACAAAAAAAAAAAACCAAACAAGGTTGAGAAATAGAAAAATACTCATAATGAAACTATTTTAAATAATGAGATTCAGACATTCATCTTAAATAATTAATATTAAACACATGTATTACTTAACGATACTTGTATGAAATTCGTAAGAGAGATATAACGTATCGGCAAAATATTTAATTAAAAAAGTATTTGATAAATTTTTAATAATTTTAACACGATTCTAAGACAATTTTAAAAAATAAAAATTTTATTAATTAATTTCAATCAAGAAATTCATCAAAAAGATTTCGTGCATCTTCAATTTTGTGACAAACACTAAAAATGCAAAAGAGCATTTTCACATCAACAAAGTCCCTAATCCCAGACTTCACTGTAACCCATGGATCCCTTGACCAACCTTAACCTCCGAAACTGGACCATTAGCCTTGAGGAAAGTGATGAAAGAGAATTGATCCAACCCAATTCAATGATTCTTGAGATCACTGAAAAGGGGCAAAGCTTTGTGGGAGCAATTGCTGATAGAGTAGCCTCTGAGCATTATGGTGAACATGAAAAGATTTGGGGTTTGAATGTAACTGAAAAGGGAAGCTGCAAGGAGCTTGATCAGAGTGAAAGGGACGTTGTCAAAACCGGTTTTGACCATGTGGCCATGATTTTGACAGATTTTGAAAGTGGTTTTGAATGATTTTATTTAGTGCGGGAGTGAGGTTCTGATAGAACGTGCGTGCATCCAAAGATAAAGTTTTTGCAGTGTTCTTTAGCCATAATGACCTCATTAATAAGCATTCACTAGAAGCAGAACAGGTGAGCCAGGTTCACGAATCTATGGTGTTTCTTCCATATTTTCGAATGATTTTTTTGTCTTCTAAATTTGCTATTCCGAAAACATTCTTTACTTACAGAGTCTTAGAAACACTTTTTGTTTACGGGAACTCTTAAGATTAATTTAATATATCCTAATGTAAATTCCATGCTATGGTATTTTAGTAAGTAGTTCATTGTGGCAAAAATATTTTATTATGCTGAAAAATGAACATACGTAAAGGTAAAATTTCACCTTGGATGAAAACAAACAAGTTAAAGTAATATAAAAAGGAGATAAACACAAACTGCATGATGATTTCATATTTTAGATTGAATATGGAGTGAAATTCAAATATATTTGTAACCTATTGTGGGTAGGCTAAGTGGTGTAAATTTATGTAAACAGTTAAGTTTACTTTATGTTAATGAATTTTAATCAAGGAGTGTCTGTAATTAATGAGTTCAGTTTCTGTGGGTATCTATTGGAGACATTTGAAATATATATTAAAGGTGTTTGGGATGCTGAAAACATGGTTATTTGTAAAAAAAATGATAAGGAAGAGAAAAGGAAAAGGTTTGCACATTATCCATATTTTTCTAAGTCAATGTTGAAAGCTACTACACATTACCAGTTTTTAAATGAATATGACATTTATGAGCATTGCCTCCTGAAATTTGAGCACTGCCATGTTAAAGTTGTAACAAAAAGGTGATAGATTGATCTAGGGTTGTATAAAACTACAGTTGAAGAGATGAGAAAGAATAGAAAAACATATCCCGAAACATAGAAAATAGACAAAAATGATTTGATTATTGTTGAGTATAATTGAGCTATGAGTGGATGGGTTAGCAATCTGGCAAAAGAAAGAGACTCTGAAATAGCATAGCCTTAAGAATACAAGGATCACATTTTTTTCAGGTCCATAATAGACGAGCACTTCACATGTTCAAGTTTTATTCCATGGGACCCCTGTTTGGGGACACGTCTAATTATACTTTAATCATTTCACCCATCACATGTCTTTGGGATAAGTTTCAAATAAGAATGTTCAACTCCATAATACTAGAACACAAATATTCTTGCTGGATTCTTTGAAAATTCCCCTTTTTCTATGCCTCAAAAGAAAAACAATAAATACTCAATGGCTTCATATGCACCATGTTAGCTGATGTCAAAGATCTACACCAATCTCCATCACTTTCTCATATGGCTGAGGTTTGATTAATCCCTCTTTAAGACAAGGAAAATAGAAGGTCCAAAGAGAGAAGAAAACTAATCAAACAATAAATAAACCACTGATAAAGGCACCTTTGGGAAAGGGGCTGCAATGACCCTATGATGAGGCTTATTTAGCAGAGGGAATAAAGCTGGACCGCCCCACTGTCCTCCAGAAGATAATAGAAACAAACAAAGCCTTATCTTTCTGTATTATTATATAAGGTTTTCAACAGATTTCTTTTACTAAACTTTATATTAGAGCATACTCAAGATCGCAAAAGTGGCAATGAGAAGGAATCATAATCTTACGACATGTTAATCTTAAAAAAATGTACCTCTTTTAAAAATGTACCCCAGAAAATATATTCCTGGGACATGTTATAATTTCTTTATATAAACACTCAAGGATCCTGGATTCCACGTCCCAAATGCAGAGCTTTTCTCTGCGGTTTCTCTTCAAGGACTAGTTCTTTATTCATCTTTTCAGTAAAGAAATAAAAAAGTTGGAAGTTTAAACTTTTTGGTTATGTAACCTTGTATACTAAGCTCACAGGGGATAAAGTTGGAAACTAACATAGTATTTAGCTTTTTATGCAGGTACATTAAAAAATATTACACTGTTTAATGGCTAAAAATAAACTATGATAGAGTTGTTTCTCTTTAAGTCTCGATTAGAAAATTTGTTTCGTGAATAATTAAATCTTACATTATTTTAAAAAGGGTTATAAAACCACAAAACTCTCTATAGAATAAAATGCATCCTATCGAATAATAATGATGTTATAGGACTTGATGAAGTTGGAATAGTTTTAAATTTTAAAGAAGATGAAACCTTATCATGTTGTGATGTTGAAGGAATATAGTCGTATCTAGTAAGCAAACAGAAGTGAAATTATAGAAATATATTTCGTATTTGATAATCAAAGCAACTAAACTGAAGCTAGAATTTATTCTTCTGCAACATCTTGCATAGAAAGAATGAGATGGCTTTTGTCCATTGTCTACCTAAAATAAGTTCAGTTTCTCGTCACCGCCACATGCATGCTAGTTGCTAGAATGTGACTAGTGACTAATGGTGGGGTAAGTGGACGTAAGCATAGCCACCTGGTTAAGACGTTGGGTAATATACCATTTTCTTCACCACTTCCATTCCTTTCCTCCTCTGTTCTATTGCTGGTTTTGCTGCCCAATTGTTTGGAAAGTCTGTTGCTCGGTCTCTATTTTCTGCAAAATAGTACCTTAATGTTCGAACTTGAGATTCCATAATGCCTTTGTTTAGGGGTGGATCTCTTTGGTCACTTCAAGGGAGTAAAATCCCAACTCTTCTTAATGAGGATATTGACATGAAGAATTTCACACCATAGGGATATTCTTCATCCATAAAGCCTTGAAATCAGTACATATACAAATATCAAGTTCACCAAGCTTTTGCATTCCCATGGTGCTACCACCTGTTTCATGGTTGAACAAAAAATATCAATACAAATATTATATTGAAATTGGTTAATACGTGCTAACAATATAATCATGCACTGCAATCAAAATTCAAGTATGGTAGTTATGGTATAAAGTTCATTGAACTTTTATTGTACAGGATGATGTCTGATAGATTGATATTCTAAAAATCATTTTAGATTATTAGTGCATATATTATTTACGCCAATAAAATACTTTATAAAATATATGCTTTAGTTGTAAATTTTACATATATCCACCTCTTTACATTGATATGCATGTTCTATAGCTGTCGTGAAAGTTATGCATTATAAGCTAAGTAACTAATAATATGATGAAAAAAAACTTCATAATCCATGGATGTAGTTTTACCTTAACCCTAGCGGCAGAGGAAGCAAGAGAAATTGAAGAGGAGGAGGAAGTTGATGCTGATGAGGTTGCAAGAGCAGACAAGCCAACATTGTACGTCATGGATTCATCAGGTCGAAAGAGACCATAGTTTCTTTCTGAGGTTGGTCCAGGCTTCAAGTCTTCATTGAACAACGCAAACAAGTACACTTCCAACCTCATTCTAGGATTCAAAGGTGTCCCTTCACCTGCCATTTGCCTTCTCAACAAATTCCTGTTGTAAGTTGCTGCATTCATTGGCGTGGCACCAACCTCATCAGCGTCTCCCTTTGATGGCCAACCTGTCTCAGAGACCCTAACCTCTATCCCCTTGAAGCCCATTTTAGCGATGGCAAATGAAACAGCATCCGCCATAGCATAAAGCATGTTATCATAGCGGAGATTGGTGTAAGGGTCAACCATTCCTGCATTTGGATTGAACAGCACGTAGTTCAAAGGAATCCCATTAGGACTATCCTTGTAAGCAAAGTAGGGGTAGGCATTGATCCAAAAGGGGGACTTGGAGGTTGACAAGAAGTTCAAAAACTGGTACATGATCCCTGATATTTCACTTTTGAAACTACCAGCTGAAGGAGGGTATGACGCAGAAAGCACTGCCAACGAACTAGGTGTTGAAACTTTGATGTTTGAGTAGCCTAACTGAGCTAGAGCATTGTGAATGTTCACCACTGCTGGCACAAGGTGCTGAATAAGAGTGGTATCATCATCAGTGAAGACCTCATTCCCAACCTGAACCCCTGTGATCTTTGTCTCGGGTAGGTACGGTATGATGTGGCTGTTCACCCATTGAGCTGCTTGTTGAGGATCATCCAACTGGCTTAGTATTTCATTTTCCACAGTCACAATTATTTCAATGTTTGAGTTTGCAAAAGAACTCAAAATCTGAGGATTAGTATCATAGATTCTTGTTTTTGTGAGGTTAAGGGTGCTCAACAATTCAAGGACTTTGTCAGGTGGTGGCAAATTGTTAGCCACTTGACCATAGTTGATTCCAAAAGACTCAACACCTTGAAAAAGTCCAATACCTGTGATGGTACAAGTTATTAGCTAAGTATGATAATCAGAAATACAATACATAAAGGGTAGGAGGCAAAAACAAAAAGTTGTATAGAAAAACAGAAGAAACAGGGTACCTGGTGAGAGAAAAACTGCAAGAAAAGCATAGCTGATAGCTAAATTTGGGATAAACGTTGCCATTATGAGTAAGGAAAAGAGTGTAGGATGGTGGAAGAGATATAGAGGTATTATTATACTGGGGAGGAATTCCTTTCTTTTCTTGTTTGAATATTTTGGAGGAAGAGAGAGACAAGGTAAATGAGAGGATTTGTGTTTGGTTCAGTTAGCTTGCCTTAGTAGTATTGCTATTACCCCTGGGAGCTTTTTTTGATTTGGCTTGGTTTCCTTATTTATATATTCTTAACGCTGCATTCTTTTGGACTGGGTTGTCTCTTTCCAACCCACGCCAACTTCCATTTTCCCTTTGACCTCAATAACTTTCTTCAGACAAAAGCAAAGGCAAATCCCACTGCTTGGTTAAATATTAGAGCCTTTCTGGCAAGTCATTGCAGAATCCCAAAAATTCAGGTAATGTGAAATTTAGAGGACCTTAATCATCACAGATTCCGTTTTAAACAAATGTGTGTATCTGTTCGGTGTGGGACTGAGGAGGCGTGTAGATTAGATATAATAGGTCTGCTGGAACTCATCCCTTTTGACTTGGACATGACTTCCATAATCAACATTTTTACCATTTTTATGCATTTTACTCCTTTTCTCCTCACTATACAATCACCTATCCCTGTAAATCTATCATTTTCAGAACAAAAGCATACATGGTGTACCTCTGACTTCACAATTCCATTTGCTCTTTAACTTTAATCATGCTTCTCATATCTTATGTATTATTAATAAATATTAATCCACATCATTCAAATGCTGGATACAAATTTAATGCTGATGAAAGTTTATTGTTTTAATCATTTTTTTATGGACCAAAACAAGAAAAAATATAAATTATTAGCAATCCCTTTTTGGTGGACTAAATGAGAATTGGGGTAAAACAGATTTTATGCATTCAATTTATTATAAATAAATTTTTTTATGAGTTTTATGAATATTTATAATATTATTATTCATAGTTTTATTATTTATAATATTATCCATTATGAAATTGAAGTATTTTTCTATTTTTTTACTGCATAATATTGATACATTATTTCATATAAACTAATGTTTTATTTTCTATTTATTATTTATGAAATATTTAAGATATTGTTGATTACAAGGTGTAACATTCTCTTTTTTTTCTTTTTTTTTTCAGCAATGTAACATTCTAAACTTTAATTATAATCTTGAGTTTATATATGTTATATAGAGTGTAATAGCTTGATAAATAGATAAATAATTACTTTTCAAAATTAGAGTTTTCTATGATTATAAAGAAAAATTTTAAAATATATAAATGGAGAAAAATGATGGATTTTTTTTTTAATTTATGTTAGAATGGTTTTCTTGTTCTTGGAATGTGTTGATGTGATTCTTCATAAACCTCGATTCTTGGTTGAAATATCGAAAATACTTACAAACTAATATTCAACACTTAAGTGTAATAAATACCTACCTTAATATGATACTAATAAACTTATTTATCCGAATGAATTTAAGTGATATGTAAGTGATTTGTATTAACAAAACTTTCTTTTTTTTATTATTTTTAATTTTTCTTTAATTTATTATTAAGATGTTTAATTGTATACGACAAAGTCTCAACCTCTATAACAAATACTTAGTTTATATGGTCAGGATCACATTAACTTTTTATAAATAAATCATAGTAAATAGAACTAAATAAACATTAATTAAAGAAATATATTTATTTTGAAAATTTATTTTAGCACGGATAAACTTTGAATAATTAAAGTAAAAACAATAGTTTAATAGAATTAGGTGGTGAAAGGAAAAGAGAGAGGTCGGTTATTCGATTTTATCCATTTTTAATTTTAATTATTTTTATTAAATAAAAAATGTCAAGTCCAAGATATATAGAGTAAAGTTTAATTATTTTTTTTATCAATGCAAATAAATATCAGTTTTCATTTAAATTTAAAAAGTATTATCTGTCTCATCAAAGTCTTTTATCTAGCACATAAAGCTACTATCAACAGTTACATTATCTGTTTGGATTTTCTTTTACGCAAGCAGCATTGTATGTGTTTATTTAGCGTAATGTTGCATTTTATAAGTATTTAAACTTATCATAGTATGCATATCATAAGCATTCAAAACACATTTATATTGCATTGTGCTTGTTTTTATTTTTTTCTGCAAAGAATATTCCAATTATATACATTCTCTATCCAACTGATGAAATATGAAGAAAAGAAGAAAAGACAACTACTACTCTTCAACGCATCTATGACCAAACCACACTTGGCACAAATAATAGTAAAGTGATAGTTGCAAAGAAAAAGAAGAAAAATATGCAACTCAACAAAACTACTTAATCAAATATATTTAATGCACCATTAAAAGCAACACACGCATTTAATATTAATAATAAATAGTTTAATGTTCGTCATAACAAATATGGAAAATAAAATAAATAAGAGATATGTTAAGTTTGAAGTCATGAACAATTGGACTTGGTTCACTAGACAGTGAGTGAGCTTAATCATTATGTTATCTTTTTAATATCTATTTAAAGAGATAATTGTACTAATAATTTAGTATGCAACATGAAAGAAATAAAATCTAATAGTTATCCGTATAGATGATGTAAGTTGCAGTTGACAACCGAACCACTTTAGATCTTATGTCGTTTATGTTCGGACGTTATATCGTGATTATGTATGTTATTTCCGTATACGTTTTTTTCCATTAAGATCATGAAGATCACAAATATTAAAAATTCTCTCATAGGACAAGAAAAAAGAGATAAAAAAAAATATACAACAGAACCCATTACAAAAAATTGTTACAATATTCTATCCCTTTGTATGAGAACATTAGACGTATTGAGCAAATCTATTTGTCCTTTGCAACGCAAATTTCTTAAGTCCATGTTAAGTATAATCTTGTTTTTTCTTTGTAAACACATACTAGTTAAGTAACTTGTTTTAAAAAAAATAGTTATGTAAAAACTTGGTTAACTTGAAAAAACTAATAAATAATATTCGTGTCATTAGTTAAAATTGAACTTTAATAATATTCGTGTCAATGAAACTTAACTAATTTTAGTCTAAAAATTGAAGGTAGGGGTAGTCTCACGTTTAGAAGTTTAAATAATCTTCTTCCGCAGCAATTTGAGTTTTCAAAATACAAATAAGTTTTTGCAAGAAAAAAAAAATACAATTCAATTTTGTGTGTGTTTTATGTGATTTACTACTAGAGAAAAAAGTTATTTATTTTTAATTACAAATGGGTTTAAGTTATGAAAAAATATCATAAAATCTAAACTTGTATAATTTTAGTTATTGAAAGTACATACATGGAAAGTAATATAATTATTTATCTATTATTACTTTTATAGATAATTCTATTTTAATGTTGTATTTTAAGTTTTTTTTCCAACAACAATTTTTAGATTGAAAGTATCTTTTACAACAATAACTAATTTTTAGTTATTTTTATTAATTGAATTTTTTTGTAATTTGGAGGAAATTAAGCATTTACAATTACAAAATTTAAAATTTATTTTAAAAAGTGTAAAAAATTCAAATTTCTGTATTTTTTTTATAATAATATGAACTTCTCATATGTAATAACGAGATGTTATACATATACTATCGAAGTCTTCATAATTGACTCCGAAGATTCATGTCAGACAAACAACCTGGGATCTCTAATATATACACAGGATCGATACCAAATATATTTTATTGAGAAAGGGATTAGATCCTTAATTTGTAAGTGATCACATGCAGAAAACTTGGACTATATATGTCGACAAGAATGATAATTATTTAACATAGCAATGCTTTCAGTGAATTGGTATTATTTATGAAATGATATATACATTCCAAAAAACTTTGAGCTGAAAAGGAGGGGGACAGAATGAGAAGTATACCTGTATATATGAGGTGGAAGGTAAATTATTTTTTTTTTCTGGTTGAAGTGTCATAATATGTTAGATCTAAATCAGCAGAAAGTAGTGGGAAATGTGCGTGTCATTGCTTAGAAAAACATTGTCTGGTCGGTAGGTTGTTTGGGACTTTTCTGGGTTCATCCATAGATTTCTGTAACATGCATATATAATGCTTTAGGGGTCATGGTCAGAGAGCCCTCCTTCTGTTTTTCATTGAATGAGTTCGATTTCGACAAAATATAGGTGGTCAAATTAATGGAATCTAAACAAGTGTTCATGTTCTCTTCCACACGAAAAATCTTGTTCGGATCAGACAACCACTCTAGCATAAAGTGTTTTGCCCCCTCTATTGTGGATGTGCTTCGTTCGTTTCCTGTTCCATGCAAACGAAAGGACACAGTAAACCAATACAGACTCACAGTGTATAGATTACAATACTTTTCCCTTTACTGCATAAGATGTTACATACTCATGTATATATGCATGAGTTTCGCTATCAGATACTATTAATAACAGAAAAAATGAACTCTTAGACAGGTCATACAATTTTGTTATTTTTCTATACTTTCAAATAATGAAATATTAAATAGTGTGTTTTTAGTATTTTTCAAATATATGGTTGTAAAAACCTAAGCAAGTTAAACTTGAATATATGATAAAATAATTGCACATGTATGCAGTTATGTGTAGTTTTGTAATTTGGATGAAGTCTCCTAATCCTAGTTACAGCTTTTGTCTATATAAAAAATTGCTTAGATTTTTTTTGTATAAAAGATTGGTATGACATGACATTATAAACTTAAACCATTCTCATTAGCCTAGGTACGTAAAGCAAAGTATATTCTAATCATTGGACTTATTAACTTCTTTCCTTTTTATATATCTATAAAGAGAGAGAGAGAGAAGCAATACTCCATTCAATTAAATTTCTGTGCTCAACAAAAAGAAAGGGAAGGAAAAAAATCACCAAATTTTGTGATGTAATTAGCAAGAATTCATTTGAAATTATTTGGAGGTTATTTGCTTATTTTCGAACATTTTTGCATATTCCTGTTTTGGATGAATTTTGAAAAGCTTTCCAAGGTGTTAATTAGGTTGAGTTAAACACGTTTCGAAATTCTATGTTACAAACCTAAAATTAAATTGTTCCCTGATACGTGTAAGATATACTAAGGATAAGTGTAGTTTATGAGGAAAGTAATGAAGAGATTTAAGTATATTGTGAATTATGGTATCCCCATAAATAAGTTTTGGTTATTTGGCAAACGGATTTGATCAAGTGTCAAGATCAATTAAAGCTCAGAGACAAAACATAACAACAACGTCAGGAAATGCAAAGAGAATTTACGAATGATTAGATATAAAGCTTCTGAAATCCACGTGCAATGGCCATCGATTATGATTTCTCCCAAACTAGACTAATGAGGGAAAATTCTTTAAGAGTAAGTTACCTCCATATCCTAAAATAAAAGACACGTCATTATAATTTACTTACTTAATTATATATATATATATATATGGTTTTTTTTTCATCTTAAATTCCTAACAATTTCTCTTTAAGGTTTGGTGTAAGTCTCTTCTATATTTGTTGAGAAGAAAAAAGAGAAAAGAAAAAATGCATTAATTTAAGATAGTGAAGCGTGAAAATGTGGAACAATTTAACAAATAATCCATGATATATACAATATATATCTACCACCAGACATGCTCCTAAACTTAAAACATCTCGCCTCAATTCTCTTAAAATGCATACTTTTCACTGTTTATCTCTATCCTATATCCAAATTATTAGATAATATATATTTCAAGCAGTTAGAGACAATTTTAGGTGAAAACTATAAGAATTAAATTATTAAAATCACGATAAAATCTCAAAATGAACGCAGAATTCATCCTTTCTAAACTCCAACCAAAACTATAACAAAATAAGTGTAAAAAATGCAAGTGAGAGTTTAATTACATCTTTCTATTAAAACAACTCTCCTTATATCTTATAATTAAAGTGCTAAATTAAAAAACAATGTAATATTAGAAAATTAAAATATTCTCTGTATCAAGGAATATTATTCTGATAATTAATTTTTTCTATTAATTTTTTCTGTTAATTTTTTTTCATTTTAACTCTTTGATGTCAATAATTTGTATTCAATGATGACGTGATTAATAGAAGTCAAAACGATAAAGTAACAAGAACTAAACTAAAAGTCTTCCAATATATGAAGAATATTATAGCTTTAGGGGATGTTGGAGATTAAAATATTATTATTATTATTAGATGGTAAATTTAATTTCATATGAATATTTAGTTTATGTAATGGATTGTTCTCAATATCTAAGGAATAATCTATAGTCAATAATGTTTAGAGAGAATATGTTATTTAGTATCACATTGTTTTATCATACAATGCACATCTTAAATAAGAGGAAGGAATGAAAATGAGTTTAATGAACTTGCATTATAATTGTTATAATTTTTAAGTTTAATTAAATTTTAATTTTTTCGTAAATTTAGATTTTTGTAATTTAATGTTTATAATTTTTGTTCTGTTTAACTTAAATCTTAAATCTTAAATCAAATGCTTACCATATATCAAATAACCACATATACTAAATTCAAAATATAAAAAAAAATTAGATATTCAATAGAACAAATTTTTTTAATACAAACTAAATTAAAAATATTTCTAAAATTTATGAGATATTTAAAATTTTAATGTAAAGATATCTAAAGGACAATGATATAAAATACGAGTGAAAATTATTTCAATTACATCCTAAAATAATTTTGCGTTGTGTCTAATCCAAGGTAAGTGGCAAAACTTTTTTTCTTTTTGGTGGTATCAAGTGGATACCATTTGTAGTTTAATCAGCCTAACCATATCCTTATCATCATCACATACAATTGGCCAATCTTCAAGTTTTGCATTTTCCTTCGTTAATTGGTTCAACTGTCAAATACCATTAATAACAGATAACTTTAGAACGTAAACCCTCGTAAATATCTTATCGATTAGCTTGCATGAATAGTTTGTTATTCTGTTTATATATGCTCGTTTGATTAATACATGGCTTGTAATAAAACTTGCATGCATGTATATGCTTGTTAGGTACAGTACAATTCTCTCTCATTCTTACATATTTCTATCAACACATTCATAAAAAATTTAAATATTTCAAAACAACTAAAGCTAAAGATATTTTATGAATGTAAATCAATTTTATAAAATTGAGTTGGTCTTGAATTTTATTTCTTAATATGGTATTAGAGTCTTTTAAAGTCTATTATAATCATAATTTGTTGGTCTTATCCGACCATATATTATCGAACTACTATAAATATAGATATCAATTAAAAATTAAAAAAATTTCATAATATATAAGTGAGGACAAATCTTACTATATAAATTGATATATAGAATTAAGTTATACTTAAAATCTATTTTTTAATAAAAATAATATTTATTTTCTTCATATGCGTTATTGATTTTACATTCAATATCTCTACATACAAGAGGATCTGATTAGATTATATCATTGATTTCTTTGCTATTAAATATATTCAGCATGACAGTTTAAAATTGATAACTTATCACAATTTAACTTTGTGGTTGAAAGAACTTTTGACAAATACTCAACTGAGCCGTTATAGTGTAAGAAAAGAGTTATGCGTTCCTATGACAGTGAAAGTGTTTGCTTGTATTAAGAATTGTGTAGATTGGTGGTATTAGAAAATTGATGAGTTATGAGAATTATGAATTGGTGTGTCAATAATACATACTGGTACTGATTGGTTTTGTCCACCACAGACTTTACTTTGTATATTCACTACTGATCCTGAAGAGTGGAAAAGTTGGTGTGAAAAATCACTTTACTTACGAATGGCATCACCCCAACCACTAGCCATGACTTGCATTGCATGTGATCTCACTGTTACAAAAA
>Ga0123342_1008112_pt1 | contig 13447 bp, 5 predicted proteins | sample Turbeawhitnodule_FD_89960 | JGI IMG/M metagenome (GOLD analysis project Ga0123342, IMG submission 89960) | Root nodule microbial communities of legume samples collected from Mexico - Turtle bean Mexico white nodule | ecosystem: Host-associated > Plants > Roots > Nodule | place: Mexico: Nepantla...
AATTTTAGTGAGAAGAATAAAGTGATATAGCCATTTTAATCTATACCTATATAAAGGGGTCCCTTCTTAACTGCTTTTAATTTTTTTTTCTATTTTATCCTTATATTAATATTTAATTTTATTATTATATTATGGTCATTGTGTCATTTCTTATTCCCTTCTTAATTGCTCTTAATTTTTTTCCATTTTATCCTTATATTAATATTTAATTTTATTATTGTATTATGGTCATTGTGTCCTTTCTTATTTTTTCTACAATATTTGGTATAGGGCGGTTTTGAATTGAAAGAAAGGTGGAAAAGCGGTTTTGAATTGAAAGAGATGTGGAGGAATGGTTATGAATTGAAAGAGAGGTGAAGGAGTGGTTATGAATTGAAAGAGATAATTTATTTTGAAAATTAATTGCATAATGAGAGAGTGTTTGTTGTATGAGAGAAAAAAAAATTTAATAAAATATTTGAAATAAATGGAGCAACCTTTTGAATGGAAAAAGATAATTTATTTTGAAAATTAATTGCATAATGGGAGGGAATGTCTGTTTTATGAGAGAAAAATAAATATTAGGAAATGTGAGTAGTGGTCAAACGTGAACAATTTGATTATTACTGAGCGCTTACCACTTTCTTCAGTAGTTTTCACCGTCACCATTTACATCCACCTCCTACGAATGAGTAGTTTTCACCAGTTACATCTACTCCCTTATAAGGAGTAGTTGAGCGGTTACCACTTTCTTCAACTTCCTTATAAGGAGTAGTTTTCACCCGTTGCATCAAAAAAAAAAAATGCTCATAAATTTTGATACATTTTGAACCCTCTTCCTTCACGCGCCATGTTTTTCTCCTACTTTCACCCATCTTAGTCCCTCTTCAATCACCACTGTACAACAACAACCACCAGCGTTCGAAGCAGAGACGTGTCTCATTGTTAAAGTTTTTATATCTACTTGTGTTTTGATCTATTAGATATTACATAAGTTGGAAGTTTGGTAATTTGTATTTAGTTTATTATTTTAATTTTTTCAACTTATTTGCCAGGAAAGATGTAGATTCAATTGATATGGTGATAGATTCTACAACTTCCAACATACAACCATTTGCATTATGTTTTGACATTGTTTGCTGGTCCATTTTTTTTTAAACCTTAATTTTAATCATGATAACCTTACAAAGTTCAAGATTACACCCAAGTTAAATCAAAATTTAATATTCAAAAACAATAAAATAAAAATATAAAAAAATTAACATAAAATCTTAATAAAACTATTATCAATTGTGCATTTAGATAATTTACATATATTCACATATAATTTAATATTTATTAAAATTATATGAATATATAAATAGAAAAAATAAAAAATACGGATACACAAGGACGTGAGTGCCTGTGTTCCCGCTAGTGGATAATAACACAAATAATAATAAAAATAAAACGAATGATATGAAGATAGTGCGGTGGTAGAGAAAGACTAATTATTCTCTTATGTTGTATTTTATACTTTATAATAATAAACAGGATATACTAAATGCGAAATAAAAAAAATCAAATGTTAATGTATCAAATAATTAATTGTAATTAAATAAAATAGTTATCCTATTTGATCATCAACGAGTTCTAAAATAGTAGTAGAACTTGGACCAATAAAATCAGTGTATTACTTTGTGTTGGATTTAATTTAATAGAGAAAAAAATGCAATTTTTGAATATGAGATAACATGTAATTCTATTTTATGTTTATACATCAGTGAGAGTGTGAAGAAGACAAAAGATTGCGAGGCATTTCAAAAATTTTGGTGAGATTATCTTAATTTGTCTAAGACACTCACCCAAACATTTAAAAATAAAAGAAGAAGTAGTTTTTTTTTCTGCAGCTACATAATTTATTTTGGCACCCCATACTTAAAAAATATCAAAATTATTCATTATGAATTTATAATTTAAAATATAAATCTTATTTGTATTTTAGATTATAAAATTCATAAGGGATTATATTTTAGATTTTACAATTCATAATACAATTTTTTATTTTGGATTTTATAATTCAAAATGTAAAACTTTACAATTCATAAACATTAGATCCATTTTATTATATTTCAAAAAATTACGTAATCTATAATACATTTTTGTGCATTTTGGATACGCTTTTTGCATTTATGAATTATGTAATTCGAAATAATTTTTTTTATACTAAAAATTTTGTGTATTTCGAATTGTGCGATTTGAAATAAAAAAAATGTATTTTAAATTGTATAATTCATAATACAATTTTTGTGATTAGATGATGAATGTGAGAGGCTATTACGTGAATAGATGATGAATGTGAGAGGCTATTACGTGAATGTTATTGTGATTCAGAAAATGAATAAGGGTGTTTAATAGAAAAGATAAAGAAAAGAATAAATTTGTTATTTCACTTGTTTGGATTGTCGGAAAAATTGTCTAAAACGTTTTATTTCTCAATCTTCATATATTTTGTGAAAAGTCTAATTTTTCGAAAATATTTTGGATTCAAAAATATCTTTTGTGCACTTTTCCTATTGCTTTTTATAAAAAAAGATGCAATAAAAAGGAAAACAATATTTTTATTTTTGTGTTCCATCTCACTCTCGGTCGTTGTCACCTATGTTGAAGAAATGTTTGGAATCCTGTACAAAATGTAGAGTTGAGTAAGTCGAGTTTAATGAATCAAACATTGAATGAAATCGATTCCAAATTTTAGAATTTAGAATACAATTTTGTACTCCAAATTTTAAATTTCTGAAGGTCCACAAATTATGTAATTCTGAAATGAGAAAAAAAAAACCATACACTTTTAGTGAAGGTTAATTTTGAAATTAAAAGAGTTGTGGAGGTGAAGGAAGAAACTATAGAGGTGGAGGAAGAAAAAAGAGAGCACAGTGATAATGATTATGCCCAGGCCCATGACGATCCATATGGTTGTAGAGGAAAAAGTGATGGGCATGGGGATTGGGGTGGGGTCCAGTATCCACCATCTCCATCGGAGAGAGAAAGCAGACAGGGTACAAAAGGGCTGATCCAGAGGCAGCTTAACCTCGCTTCGTGCCTATCCTCCACCCTCACACACGTACAATACAAACCCACCCTTTCCTCCTCTCCTTCTTTACCATTCTCATATAATAATACTTTAACATTATTTTCCATCCTTTTATCATTTCTTCCTTCCGATCCCAATTCCTCACACCATTTTCAGTTCTCAGGGTTAGGTTTAGAACCCTTCTCTGCCTGCTCTGCAATTCTCTACTCACTGTTATTAGCCACTTAACAATCAATACACCATACTCATTACTCATCCTCTTCTTTGCTTCTCTAACCGTACATTTAGGGTTTCTCTATAATAACAAGAATAACAATCTTTTCATACATCCGCAAAAAAAAATCACCTAAATTTCCCTTATTATTATTATTATTTGGCTTTATCTTTCCATTAACTAGGCTTCAGCTATTACGATAATAGTTTTGGAGAATGGACAAGAAAAAGGTAGCAGTTCCCCTCGTGTGCCACGGTCACTCTCGCCCCGTGGTCGATCTCTTCTACAGTCCTGTTACGCCTGATGGGTTTTTCCTCATCAGTGCAAGCAAGGGTACCCCTCTTTCTCTCTCTCCCTCTACAATTTTTGTTTTTTCAGCTTTAAATTCGGGCTGGTCACTGTTTTCGTGTCTCAATTTGGAACAATCATTGTCTTTTTTGGTCTTTTTCTGGATCTGAAATTATTTTAGGTTTGTGTTGGTGCCTAGTCCTCAAATTTTGATTCCTAAATGCACATCGTGGTGGCTGTGGATAATAGCATAATGTTGCTTGATATTATTTTCCGCGCTCGAACAAAACCAAAAGAAAAGAAAAGAAAAGAAAAGAAAAGCATTTTAGGGTATTATTGCTGCTGTGAGGCGCAGTTAAATTATGTATTTCGGCACTGAGTGTCCGAGCTTGTTGTATTGGTTTTTGATGTATCGAAGTGGAGTGGAAGATTTGATGCACGACTTTTTTCTTGGTGTTCAGATTCTAGTCCTATGCTCAGAAATGGAGAGACTGGGGACTGGATTGGAACATTTGAAGGGCACAAAGGTGCTGTGTGGAGTTGCTGCTTGGATACTAATGCCTTACGTGCTGCAACTGCTTCTGCTGATTTCTCAACGTATGTGATTCTGTTTTATTTGTGATTTCCTTTTCAATGTGTTAGCTGTTAAGCGTTTACGCTGTCCCATGCATTTAATGGTGTTGTTACTCGGGATTTATACCATTTATTTGATATTAGTACTGTGTTTACTTGTAAACTTGTTTTCTTGCTTGTCTGTGCACTCTCTTGTTGGATCCGTTTATGTTATTACTTATTATTGCGGTAGGAGCACGGTCGTGTGTTTTGGCAGTCGTTGAAGTATATTGTCTTGACATGTATTCTGTAGTGTTGGCAGCTAGATCTTCCTGGTAATGGACTGACACATGTATTAGCTGTTGGGTTTCTGTACATTAGAATCACTCTTTTTTTGCCTTTCTTACAACATAGAAGTGGTATGATGTGTTCAATTTAGACTCAACAATTAATCTAGCGCATTATATTATGAAGGTTTTAGTTCATTGATTAAAGGTTTACATTTGGTTTATTGAGCAGGAAAGTTTGGGATGCTTTAACAGGAGATGAATTGCACTCATTTGAGCATAAGCACATTGTTCGAGCATGTGCCTTTTCAGAGGTAGATTTGGAAGTGTTTTTATTTTTCATTTATTACTATGATTTTTGCTGAAATCCATTTCTGGAGTAGGAAAAACCAATGCATCAATGAGTTATAAAAGCATAAAATAAATTGGACCATGCTAGTTGACATGAATTGAGATTCAATTAATTTGATTTCATACAAATAGTCACTCCATTGATTCAGAAGACATTGACATTTGTTTGTTGCTAGCATTATTGCATGCTGAGTTTTGGTTCCTTTTTTGATTACATGTGACCCAAACAATAAAATTATATTCGGTTTGGTTTCTGAACTTAAAAAAACCCAAGCCAATCTAATTTTTGCGGTTTGGTTTGGATTGACTTTTAGTTTTGTTTATAAATTTTTATTATTAGTCTGATCCTTTTGACATGACGGTCCAATGCTATCATGATGAATAATTTCATTTCATGTTCCACTATAATTAAAGATCTGTTCTCTTCAATACTGTGTATAGTATTACAGAATTTGTTTACATATACTAGTAGCTTTTTTTTTTCCTATTAGCAAAGGAACTAGAGTAAAATAGGTACCCTTTTACAACAAAGGAAAAACAAAAAACAAAGGTGGTTATGTTGTATTTCTATATTGTGGCATAAATACTAGATAACTCCTAAGATCTACCTTTCATAAGCCTAACAAACTCCTTGCACACTCTTATACAATATTGCGTGAAATTCAAAACTGAAACATGAAAACTGACCTCTTCATATTGTTTCTTTCTAGTGATATTTTATTCTGTTTTACCACTATCCCCTAAGGCTAATAATTTAGTATTTACACCACCACGACAACTATTCCCCTACCTCATTTATATAATAAACATACTACTACTTTGCTACAAATTTATAGGCATACGTCAAGTTAGATTTTGCTCTTGCTCACATACATATCTCGTATATGAGTCATATAATAAGTAATATAATATTTAAATTATTGTTTGGTTCAAACTGAATAGGTTCTGAAGTGTTTGACAAAGAAAATCCAAATTGATTAAATACTTTTGGTTTTAATTGGTTTTTGGTTATTTTTTTGATTCTGAACACCCCAAATGCTGAATATAGTTGGAACTTTAGGAATTTTGATTCTGTTGCATTTCCAAGTTCCAACAATCCAGATCTCAGTGGCTTCATACTGTAGAGTTTATGTAAACTCATGGAGGGTCCGCAAAGTTGTAAGAGTAAACCAAATATGAAATCAATATGAAGGTTTAAATACTTAACTACAGTATCCAAAGAAAATATAATTGTAGAATAATAAATATCCAAATTCGAACTTCATAATGAAGCAAACCACAAACACAAAGTATCATTGTGCAATTTAAAATATTACAGAAGTGACCAAATCAAAAGTTCATAAGGTTAAGTCTTTTGGTGCTGCAGGTAGATACATTTGTTAACAATTTAAGCTTTTAACTGGGTAATCAAGTGGCTCATTAAACATTCAGTGTAAATCCAATTTTTCTAGGCTAGTGAGGGCAGGCACAGCAGAATATATAAGGGAAGAAGGGTAGCCAAAATGCTCGCTGATTCCATCCACCATTAAATTCAGATTTTCAAAATGTGGAAGGTTTAGTTCCTCTGGAACATCGGAGGCCCAACATTGTACAATAAGGGGAAGCTGTATGGATCTATATGTTTTGTTTTAAAAATTTAGGTGGATATTATAAGGTTCTGTTTTGAAAATTTTATCTAATTATTTGAGCATTTATTTTACGTCTCTTTATTTGATAATTTATCTTGATGCAAATTTCATTTTCCACCAACTTTAGGGTGTGCTTCGATGGGGATATTTGGGTCAGGAATTCAATTTTTAAGTGAGTTTTAAGTATCATACATCAAAATGACTTGTTTGTATATTAAATCCAAAAAAATTATAAAAATGATGATAGTTTCATAGTTTTTTAAGCAAAATGTTGCAATTTTAAATAACACTTAAAAGTTAAGGAATTCTACATAACTCTTTAAATGAAGGAATTTCAAATAACAGGTAAAATGATTTTTTAGCAATTACTTTATTCAAACAAAAAAATTGGAAAAACACAAGAAATGAAAGTATTGTCTAAGCAAAGTATTGTAAAAATGAAAGAAATTTAATCTGAGTAATATTATTCCCATGCATTTTAAATTCCTTGGAATTTTGAATTTCAATATCAAACACTATTCTACATCTCATTTCTGTGTTTTAATGTTACTTTTACACTGCATACAAATCCTTTGTTGTAGATAGTGTTTGCACATGTCTTGCAGATCTTCTTTTTCAATCCCATTTACATAGATTTTGCCTAGAAATGCTTACATTTTCATATTCATTGACATTTTATACCTTTGAGCAGGATACTCACCTTTTGCTCACTGGGGGGGTGGAAAAAATTCTCCGCATCTATGATATGAATCGGCCTGATGCACCACCCAGAGAAGTGGATAAATCCCCTGGTTCTGTCAGAACTGTCGCCTGGCTTCATAGTGACCAGACAATTTTGAGTTCTTGTACCGATATGGGAGGAGTCAGGTATATTTTCCATTTAGTTTTTGATGCTGAAAGTTTGTCTGTGTTGTAAATTGTGTGCTAGCTTTCTCCTTTTTATTTTAATAGTATACATATTAGCATTGCATATATTTTTTAATAGTTGATGTTTCACAGGTTATGGGATGTAAGAAGTGGTAAAATAGTCCAGACACTTGAAACCAAGTCATCTGTGACAAGTGCTGAAGTGAGTCAGGATGGCCGTTATATTACAACTGCAGATGGTTCTACTGTAAAGTTTTGGGATGCTAATTAGTAAGTACAAGCCATGATGGTCCATGTTTTTTTCCCAAATCTGCTTATATGGTTTATCATCTTAGTTACCTTTGTTTTCAGCTATGGACTGGTAAAGAGCTATGATATGCCCTGCACAGTGGAATCAGTTTCACTAGAGCCTAAGTTTGGGAACAAGTTTGTTGCCGGAGGAGAAGATATGTGGGTTCATGTTTTTGATTTCCATACAGGCAATGAGATTGGTAAGCTACTGACTGACCATTATTTCTTCGATCTTTTATTGTGTGTTCTGTTTTGACGATCAATCTATGTGACAGCATGCAACAAGGGACACCATGGTCCTGTTCATTGTGTTCGATTTTCTCCTGGTGGAGAATCCTATGCCTCTGGATCCGAGGATGGAACCATCAGAATATGGCAGACTGGTCCATTGACTCTCGATGACTCGGAGGCTTTGTCTGCAAATGGATCAATTGATAAGGTGAAGGTAACTGCAGATGAGGTTTCACGCAAGATTGAGGGTTTTAATATTTCTGATGAGGGGAAATCTAAAGCCAAGGATGAGGCTGTGGAGGAATCAAGCAAATAGTCGTGCATTTTGTCTGGCAGAGTGTTAGAATTAACTAGATCAAGTGCCTACTTTTGTACGTGATTAGTAAAACTAAATTTTGTAAATTTTAGTTTGTTTGAGATTTTACTGAATTGAACGAGCTTGTTGCAGCTGGCTGAAATAAGTTCTATGTTTGCTTTCATTTCAATTCTGACATGGGAGTTTATGGAATATAGGAAATGACTTGGTATACTTGTTCAAGAATCATGGGCATCATTTAAGCGGCTTTAATCAATTCATTCTGGCCAGTCCAATTTTTTCCGGGACTTAGTTTATTTTTTCTTGCTTATAGGTGCTATCTGGTATTTTAAGTTAAAAATAGTGCCAAGCTTGCATAATTATGTTCCATTTCGCTTTTACTACAAGCATGCATAATTATGTAGATGGAACTATTTTATACTCCTTGTCTAGCCATTTTCTAGTTTTCTAATTAGGTCCAAAACAGAGTAGATGGATTTTATATTTAGGAATCATTATGTGGAGGTTGATCTTTCGTGTTTACCAAATCTTAATATTTAAAAGCTTTTCCAATGTTTGTAGAGAATAGTGCTTAGCCCAACAAGGAGGGTATGACTATAACTTGTAAATTTGGGGTTTTTACACGATTTTTCTTTCCAATATGAATGGTTTCTTCTTTAGGTGCGGTGGGAATATTTAGCGAGATTCTGTCAACAATGTGGGTTGAAGAAGCATTCTATAATCTTACTGACAGAGCTCTATATAGAGAGCATAAAAGGCAATAGTTACATCATTTATTTTAAGCATAATAAACCTTAAAAAATCATACTTCGTAACTCCTAAAAAATAGGAAAGGTTGCAGCTGTTATTAGCAATGTGCACTTGCACAGAAGCGTTAAATATGAATAACCAAACTAATGAGAAGGTTTAGGCATTGAGATGTCGACGAGAGAACGCAGTCTAGTTAATACATGAGTGATGGCAGCAATTATAGCAATGTTTATTTACCCCTTACGTACTCAATTCTATTAAACAAAAATGTACGGATGTAGTTTATATTCATCCCAACACACCTTAATTTTATATAAGCAATAATTAAGTATTAAAATTACGATGATAACTCAATCATGTCATTTCACCTATATCTTTATTTAAGATAGTGTTAGAATATTTCTTCAGGCATCCCAATTAGTTTAGTTTATAGGAGACATTTTAACCTAACAAAAGAAATATGTATCTTCCTTATCTTCTGGTTGTTTCTCAATCTTTTATTAATCTTAATTTTCAAATTAGTTGTTTTTCATATTATTAAAAAAATATATTTTAAATTTAACTCAATCTTATAAAATTGACTTATAAGATGAAATTTATATCAAAAAAAATATTCTTAATGTAATCGATGGACTTACAACACATATTTTTAATAATTTTTAAAAAAATTCAAGGAAAAAATAAATATTTTGAAAAGCTTTTAAAACCAATTCTCTCTCTTAATTTAGTAAAGTCATCAATTTTTTTCTAATACTTTTTCTTTAATAGAACTTGTCAACGGAATTTTTTTTATAATTATTCCTTGACTCCTTAGTTAATGAGTTAGTTTTGAGCATCTTTGACAACGAACTTTTTGAATCAGCATATTCCTTATTTTATTTTTAAATCTTAGATAAGGTAACACCCTTGACCTACTCATAGTCCATCCTTTTTTTCTAAGAGTAGAACCTGTGAACAAAGCTTCTTCAACAATTCTACCATAAACATCAACGTGTAAATATCTTTATTAGAAGGAATTAGTGGAACACTATTTTTCTTTATTGCCACTTAAAGTTCCTGATCACAGAAACTTACCAAGATTAACTAATGCCAACAAAAAATCCGTATTGATGCAATCTTTTTAGAGGATGATAGGAGTGTGACCTATTAATATGTTGTGGTTTAAAATACTTTTCTTTTTTCTTTTGTTCCTTTTCATGGTTTAAAATTGACTTATAAGATGAAATTTGTATCAATTTATATATCATAAAATGTTCTTATCTGTAGTTGATGGACTTACAACACATATTTAATACATTTTAAAAGAATTCAAGGAAAGTACAAATATTTTGAAAAGCTTTTAAAACCAATTCTCTCTCTTAATTTAGTTAAGTCATCAATTTTTTTTAATACTTTTTCTTTAAGAGAACTTGCCAACGAAAAACTTCTTATAGTTATTCCTTGACTCCTTCGTTTTATTGTCCAACAATGAGTAAATGAGTTAGTTTTGAGCATCTTTGACAACGAACTTCTTGAGTGAGCATGTTCCTTCTTTTATTTCTAAATCTCAGATAAGGTAACACCCTTGACCTACTCAGAGTCCATCATTTTTTTTTAAAGAGTAGAACCTGTGAACATAACTTCCTAAAGGAATTCAACAATTCTACTATAAACATCAACGTGTACATATCTTTATTAGAAGGAGTTAGTGCAACACTATTTTTCTTCATTGCCACTTAAAGTTCCCGATCACGGAAACTTACCAAGATTAACTAATGCCAACAAAAGATCCCTATTGATGCAATCTTTTTAGAGGATGATGGTAGTGTGAGCTATTGATATGTTGTGGTTTAAAATACTTTTCTTTTGTTCCTTTTCATGGTCCATTCCTAGTGAAGTAAATATGTCTATTATGCATTCTTTTTAGCGGTATGTAATCGACCATGCATAGACATATATGATTGAACCCTCACGAACCTAACATGTTCCAGTTACCCAAGCCTAACCCTTATTTTAAGATAATTAATTATGTATAATCCATGTGTACGAAATCATTTCCTAATTACTAGATTAACTCGGTAAATTGTATCAAACCGAGCCCATCTACACAGTAACCCTCTTTTTGACCCTATAAATACATGTGCAAGAACAAGACAAATGTACACATTTATAACTCCCAACTACTGTATATCGAATATTGACTTGAGCGTCAAATGATTTTTTTCAGGTAACCTCCCCCTATGACCGAAGACCGACGACCGAATGAGAACGATAGTCGACACGTGGAAGATCGAAGGTCATTTACGAACCATAGGATTAGACCTTCACGACCCATACAAGAACACCAACCAATTTCTACTCTATCTCGAACACTCTAACATGTTTAATCCTTAATAAATTCTTATTTTTTAGATTTGTGGTCACCATTGTGTCTATAATAAAGAGTTAATCTCAGTAAAGTTTAAATCACAAAAATAAATTCTTGTTTTTAATTTCGTGATCACCATTGTATTTATAATCAATCAAATTAAAAACATAAAAAGAATTAACACAATGAAATCAAACATACCCAAGTCTAAATGATCCCTAGATGACAAAAATACACTGAGAAGGGAACTTTTGTTTATCACCATAATAAAAATACAGAGGACCATTAGACTCAACTAACATTTAAAAAAGATTTTTCTTAGAACATTTGATAAGATGTTAAAAGAACAAGTAGTGAAGTCATCGATTGCCCTATTAGCAACAACCGACCCATTCAATTAGCTAGTCGGGTACTACAATAATGCAATAGAACTTGTGGTGTTGGATTATTAGGGTGAAAACTCTTGCATGTAACTCAAAAAAACTTGCAATAATATCGGAAAAAAAATCTAGTTGTTTGAATGCAATTGTGTCAGTGCGCATTCAACACACATTGCAACCATCCACAATTGTGAAATCAAACGATCATGAAACTAAGACCTTTCAACACCAGACGAGATGTCACCTCCCATTAATGCCATCGTTACTAGAACCACTAGGCTTGGATCAATACCATCACAAATATAGCTGGGAGAATCTTCACCTAAAAAATTTATTTTTTGAAGACACTTTGTCAGGAATCCTCCTTTAATCTTTGGAGCCAGTGTACGACTATAGCATGGAAATCAATGTCAATGAAAGACATTTATTTGCTTATGTGTTTGTTTCAGTGTTTTACTATGGACGAGGAGAGAAAGACACATATCATATGTGTTTGTATCTATTTAGAAAAGCAGAGATTTACCTTTTCTCCATGTGTCAAGTGATTTGAGGAGAAAACTATAGTAAAATGTATTGATTTACTATCTTGTCCTTGAATAATTTTTTATACACATATAAATAACATTTTATATATTATAATAAAAAATATTATATATTTATAATATAAATATAAATAAAATAACTAATTTTAATAATATAATACAATAGTAATAAAATAAACATATTTATATAATAATAATATAAATGTATTTATATAGTAATAGGAAAAAAATTAGTAATATAAATGTAAAAACTATGAAATAATAGTAATATATTTAAAATTTAAAATAGGAATAATAATAATAAAAATATATAAATTACATATTTAATAATAATTAAAATAAATTTATTAAATAATAATATTAACAATAATAAAAGTTAATTTTAATTTTGATTTGATTTTATGAAAATATTTTTTTATATGTATTTATAAAATTTTAATTAACTAAAATTAACACAAAAGTATCTCATATTTTATTATTTAAATACTTTTTTAAGGAAATGGTAAACTTGTAAATTTACATTTTACACATTTTTAAAAAATAAAATTCTCCTTATAACCATCATATCACTCACAACCTTCAATAAACTTTCCTCACAAATTCATTCACTCTAACATACCTTATGTTTTGTTTAGATTAGAGAGTGAATTTGAAATGATTTGAAGAAAAAGTGTGAAGAAAATGAGGCTGTTTGGATTAAGATAAATAGAGTAGAAAGTATAAGGAAAATTTATAAAAAGTTTGTGAATGATATGATATATGTGGGGTAAATTCCCTATCTAGCATCATTTACATTTTTATTTTCCTAACTAGCACCCTTTTTTTTATTTCTCTATCTAGCACCCTTTTGTTTTTATTTCCATATCTAGCATCCTTTTATTTTTTATTTCCCTATCTAGCACAATTTAAAAAATAAATAAAAATAATAATAAATTGTTATTTTTTTAATAATTTTAATTTTGAATGCATTAAAAAATAAGTATTTTTAATGTTTAAAATAGTTAAAAATATAATTAATGAATAAAAAAAAGTAATAAATTAAAAATGTTTAGTTTAAATTTTTTTTTTTAAGAATGAAAAAAAATAAGAAATTAAACCCTACAACAACATAAAAGTTGAATCTATAAACATAAATTAGTATTTATTTTCATTATTATTGATGATGTAATCATGTTAATTTCAAGTAAAAAATACAAGACATAATTATAAAAAAACCAAAGTCAATTAATATTAATTAATAGTGGACACACAAATAATATTGAAGTGTCTACCCTAAATGCAAAATCCTAAAAAAAACTAATGCAAATGCTACACTTAATGCTTAAAAATGAGAAGAAAAAAATGCAAAAAT
>Ga0123342_1008113_pt1 | contig 13446 bp, 9 predicted proteins | sample Turbeawhitnodule_FD_89960 | JGI IMG/M metagenome (GOLD analysis project Ga0123342, IMG submission 89960) | Root nodule microbial communities of legume samples collected from Mexico - Turtle bean Mexico white nodule | ecosystem: Host-associated > Plants > Roots > Nodule | place: Mexico: Nepantla...
GGAGTGCGATCGGCCGCAGCGGCGCCGCTCTGTTCTTTTGCAGGTTCTTGAGGTGGATCGTGACGAAGGACGGAGTTTGAAGCGGTGCGCACGTCGATCCAAGTTTGACGAGGCAAGTTCCAATGTTCTGGTCAACAGGCAGGATCACAATATCTTACCTTACACTACAAAAATAATCATGTAGATCCATGCCGGAACGCAAACTGGACCTCCAAGGTTTTCTTCTTCCTTGTCTTTTTCGTTACCTAATAAATTTAAATACTTGACATCTTGGACAAAGAAGTTTTTGGATGAAATTCAAACACCTTCTAAAGGTTCTCACCTTCTAAGAGGATTTTCATCAACAAGTCCTTTCATCCCCAAATATTCTTTTCAAACATGGCTTGTATCTAGAACTTTCCCATTTGAACTCCCTAAGCTTAAGGAACATAAGTTTACTTCACATACCACACCTCGCAATATCTTATATGTGAATAAGCTGACTATTTTTTTTGTAGAATTTCTAAATTCGAGGTCAAATTCTCTCCAACTTTGGGGGCATGATACAATCCAAGTAGCCAAGAAGATGACCAAGGAGTCAAGAGACAATTCACACTGTGAGCAGTCATCTCAACAATCAAGTCAAGGCCCCACCAAATATTAGACGAACCTCATTAGAAGAAGAACTTGGCATAGGCCATAACATGTTTGTAAATAATTTGGGCTCACTTTGTCCAAATAGAAAAAATAGACTAGAGTAGGTTCACATAACATAAAAGGGAGGGTACTTAGTGAAATGGGCTTGTACCAAACCCATTTTTTGAAGACGAGTTACCTAGAATTAAGGTTTTTAACCTACCTTCTAGAAGCTATGCCTCAAGGTGCGGTTTGACCATGGTCAACACCCTAGGCAGCCCCTCTCCCTTGCCATTTCTACCCTTCACCCATCTTGCCTACCAAGGCACCCCTTTCTATAAATAGGGTGTCTTGCCTCATGTATTTTCAACTTGATTTTGAATAGTAAAGAAACTCTGCAAGTGTGATTTTGTGAGACTTGTGATCTCTCATGTTGGGTGGGTAATATCTCAAGTGGCGGCTCTTGCATCACTCATCTTGGAATCCCTGTACTCCAAGTGGCGTGACTTCATTTCTTCCATAAGCTCTCTTCATCCCTTTCTTTTGTTATTTTTATTCACACCATCCTCAATTCCATATCCATCTTCTTCCACTCTTTCATCTGTTCTTTACTTTGTTCTTCTTTTTTATTGTTCCTTGTCTATATTTCTGCTGCATCATTCATCACCTTATATTAGTCTTTTCTCTTTGCCCTTCTGAAGTGAACCTTCACACTTCCTTAAGCACTTGGTTAAGTTCGTGTCCAGTGGAAATCTTCTTAGGGTTCTCACCATAATTACTAAAATGTGCAATCTCAAACAAGAGCAACCAATAAAAATGTGCAATCTTAAAATCAACTCACATCAAGGTTCACTTCAGAAGGGCAAAGAGAAAAACACAAGAATAAGGTGATTATGATGCAAGTGGCGGAATTTAAGAACAACGGAAGTAAAGGATGAATGGAGATGACCAAAAGGAAATGACACAAACAGGAACATAAAGAAAAATGTAAATGGAAAAATGGAAAGGAATGGAAAAGATGAGATGAAGAAAGCTTATGGAGATTGGGAAAGATGAACACACCACTTGGAGGGTGGGAAACTCCAGGATAAGTGAGGAAGAGCCGCCACTTGAAATGCTCACACACTCAAGATAAGACCCCAATTCATTTAGGAGACAAAGCTCATTAATCAGTCAAGTAGAGTTTCTTTACTATATTCAAATCTAGGTGAAAATACATGAGGCAAGACACCCTATTTATAGGAATGGATGCCTTGGTGGGCAAGATGGGTGAAGGGTAGAAATGGCAAGGGAGAGGGGCTGCCTTGGGTGTTGACCATGGTCAAAACTGCACCTTTAGGCATAGCTTCTAGAAGGTAGGTTAAAAACCTTAATTTTAGGTAACTTGTCTTGAAAAAATGGGTTTGGTACAAGCCCATTTCACTAAGTACCCTCCCTTTTATGCTATGTGAACCTACTCTAGCCTATTTTGCTATTTGGACCCCAAAAGTGAGCCCAAATTATTTACAAACATGATTTTGTCTTTTAAGAAGACCAGAAGAAAGAACAGTTGATGTTCTAGTCTATGCCAAGTTCGTCTGATATTTGGTGGGGCCTTGACTTAATTACTGAGATGACTGCTCACAATGTGAATTGTCTCTTGAGTCCTTGGTCATCTTTTTTACTACTTGGATTGTATCAAAATACCCCACAACCAAATACTCAACAGAATCAAATGCAAGATAATGATGATGAGCAACAAAATTCACCTCGTCAAGATTATAATAATTATTAGCTTTCTTAAAAACTTTGTAATGACTTTAATTTCATTTTATTAGATGCTTTTTTAATGAAATACATTTGGATATTTTGAATATTTGGAAATAGTATTGTATTCTATCATGTTTTTCAACTTATGGGCAGGTCTGAATATTGATGAATATTTTTCTTGAATGAATTCTATTGAAAACATGAATGACTATTGGTATATGCAGGTGTGGAACTGATTTGCAATGCTTTCAAATATTAAAAAAAGGAATTACACTTACATACGAATTTATCTGTATGTAAACCTGCACATACTTACAAACGGATAATTACATACAGATCTCAAATTCGTATGTAACAGTTACCTACGACACTTTTACATACGAATTTATGTCCGTATGTAACTATGTTTTACATATGGATTTAGTGTCTTACATACGGATTTGAGCTGTGTGTAATTCTAAATTTTCTTGTAGTGTTATAACCCAATATTGCTCAACACTCAATTTACGTCAGCTAAAGTAATAAAATTATGTTATTCAATTCCTATTTTTTGTTGTTTGACATGCTTTGTCAATTAGATTGCTTTTTTCTCTTATTTATTGTTATTTATTGCAGTTTTTGTTTTCAAAAACTTTATGTAATAGGTATAGAATTAAAATAGTTAATCAGTTGTTTATTTTCAATTTCTTGATTAAAAAATATAATAAGCTTTAAAGTAAAAATGGAACTTAAACAATAATATTTATAACTTACACATATAATTATATGACTATATATTTTATTTTGGTTTTTTTTATTTTACTTCTACAATAATTTAAATCTTACGTGAATTATTATTGTTTCATCTAATTTTTACTTATACTTTTTATTTATTATGGTATCTAATTTTTAATTTTATTTTTTATTTATAAATATCCGTGCACGGCTACTGGCTAGTATTTCTTCAATGGAATTTGTTTTTGGCTTGATAATAAAATTACTAGACTTTAATATATTATTGGACGTAATATAATTATATAAATATATACAAAAAAAACGGAACAATCTAATTGAATTCAAATATCTTTTATGAAATAGTTGTTTAAGAAAATATCAACAAACCGAACTTTATTAGCCAAATTGGATCCAAGCACAACTCTTAATAGGTTCTTTCATTTAATTCACAAACATTGGAATAAACCAAATCAACGCAAACAATTATGGTATACGAAAACAACCCAGATCATTTTATTTATTATATTAGTAATTATTTGGAGGTGTAGTGCATGCGGGTGATTGAAACATGAAATTCATTATATATAGTTGTACAGTAAGAAATGATCGACCATGTTCTTAGGCTAGTGCAGGCCGTACCATGAGTTGTTCTGAAGATCTTCAATTAGTTTGTTATCCAGTTGAAGAGCTCTGGCGAGAACCTCAACAGAAATAGGTGGATTAGCTTTAAACAAAGCTTTTCCAATTGTGATAGTTCCAGGATTTTGACTGCTAAGACCAGCAATAGCAACAGCATTGCCATATCCGACGTTGAGTTGGAAGTGAATGAGACCAATTGGGAAGACAAAGACATCACCCTTGTTCAGAACTTTGGTGAAAAGCCGATTTTGATTTTGATTGGAGGTCACAAATCCAACATAAAGAGTCCCCTCCAGAACTATAAGGATCTCTGAAGCCCGAGGGTGAGTGTGGGGAGCGTTTAAACCCTTTGGTGCAAAATCTATGCGAGCCAAAGATATGCCCAGCGTGTTTAGTCCAGCTAGTTGATCAACAGCCACAGCAGTCACCTCAGCACTCAACGGGTTGTCGGTGTTCCCAGGTTCCACATGTAAGAAAAAATCTTCAGCTTTCACAACCCCAGGATCTTTGCAAAATTTTCCATTCACAAATACTACAAATTACAAAGCGATGGTTAGTATAATTCTTACAAAGATCTATCTATCTATTTGTGTGTGTGTATATATATGTATTTGAAGAATATTTCTACGTACCACCATCGCGTTCCTTGGCTGCCACACAAAAGTCTTGCAGAGGACTAGGATCGTAGGCAGAGACAACTGAGGATGTGAAAGCCAAGAGAGCAACAAGCAAGTACGCAGCTTTCATTTTTCTCCTCTCCGTATACTCAAATGATTCTGCTATGTAATGTTGTGAGAAGTGAATTTTGATTCATTAGAAGCTTGGTATTTATAAGGATGAAGCATTAATTAGTTTACAGATTATATTTACACCGTAATCTATTTTTTATTTAGTGACGAACCATTCCTTAACAACTACATGTGTGCTTGATCAAAGAGTAGACTAAGGAGATGCCCAAAAGGAAAACGCAAGTGTTTCGGTATTACCTAATCACCTGACTTTGCTTGTTATACTTGTTCCAGTAATATTATTTTATGAGGGGATGATCGTTAGCTATATCGAAGTTGAGTTTAGACTTTGTCTCAATATGTCACATTGATGACGATAGTTTAAATGGGTTGAATACGGAAAATTTTGTGAGGGACTGGGTCACAATTATCAATGAATGTATATTTACGACGGTTAAACCTGGAGACCATTTCTGATGCCCCTCCCTCTCAACAAAATTCAGAAAATGACTAATAAAGTATTTCAATGACAGAAGAGTGTTTGAAGATATAATATGAACCATAATTTATCAAATGTTAAGAGATATAGTTTGACTTTTAAGCGTTTGGTGCAATTGCTTCGACGACTTAATGCTTGATTTAAATAATTCCTAGTGAAGGAAAATGCGTATAATATAGTGAGACTCGACGACATGCACTAAAACCTAATACTTTTTTTATTCGGCAAACGGAAATAGTTTTAGTATGTAGGATGTGAAGACATCTTATTTTATGAACGAGTCATGGATTTAGAATCTAAGATAGGATGAATGTGATAATATTTGAAGGAGGAACTTTTCGCAATGCCTCAACACTTCATCCACTAGGCATTGTTCATCCTTTGTTTTCTGTTATATTATATTTGTTTTCAGTAAACTTAAGTTAAAGAACTTTAAACTATTTCATTTCTTCAAATAATTAGTATGTTATAGTTTGTCTTTCATTAGCATTTTTAGAGACCGTCTTCAACATTGATTATTTGAGAAACTTTTAATATTTTACAAGTTTTCCACATCTGTTGTTAATGGATGTTGAAAATAACTTTCTAATACCAATTATACAAAAAAATACTTGTTCAAATAATGAGAAGATTCAACTTTACATAAATTTTAAGTTTCGTATGTTAAATGTTTCCTATGCTTATATGAATATCATCATTTAGTATCCCTAGGTAGTTCAAAATTCATGACAATAGGAAACATCGAGTTTAATTGATAGCTACACAGACATAAGATGGCAAGTAACAAAGATAATTCTCTCGGAGAGGACATAACAATAATTTTCACTAGGAAGGTAAAGTCACAAAATGAAATACAATGGTTTCATACTTCTAAAAAAAACAATTCAAACTCAAACCAAAAACTCTATTTCTCTTGTATAATTTTTGGTTTTGTTCAATGATGATCTCTTTGAAACTTTGGTCATTATATAGGCTTCAAAAATATTGTTACTTAGTTTGATTTTTTGTCAATATTGTTACTTAGTTTAATCTTCATCGATGATATCTCTTGATAACATGCTCGTAAATTCTTTTATATTGATATGGTTTGATATTGTGTCAGATTGGAAATCTAAAGCTACTTGGGGGCCATCAAAACATGCATAATTGGAGGTGTGTTTTTCTCTATACAATTAATGATTACTCAATGTTGACATGATCATTCATGATGAAAAAAAAATCAAAGTTCCCCAAGAAATTTAAGCATTGTACACTTCTACTCCTAAAGCATCCTAAAGCAAACTAGGAAGATAGTCAAGTTTTTAAGCATTGACATTAGTTTGGAATTATGCTCTAAGAAGTTTGAAAACTTCTATTTTTCATACTCCACAACAAAATGAAGTTGTTTAGAGGATGAATATAACCTTCTCTGAAAGAATAAGGAGCATGTTGTCACATTTTAGTTTAGATAGACTCTATTAGACTCTATCCAGTCCACCCACTACATTTGAAAGCATTACTCCGATTGAGGTATGCCCCAGAAAGCTAGCAGAGTGCACAAGGTTGAAGATCTTTATTTGTCCAGCCTACTATCACTTAGATGATTGTAACCATGAACCAAGTAATTGTTTGTGTTCTATGAGAATGGAGTGAAGGTGACGAATTTTGATAGAGGACCATAAACATAAGGAAAGCCACCACAATATAAGGTTGAAAGTAGAGAATCCAAGGCACAACAAATATTCATCTTTGAAACTTTGTACCAAGATATGTAAAATTATACTAGGGTTTTTCTTTATCTTTGACCTTGAATTTTGGGTCACAACTTAGAATAGAATGAAAACCCTAAACCTTGAAAGCTAGAGGCACCATGGATAGTTTTAGAAATCATAACTTGCATGGCAAGCTAGGGTTTGTAGAAGCTTGGGCAACGAGGCTTAAACCCTAACCCTAGCTTGTCATGTAAGTTAGGGTTTTGGTAGCTTCTTCAACATGCCACCTTCCCTCTTCCAAGCTTATAAATAAGAGCCTCTAGATATGTAAAATTCAGACTTGCATGTTCTTCCTCAATTGTGTTGTTCTTTGATGTATTTCATCTTTAAGTCTTTTTCACTTATTGAAATTTAGTTTAAATGGTTAAAAGTGCATAATCTCTCTTGAACCATCCAAAGCAGTCACAGTTAGGCTTATCCTTGCATGCATGGTTTGATATAAATTTGTTTTTTCAGTTTTCTTACATTTTAATCAGTTAAACTTGCTTATTGTACTGGACAAGAGTGCTCGGGACCTCGGTCCAGGTATTTAGGGGAGGTCAACTCGGTGTTTGGGTTCAAGAGGTGGGTCGTGAGCTCGACCTAGATTTGGTCAACCCAGAAAAGGTAGTTAAGATAAATGATAAAGAAATATTCTATATGTTATCATATTATTCTGAAGATGAAAGATATAATTATTATTGTTTAAATTTGTTATCATATTATTCTGAAGATAAAGAGATATTTTATCTCTTGTGATAATATGCAAGTTAGTTATATATTAAATAATACATATTAGTTACATATTAATTAATAGTTGTTATATATTAATATTTTTGTTATATATTAAAATAAGGTTATTAGCAGAATATGTTTTTATCCTAACAGATAAGTGTGTGTGGTTGTTAAGATACGTAAATACATGCATACAATGGTTAGTTGAAAAGGTAAATTTGCTAAGTAAGAGAAGCATCGTGAGAAAGGGTGCTCATGTATAACAAAATATTTTCCTGCTGTTAGTACCTGAAGTGGTGCCCCATTAGCAGGTGGTTTTCTGTTATTATTCTATGTTTTCAGTAGAGATAGAATTCTCATGAGAGAAAGTTGTTACAAGAGTAGTTATAAAAGGGGATTGAGTCCCCCAGTAAAGGTACGTTGTTTCTGAGCCTGAAACTGAATACTTATTTGATTTTAGCAAGCTCTCACTGACTTGATTGTCGAAGTGTGATCAATATATAGAGCCCCCTCTCTCTCAACAGAGCGATGTTCCAGTGCACCAGGAGGAGACAGACTAGAAGCGGATAAAACTTTGTCACCCAGTCAACCCAAGATCAACCGGGGAGAACATTTGGCACCCACCATGGGACCCGATAAAACTTTATCCCATCCACAGTTGTGATTGAGCCTTCTGACGTGATGAAGAACACGAGGCAAGTACCCCTGGGATCTGAAGGAAACGATGATTCCGCTTTACAACAATTCATGGATGCCATGAGAGTCTTCATTGAGAGGAACGAAAAAGTGTCGAAGAGAACAAGAGTGGATTTAGGAAGAAGCCAAGGCTGAGCAAGTGAGGCTACGAGCGGAAGCCCAAGCTGAGCAAGAGCTCCTGTAGGAACGTTTGATTGCAGAAACTTGAGACCTCCCGATTAGCTATGGAGGAGCACGCGCAAACCAATGAGGAGTTGCGGAAGAGTTTGCAACGATGTGACCAAGTTCCACTAGGGAGCGAGCTATGAATTTGTCATTGAGAGACAATCCCTAGCCATTCTCACCAGAAATAATAGTTGAGGCCATACGATGGGTGTTTGGTCAGTTTCACGGGAGATCAGGTAGAAGTACGAGGGTACATTGAGTTGAGGACAACCTTCGTTGATGAAAACGCGACCAGAACCATCGCCATCAGCCACAACAGCTCATATGAAGATGAGACCGCGTTCTATTGAGGGAGGAATAATCACCATAAAAGCTTATCAGAAGACGACAAGAAAGTGCTACAAAGGAGAACGTTGTCGACGTGCTCGGAATGGAGCGTATAGGTTGGAGACCCTAGAGCGGGGAACCATTCTTCGAACGTGGAACGTGGCGAATCTTAAGTTTTACTTTAGTTAAGGTATTTAGCTTTAATGCTTTCCTTTTGAATAATAATGTTGTTTTAGGTGACGCTCTTCTTCCCTCGAAGGGGCTTTTTAATAAGGTTATCTAGTGATAAATTTGTTCTTCAAAGGTGGTGCATGAGATTCGTTTATTAGTTAGCACAAGGTAAGGCGACCTGTCTCGGTGAGATTATCCAAGCAGGCGCTCTGTGTGCGAGCACAAGGTAAGACGACCTGTCTCGGTGAGACTATCCAAGCAGGCGCTCTGTGTATGATTTTTTTATTCATGATCAGGTAAGGCGACCTGTCTCGGTGAGATTATCCGAGCAGGCGCTCTGTGTGTGAGCACAAGATAAAACGACCTATCTTGGTAAGATTTCGAGTAGGCGCCCTGTGTATGTATTGACAGATAAGACGATCTGTCTCGGTAGGATTCTGAGTAGGCGCCATGTGTATCTATTGACAGGTAAGACGACCTGCCTCAGTAAGATTTCGAGTAGACGCGCGACGTGCAAATTGATTATTTGTTGTTAGGTAAGATGACCTTTCTCGGTAAGATGATTTGAGTAGGCGCCCTACGTGTAAATTGATTTTTTGTTGTCAGGTAAGACAACTTTTCTCGGTAAGACAATATGAGTAGGGGCCCTATGTGTAAAATGATTATCCATTTTCAGGTAAGACGACCTTTCTTGGTAAGACTATCTGAGTAGGCTCCCTGTGTGTAAATTGATTATCCATTGTCAAGTAAGACGACCTGTCTCGGTAAGATTATCTGAGTAGGCGCCCTATGTGTAAATTGATTATCTGTTGTCAGGTAAGGCGACCTATCTCGGTAAAGATGATTCGAGTAGGTGCCCTGTGTGTAAATCGATTATCTATTGGCAGGTAAGATGACCTAGCCCAGTGTCAAGCATGACCACCCGAGTTCGGGCGCTCTACATTTTAATTTGATATGGTTAAGTTGTTTGATTTGAGGCAAGGTAAGATGACCTAACTCAGTGTAAGAATGAGTTATAGGGGCTTTGCAAGAAGATGTCATGGTTAAGTTTGTCTCAGTGCATGGTAAGTCGGGATATCTCGGTGAATGGTGAAACGCCATGATACTAGTAGAAATACAAGAAAACTCTCCTCGGTTCCAAAGCTGCGTTGTTGAGGAATCTAACGAGGGAAGGAAGGTGAAACTGGACTTGTTAGATGAGGTGCGTGAACATAGTCGTATTAACTCAGAGGCTTTAAAGAGAAGGGTGAATCTGAGGCAAAAGACCAAGACGAGACCTTGGCAGTTCAAGGTTGTCGACTTGGTGATGCAAAAGGCCCATCCCTACTAGTTAGAAAACAAGTTATCTCAAAAGTGGGTTGGCCCGTTTCGCGTAGTCGAGGTGCTCGGGAATGGATCGTATAGGCTGGAAACCCAGGAGAGGGGAGTCATTCCTCGAACGTGGAACGTGACAAAATTCAAATTTTACTTTAGTTAAGATATTTTGTTTTAATGCTTTCTTTTTTAACAATGTGATGATTAAGGTGATGCTCTTTTTCCCTTGAAGGGGTTTTTTAACGAGCTCATCCAGTGAAAGTTTGTTCTTGAAAGATGGTGCATTAGATTTGTTGATTTATTTGAGTTAGCACACGATAACTTGACCTGGCTCGGTGTTAGTATGACTACCCGAGTATAGGCGCCCTGATGGAAGAGTGCCTTCATCCGTTGAGGTTTCTTTGGTGGATTGGCGGAAGCTTCATGGATTGTAGCGGACAAGGAGCTCACTTAGAGCTTGAGGATTCCTTGAAGGTGAAGGATAGGTATGGAGAGTGATAGGTGAGGCCTAATCACTTGGTCTAGTGGAAAATAGAAGATCAAACGTGTATCCTAGGGAGGGTAGAAGACAAGAGTGTAATTGGCACAAATTTGGCAGCAATTCACTCATTGATTAATCTTGATATTACATGAGCCAAACCCTCTTATTTATAGTGCTTAGAGGGCTGAAAATTCAAAAGAAAGTGGAGGGAAATTCAAATGAACTTCCATCCAAAAGTGGCGCCTAATTGAGCACATGGGAGGGGTGTGACTAGTGTTGCATGCTCACCCCCTCTATGGGCTTTCTAAACCGGGCTTGGTTAATTTAGAGGTTTTAGAAACCCTAAATTAACCTAGGTTGGTGTTTTAGGTGCCAAAATTAATTCTAAGAAAAATTACAAATAAAGTTCCTATGTTAATTTTGACAAGAAATTAAATTCTACTCTACACTAGAGTATATGGCATTTTGAACATGTATAATAAGGTTTCTCTGCCATCAGTAGCAACATTCCAATCTTCTTGGCCATAGCTCTAGTGGTTGGCCCAAATCTACTCTTTGGTGGGCTTTCATTGGGGCTTGTGCTTGGGCCTCTTCCATCATCCTCTCCCTCTTGAAAAGGATTTGTCCTCAAATCCAATGCTTCTTCTTCTTCATTATTACCTACAAAAGGAGTTAAATCAATGACATTAAAAGTATCTTGTACTCCATACTCTGTAGGTAAATCAAGTTTATATGCATTGTTATTTATTCTTTTGAGGATTTGAAAAGGTCCATCACCTCGGGGACTAAGTTAGGACTTTCTCTTAGTTGGAAACCTATATTTCTAAGATGAAGCCAAACTAGGTCTCCTTCCTCAAAAAATATTTCTCTATTCCCCTTATTGCTATGTTTTATATATTTCTCTGTTTGCTGTTGTATTTGTTCTTTAACCCTCTCATGCATTTTCTTAACAAATTCAGCTTTTGTAGCTCATTCCTTATTCAGAAAGGTGTGTGGATTAGGAAGTGGCAACAAATCTAAAGGAGTAAGAGAATTAAATCCATATACAACTTCAAATGGAGAAATATTAGTAGTCTTATGAACTACCCTATTGTATGCAAACTCAATATGAGGAAGGTACTCATCCCAAGATCTATGCCTACCCATTATGACCGCCCTAAGCATAGTAGAAAGAGATCAATTTACTACTTCCGTTTGGCCATCTATTTAAGGATGGCAAGATGTTGAAAATTGTAGTTTAGTTCCAAGCTTTTCCCAAAGGGTTCTCCAAAAATGACTTATGAACTTTGGATCTCTATCCGAAACTATGCTTCTAGGTAACCCATGAAGTCTTACAACTTCCCTAAAGAAGAGTTTATAAATATTATGAGAATCATCCACCTTGTGGTAGGGATTAAAATGTGCCATTTTACTAAATTGATCCACAACCAAAAAAATGGAATCAAAACCTCTTGCAGTCCTAGGAAGTTCTAGAATAAAATTCATGTTAATGTCTTCCCATGGAGCACTTGCAAAAGGTAAAGGAGTATAAAGTACATGGGACATTGTTTTAGACTTAGCTTTTAAACATGATATGCATCTAAAATAATGTCTTTGGACGTCTCTTCTCATATGCGGCCAAAAGTATTTTCCTTTTAAAAGCTCTATAGTCTTATCAACTCCAAAATGGCCCATGAAACCTCATTCATGAGATTCTTTTACAAGAAGTTTTCTATGTGTTCCTTGAGGTATACAAAGTTTTCCTTCTTTAAAAAGATACCCCTCAGACACATAAAATCCTCATTGCGCTCTATGTTCACATTTAGCAAAGATGGATGCAAAATCATGATCTTCTTTGTAAAGTTCAATTATGTTTTCAAATCCAAGAATTTGGGCTCCAAGTTTTGAAAATAGAGCATGCCTCCTTGAGAGAGCATCGACCACAATGTTTGTACTACCCTTATTGTATTTGATAACATAAGGAAATTGTTCAAGAAATTTCATCCATTTTGCATGTCGTTTGTTCAACTTATGTTGACCTTTGAAATATTTTAAAGACTTATGATCACTATGAATGACAAATTCCTTAGAAACTAGATAGTACTCCCAAGTCTTTAAGGCCCTCACAAGTGCATAGAGCTCTTTATCATAGGTGGGGTAGCTGAGGGTGTTTCCATGAAGTTTTTCACTAAAATAAGCAATTGGATGTCCACCTTGCAACAACACGACACTTATGCCTACTCCCGATGCATCACACTTTAGCTCAAAAGTTTTTGCAAAATTTGTTAAGGCTAGAATGGGTGCATTAGTGAGTTGAGCTTTTAGCCTCTTGAAGGCTTGACCTTGCTTCTCGGTCCAACTAAATGGAGCGTCTTTCTTCACTAACTCGTTGAGCGGTGAAGCTAGACTTGAGAAGTTAGGCACAAATCTTCTATAAAAGCTTGCTAGACCATGAAAACTCCTAACATCTCCTACATTTTGTGGTGTTGGCCTTTCTTGGATGGCTTTAATTTTCTTGGGAGCAACATGTACCCCATTTTGTTAACTATAAAACCCAAAAACACTACGCTATCAACACAAAAGGTACATTTATCAAGATTAGCAAACAAACAATTAACTCTAGAAGCAGAACTTTAATCGGTTAAAATAGCGATTTAACCGGTTGTTTATGACAGCGGAAAATACAAACAGATATAGAGAGAAAGGATAGAGAGAATTACACACACAGATTATACTTGTTCACTCTATCACAGAGCTACATCCAGTCCTCAGTGAAAGCATTGAGTTTTCACTATGCAACCAATCACAGATTACACAAACACCACACACAAAGAGGTGACTTTGAATCCCACAAAGCCTACTCACCCTCCTTGCACACAACACACACCTCAAGCCAGAATCACA
>Ga0123342_1008114_pt1 | contig 13445 bp, 3 predicted proteins | sample Turbeawhitnodule_FD_89960 | JGI IMG/M metagenome (GOLD analysis project Ga0123342, IMG submission 89960) | Root nodule microbial communities of legume samples collected from Mexico - Turtle bean Mexico white nodule | ecosystem: Host-associated > Plants > Roots > Nodule | place: Mexico: Nepantla...
CTTGCCTCCATTTTCTCTCTGTTGTGGGTCAGAATCGACCCTTTTACCACCAAAGTCACTGGTCCTGATGTTGAGCAGTGTGGAATCAACTGCTAGAGAAACCAAACAACTTTGTCACACACCAGTGTCAACCAACAACATAAGCCTGGTGGGAATGTTGTGACTGGGCTCATGTTGTGATTGTCTTCCAATTCTTTGGTTTACAACATTTTGTTATTTGTTCTTGCTTGTTTAAGTTATGTGCAGTTAAATGGTCCACCATACACAAGAAATCATGTTAAGTTATGTGCAGTTAATGTGGACCATACAGAAGAAATCAAATTAGAATCAAATTATTCAAGGTTGTTTATTTTTTTGTAATACTTTCAACATACCTTCCATTCTTTTGGAGCTGTTCATCTTATTTATAAACTATTCATCAGAAGACAATATCCTTGTATACACATCATTGCTATCTGAATGAGTTTTTCTTCTGATTTCCTTTCTTTGCAGTGCAAAATAAGCAACTTCTGCTTCTGCAGACACCTGATATATGTTTTATATTATTATTTCACCTTTTCTATTGCTGAGCTTTTACTTGCATTAGTAAAATAAGTGAAGTTATAGCTTCATTAATCATGTGAAATTCTCTTTGCCTCATCAACTTTTGCAAGATATACTAATTAATGGTTATCTTTGTTTGAATCAATTTTACATTTGTAGGAAGTAGGTTATTTTACACCATTAAACTAAAAGAAAATAAAGAGCAAAGTAGAGTAACTTTTTGAAGTTATTTTTGGGGTAACTTCATTATTTTCTCATTAATAATATTCTATGTATTTTATATGTTAATTCTCTTTTTTTTATTCAAAACTTTGTATTAAGGACATGACAAATTGAAATTAGTTTATTCATATAAATTGTACATAATATAGTATGAAAATATTGTTTCTTCTTGTTTCTTATTTTCTCCCATAAGGATGAGCTATAACCCAAAATACACAAGAAACAACATTAATTTCATTCATGCAAACCCATAGCATCATGTAAAAATAAATGAGAAAAGTTAAAAGGCATGTGAGCTTTAAATATTTTATGGTATCATTAATTCATTATCATGTTATTCATATCATATGTGCCATTATACTTCCATCAATTTTTTCCCCTTCAAATTATTAACTATTGTACAATTTTTTTATTCATTTTTACAAAAATTCACAAGCAACATGAGATCTAATTAAAATATAACTTTTACTAAATATTCTACTATTCAATATTTTTAGATTGAGTCATATTTTCTTACAAATCTTATTGTTAGAGTGAACATTTCTTTTACATAGACTATGCATACACAATTTTATATTATTATAAAATTATTTTATGTTTCTTTATATGAATCAAAAACAATTTAATATATATTTTCAGAATATATTAAGATAAAAATAATATGGATAATTATGATAATATGAAACTATAATTTAATGGTAGATCAACCAAATTAAATTTTTATATAAAATTATTAACGTTTTAACATTTAATAAAAAATTGTACCTGTATAATTTGATTTTTCCTTATAAAAATAATATTAATTTTTAAAAAAATAAAATTTATTTTTAATATGTAAAATTTTAAACAAAATTGATTCTATTAAAAAGTTAAGAAAATGAAAGTCATATTTTAATGCACAAATAAAAGAATAGAATTCAACATAATTAAATTTAAAAATGATAAAATATAAATTATATTTTCAAATATTACTTCTATCTAATAATCCTGCTAAACGCAACTTATTAATTTGTATATATTTTTTAAAATTATCATTGTAGTGTTTTTCAAAAACATTCTCTCATAAAATATCCAATATTGAAAGAGCATATTTAGAATTCTTAACATTAAAATTTATACTAATTTTTTTTACCAAAAAAATGGAACATCTTTATGCAAGTAATTAAAAGAATAAATTTGAATCTTTGTATATAAATAAAAAAAATAAAAAATTGGAGTCATTACCTTATCTGTCTTTAGTTTAGCTGAGAATGATAACTTAAAAGTTGATGTAACTGAGTTATTCAAATATTAGTAATAAGATTATTAAATGAATAATTAATGTGATACATTAATAACTAAATTGGCCAATTTTTCTTAATGTGAGTTGATGCAATTACATTTTTGTTAATAAATTTAATAGCTTTTTTCACGAAAATAAGATTTAGAATAATTTTTTAAAAGATTTTTCATAAATATTTCAAGAATAGAAAAACAAAATAACTTTTTTATAAATTAAAATTAGTTTATGTGTATATTAAAAATAATATCTATAAAACTAATATGAAAAAGATTATAAATTAGCTAGTAAATAATGTGTTTTTAACTTGTAAGAAAAAAATTTATTTCCTAAAAACATTTATAGAAAATTTTATCTACTGAACATGTTTTAATCTATTCTTAGTGTAAAATTCAGAATTTTTATTAATTTGATGCAATTTCATCTCTTAATTATTAAAATAGATAAATTTTTTTTAAAAATACTAAAATAAATATTTTAAAAAAATTTTATAAAAATGGGTAAATCTTTTTACTTTGGCACGACATTAATTAAAATTTGGTTATAATGATTTTAGCTCAAATACATTAAAGTTGTGTTACCTTGACACGATTTCTTCACAATGAAATCGTGTTACCTTGACACGACTTACCCATTTTGTTAATTTTTTATATTAATAATTAAAAGATAAAATTACATCATATTAATAAAAATTTAGTAAAATCCATAACATTTTAAAGCTATATAAATTGGATTTAAGAAAGAAGGAAAAAAAAAAAAACTTTGGTAGGGGTTCTATATCATTTTCATATCTAGTTTCCAAAAAAAGATAGAGAAAGATATAATGTTGATGGTCACAAGTGTATGGTTATATTTCATAGACAATGATACATCATTTGTCCATATACAATCCAACCTCACACAATTATTTAAATTATGTTTTTTATTTATTTTATTTATTCATCCATTCATTCATTTATAGGGTTAACATTTTATTTGAGAATTGTAATGTTCATTTTTTAATTTCATGTAGCAAAAATATATAATTATGGATAAAATCAATAATAGGTGATTAATGAGTTTTTTAAATGGGTTATAGTTATCTTTAGATACAATTTTTTATTTGCATTTAAGTATTTTATGAATATTTAAATACTTACATCTAAATTTACTATTTTTAAAAGAACAATAACATTATTTTGTATTGTAGAATTGCAAAATACATATCTAAGTATTTTAAATTTATAAATTAATTGAAAGCATAATATATGCTTGATGTTTCTAATAAATTGAATAATTTAAAGTTAAATAAAATTACATGAGTTTATATTTTAATTATATATTTGTTATTCTTTTCATGAATAATTCATCATATATTAAATGAGATAAAATAAGTCAAAAGTATATTATTAACTCTCAAACTTACATTATATTCCTCTGAGCATCATCATTAAACTTCCTATTAAGATAAAAGATTGAGATTAACCTCTTTTTAGATTAATTTTTATAAACTTTACGTGTATTTCAATAACCTTTTTAGCTGTTTATTATTCCTTTTTAATCTTTTATGTTTCTAATATTTAAATTATTTTAACATATACTTTTTTTCATTTTTCATTTTTATTATTTAATTTATTTCCAGTAATATTTTTTTTATGTTTCTAGTATTTAATTTATTTTTAATAATGAACTAATTGTTTATTCTTTTATATTTTTATTATTTACTTTACTTCTAGTCCTTTTCATTATTTGATGGTTTGGTTATTTAATTTATTTCTAAAAATATGTTAGTTATTTATATTCTTTTATGTTTCTATTGTTTAATTTAATTTATATTATGTTGTAATTAATTCAAATTTTATTATTTAATTTATTTTTGGTTACATACTATTACTCATTCTTTTCTCTTTTATTTTTATATTATGTTACGTAAATATTTTAGAAAAAAAAATATCTTTTCACATATTAAGTTAAACAAATTTAGATAAAGGAAAGGACAAAAGTACACAAAATTAATCCAATAAACTTCTATATATATTATTGATATACTTTTCATTCATCTTTTAAATGAATTGTGTGTATAAATTATTTTAAATATAAGATTATGTATATACCTTTGTAATAACTAGGTTAAGGTTCTCTTGAAATTATATGTATCAGTCTCATTATTTTGTGTTTGTTTTTTGACCTATGAGATTATGTCATGGTTAAGGTTTTTTATATAAGAACTTTTCAAAATTTAATAAAAATAAGAAAAAGCTCCCTCCCATATTCTAATTGAATAAAAACATATATGTTAATATTAAGGATATTACATTTAATAGTATTAAAGTAATAAAAATACAAGTTTTTTGTTATTACAATTTTTTAATGGACAAAAGTGTAAAATAGTTAGACTCTTTCCCAAGTGGAAATTAAGGACAACAATCAATATTTGTGATGATTTATTCTAAAAATATCTGTTGGAAAATAATTGAAACTTAGAAGTTTTGACTAAGAAGGGACAAAGATAATTGTTTATCATTTTCAAGAAAGATTGATACATATCAAACATTACACATGAATAAAGAATGACAAATATCTTGAAAAATATGAACCAAAGATAAAATGTTGGATCTATAAAAAAAAATCAAGGATTGTAAACTTTTCATGAGAATAATTTATAAAAAATTTAAGGAAGGTTTAATGGTGCTGAATCACAAATAGTTTATTGGAGTTGATGTTGATGTATTTTATGAATTTAATCAATGATGTTTTACAAAAATGAGTTTGAAGAGTTAGATGTATTAGTGTTTATGTGTGTTTTAGTTTTTTATTTCGCTTTTCTAAATTGTTTATTCTTATTCACCTAAAAAGTTAATTTTAAATTGTTTAGAATTTATTTGACATGATAATTTTAAGTTATTGAAAAATATTTTAATTCATTGAAATATTTATTATTGAAGTTAATGTGGTTGTAGTGAATATTTTAATAAACTATTTTATCGAATCAACATGTTAAAATCACTTTAAAATTTCAAGTAGTTTTAAAGTTCTGATTCAATATGTTAAAACAAGTTTTCAACAAGTTAAAATTGTTTTGAGTTTTTAAGTAGATATGATCATTTTGTTTTAAGAGATTGAAATTACGAATTTCTTTCATTAGTTAATAAAATCCGCTCTATCATTTCATCTCATTTAATACGAATTTGAAAAATTGAGTTTCATATCTCTCAAAATCTGATAGAGTTTGCACTAAGTAAAACATTTTATTGGAGCTTTGTTTTTGTGTTTTTTGAGATCAATTATCATGGCTAAGTGTGTTCACTAGAAATTTAATCTTTCTCTTGTACTTGTTGTGGATTAGGTGATATTGTTTCAATTGTACTTTTCATTTTTGGTAAGATTGTTGTTTTGGATAAAGTTTCTAGACTCAGCTTAGTAAAAATGTTTTATTGATATAGTGTCTTGCTTTTTAGGGTTCAAGAATAGTTTTCTTTGTGTTTTTTTTTTATATATTTTTGTTGTTTAAACATTTTGGTTTAGTGGAATCTTGAATTGTACAATCGAGCAATTGAAACTAGTATAAAATTGTGCATCACTTCTTCTCTTTCTTGTTAATTTGTAGAACTTCAACATGTTATGTTGTTATTGTTTAGGATTTAGGGTTTATGGTTTAACCAAAATTTGGCATTGATTATCTCTTTAAAGATTCATTCTAAAATTTATTTTTTAAATTCTTTATATTTCAATTCAATTTCTCTTAAACTCAACATTTATTTTTTAATGAAGTTGTCAAAATTTTGTCAGTTAGTGAACATTCACATTGTTCAAAGTTCAAAACTATAATAAGGTCTAATATTAGACAAACAATTAATTATTTAGAGATTGTTTTATTTCTTATTCTCGTAAATCATCATAAAATTTATAAGGATGATACCTAGACGTCATTCTTAGATTAACACATTAGAATTTTAGAAAAGAAAAGACTAATAAACAAGTTTTCTCATGTACTTATGTGATATGATGAAAATGAAATAACTTTATGACAACATAAATTTCTTATACTGGGGGTTAATACGACTTAAAATTATTGTTATATATGACAAATTAAAATTAAATTTAAATAAAAAACACTATCCCACTCCCTCATTCTCTAAATGATAAACTAGGTGTCATATATATTAATTTGAGCACTCTTATATAATTATTAAATAAAAATAAATTTAAAATACAAAAAATAATTAGTTGTTATATTAACTAAATTATATATTATTTTAGAAACTAAAGAAAATATTAGTATCTAAATTAGTTGATATTTGATTAGCTACCAATTTTTTATATTCTAAAATTGGTAGTTAAAATTTTGGTAGCTAATTAGATATTAATTTAGAAACTATTTATCAATAATATAAATTGTTCTTCCAGAAACAATTAACTCCTTCTCTCGGCTACTCAGTCTCTTGCTGTTGACTTGGACTTACTTGATCAACTAAGTTGGACTCTGTTATATGGGCTTGGACTTGTTCTTAGCTACTGGATGTGGACCATCACTCAACTATTGGATTTGGTTCAACTATTGGATTTGGTTCAGCTCTTGGCTTCTAGGTTCAGGACCACTCTCGGATGGGTGTGTGTACTTTGTAAGGGACTTCGATGATAAAGTCAGAATCAGTTTGTTTGATTATCAGATAAAAACACTCTGGTTACATGTTAAACAAATCACCTTTTTATAGTGGTTGTTGTTGAACTTTTACTTTTCACACCTTGTAATTACTAAGTATATTTTTAGTGTTTTGGACCTATTTATTGAGTTTTTATACAATATTATTTTATTTTATTATTTATTTATATTATTTTAATTTTTAATATTCTCATGATATTTCGATCTCCCGACTTAGTACGTAAATAAATTAATTTAAATACTAATAATTTTTTTAATCTCTAAAATAATATCTAATTTAGTTAATATAATAATTAATTATTTTTTATTTTTAAAATTGTTTTTTTTAAGATTTTATTGAAAAAGAGGAAAATCATCAATTATACAAAGAAAAAAAATATGATGAATTTTGTTGAAGTGATGGATTGATCTGAATTGAGATATTATAATGGTTATTAGTCAAAAAGTTGTGGAATAATGAAATGAATTATCTCATAATCTTAGAAACATTGGGTATTATAGAAATGATTTAAATATTGATTTTGGAAATAGGTCCAAGTAGATGAGGACATTGACGATAACAATGGAAGCATGAAAGGTGACGATAACATTTACTAAACTCAATACTCCAAATAAATGTCATGTCATTTTCCATTGCCATTCATATGCTTCTTTCTGCCCCCAATCACAAACCCACCCACATAAATACAAACAAACACCATTAAATTTTTTTATATGATATTATTATATTATAAATTTGTAATAGTTTTTTAATTAATATATGATAATTTTTTTAAATATTATTGGAACATATATTTCTATATATATGTTATAAAAAATGATAAAAAACACTTACAAAATATAAAAAGTAAAATAATAAAATAGATTATATTGATAAAGATACCATTGATAGATTAGAGAATGTGTATCCCAAAAATAATTATAAAAAGAGTTAAATATATTTTTAGTTCATGTATTATAATGTTAAAAATTAATTTTTTTTTCTAGTCCAAACTTTACATCTTATTCTTGTGGGTTGACTTTGGTGACAAACTCTAGTTTCGGTCTATCTCTTCTAAAATATGTTCTATGTCTTGTTGCATTGGAACGTGGCTTCGTTACCTGTTGATCATACTCCGACGATTAAGTCAATAAGGACTTACTAAAATCAAAGAAGTATTCAGTTCCAGTCTAAAAAATAACGTACCTTTACATGAGGTCTCAAGCCCCTTTTGTAGCTTATCTATTGTAAGAGTTTTATCTCATGAGAATCTAATCTCAACTAAAAGCATACGTAACAAAAAAAAAACATACATAACAAAAAAACATTATGTTTATATTCTCTCAATGTGCTACAACATAAAAGAATCTTATCTCTAATGAGAGCATAAAATAACAACAGAACAACCATTGCGTGCGACTCAACCATTGCGTGCCCTAAAACACATACACTTAGGTTAAAATATATTCACGTGACTTAACCACTACATGCACTAACATGCACCTTTAGGTTAAGAAATATCTTTTACTAATAATCTTATATTAACGTATAGAAAATACTATTTAAATTATTCTCCAACGAGCTTACTAACATAATTGGACCAAACCCATGACCCACCTTATAAGCCCAACGACCGAGCTGACCTACCCACACCGTGTCCTGAGCTCCGATCACTAAGCACTGAGCACTCTGTCCAATACACATCTCTTAGATAATTGTAATAAAAGAATTATTTAAATGAGTCTTCCCAGTATTCTTCTATGTAACAAGAGAATTTCTATTTTTATTGTATGAACTATATTATAATAATATAACGTTCACGTCACCGATAAATTATTAACATGAAATGAAATAATTTAACATTTTAGTCCACACTAAAAATAGGTTTCACACTTAAAAAAAAAACTACTAATAATGATTCATTATAATAATTCTCTTACTACAAATAATAAAAAAAAAATCTAAAAATTAAATTAGAAAAAAAAATCAAATTCACGTTCAAATATAAAAACATATTTAACCTATTATAAAAAAATATTTTTTATTAATAGTTATTGATGAATAAATAAATACAAGTAGCATTAATTGAATTGAAGATTGTGACCCAATTAGGTTTTGTCTATTTCTTACTATAATATAATATAATATATTATTATTATTATATTGTTAAGCGTGATCCATTAACCTAATCACAATGCGTTCTCGGTTTCTCGCCTGCACTGACCGAAAGATGCCTCTGTTGTCGTTTTGTTAAGCGACGAAACCCTTCAGCCGTCGTTTTCATTTCATTCAATCACTTCCAATTTTCTGACTGAGACTTCAAATTTAATTTTATTCTTCTCTCATTCTCACTTTTCCTATCATGCAAAAACCATTTCATTTTTTTTTTTATTTTATTTTAGCAACTCCATCACTATATGCATTTTTATATATAACTTTTTTTTTATCGAAATAAATTATACCAGTAAAATCAAAAGTAAAATACCATCAGATAAAAAAAAAATCCTTGTTAATATCAAATTTAAGATAATTATTGTAAAAAAAGTAAATTATTTATATATTATTAAGAAATGTACTTTAAGTATAACTTAACCTTATAAAATTAATTTATAAGATGAGGTTTGCATTCACTTATATTTTATAAAATATTTTAATTTATAGTCGATATGAGATAATATCTTCTCAAAACAAGACTATCAACTCATGCGCGAAACTATAATATATATTGTGGATGCTTCGATAACGACCTTAGAGTGGCTTGATAAGCTCAACAAATAATCGTTAGGATAGATTCGAAGTAAATCTGATACTAAGAAATAAATTCCTAAACCTTAAACTTAATTCAACCTCATAAAATCCGCTACTTAAAGTAAATAATTAACAATGTAAACTTAGTTTTTAATAAATTACAATAACATTTCTCTAAATTATACTTTTATTACTTGATCGTAAATATAATGTTTTTCATAAAAAAAAAGTGCAATATCTTATTTTATCTGTCAACATTCAATGGAATTCATTTAAGGAAAACACAATGATAAATTTTTTAAAATATAGTAAAATATTAAAAACGGATTAAATCAATAAAAACCAAAAAATGTGTTTTATAAGTTTAACAACATTTTTAAACATATAAAAATATATTGTAATTTATTTTTATTAAAAGTACATTAAAAGGGTAAATTGAAAAAACAGAAAAGTATTTTTTTATTTAATTTAAGAGAACTTAAAAAATATTAAATAATTTTGTTTATCTTACACCTTAACTCGTCATCACTCCAATGTTTTGGAACTCTCACCTCAAAAAACCTATAGTCCTGGTCCTTGCAGTGCAGTGTGTGGAAACCCACATGAAGTATTTAAAAATTATTTTAATAAATAAACTAAAAAGTAAATTATTCAAATTATATGTATGATCAATCATATCATTTTATTTTATATTCAATATTTATGTTTTTAAAAATATATTTTGAATATGATAAATTTTATAATTTAAATATTTTTTTCTAAATAAAGTTCATGTAATAGTTTATAATATTAATATAATTTACACTATTTTTATTTATTGTATGATTCGTAAGGTTATTATGTATAATTTCTTGAAATATCTTATATTTTTATTGCCATAAATTATGAAAACGTAAAATTTGAAAAAACTACTTAAAAATATTAAAACTTTAAAACTAAAATACAAACTCGCTTAAATTGTTGTAACTTTTGATTTTTCTATTGGGAATGGAAATATTTAAGGTAAGTCAATATTTTGTTTACCCTAAATAAGTAATTTAAAAAATATTTTTTGTTTTTAAAAAAATTAAAAATAGATTTACTCGAATCTTTGTTTGATTTTTGAAAATAAAATAAATATTTAAAAACTTATATTTATTTTACATATTTAATTAAAAATAGTTGTCTCAAAATAGACATTATAGGTACTAATATATTTCTTACATGTAATTGACTATGAATAATAAATCTAGTTTTAAAGACATTTCTTAAAGATTTTTTCGTTGTTTTACATAATAAAATATGATAATGACTCATTTACTCATTTTTAAAGATTTTTTGTCTATGACAAATGACTTTTTATTGATATTTATCAACACAAGATTTTTTCATTTTTATATATACAACATTAACATTTAAGAACACAAGATTTTCTAGTTTATACCAATAGAAATAATAAGATAATATTTTTGTTATATTCAATACATTTTGTTATGGAATATAAGTTCAATATATTTTTAATATTGAACCTTATTTTCTCCTATAAACTTAGAACATTGTATCAATAAATTCATAATGATGATTAGACTCCAAACATAAATCTATTATTGTTAGTATTGAATTATGAACATATTATAAAAGTCTTAAACCATTAAATCTTTTGGTAAAGTAAAGACATAAGTCATTCTAGTGCTTTCATAAATGAATATAATAAAATATCTTGATTTGTATGACAAATATTCAATGTCATGATAATATATTAGTTATTGTTTTAGCTTTGTTGCTAACTTGATTCCTATGACAAATATTTTTTTATCAACTCCTAGTAATTTGTTCCACCTAACACTATAATTAAGACTTTTTAGATCAAAATGGCCTAAAAAATATATTATAATGATCACCATGTTAATTAGAGTGGAGGTAATTTAACTCATAATAACAAATTATATTCAAGATGAAATAATAAGAATATTATCTAATGTGAGATTTCAGACAAATTCACATACACTATACCTAACACATTATAAAAATATAAACAAATAATTTGATATTAATTTTACCACTTTATGTTCTTTTAATATTAGTAATGAACAAATATATATTTATAAAATATAAAATATTTATAGAGCAATTATATAATTTGTCACAATCAGAGATATTTTTTCATAACATTATGTGTTCTTACAAAAAGGACCGAGAACACTCAAACAAGTTGATGATACAAATTTCTCCAACTAATCTTTCGGTTTTGGGCTTTCAGCTTCTCTCCAGGTTGGGCTTTTGACTTCTCTTTAGATTGGGCTTTCGATTTCTCTCTAAGTTGGGCTTTCGACTTCGCTCCAGGTCGGGCTTTCAGCTTCTCTCCTCACGGATGAGTGTGTGTACTTGCAAGGCGTTCCGATGCCAAAGTCAAAAATAGTTTTACATTCATAAGATAAAATTCACTCTACCTTATCTCTTAGGTTGATCCTCTATTTATAGGATTTTCTTATTGGGCTTATACCTTTTTTGGATTTTTCTTTTTCACCTCTTTATTATTTTATGCACATCCATTAACTTGGACTTTTATTGATTTAAGTCTTGCTACAATGATTATATATATGTTTACTTTATCTTTTATATATATATATATATATTAAAACCTTGGTAGTTAATTAAATACCAATTTAGAAATCATTTAACAATAATAGAAACTAATTTAGAAATCAATTTTTTTTTCTCTAAAATTAGTTTCTATTTTCATGATTTTTTTTAGTGTTTTTATAAAAGAAGTTATAAAATTTCAATAATTACTTTTTTTTAAACAATAGTCGAGACATAAAGCAATCATGGATTTAGAAAATAAAATATGAATAAAAAATTCAGAGGAACCTACTTACCCTTTATAGATAAGCTACAATATTCTACCATTTCTTTATTTTCTCGATTTTAACATGAGGATTGATTAAAATAGTATTTTTGTTAATTTCATGATATATATACCTAATCCATAAAAAAAATGAGTTTTTAGCAAATCCCAACTAAACATGATTCCTTCATCAGAATCATAGTTTCATTTATATTTTGAAAATTGAAGTCTACATGAAGAAAACACATGCATCTTCAAATTCTTAATTGCAGGCTTCTAACTAGTTGCAGGCTAGAAGTTTGACCACAATGTGGAATTGGGAAAATTAAAATGAGAAGTGTTAGAAAAACCTGAAATTGAACCATTAATGACACAATCTTTTTAATATTTATGTTTTTAGAAGCATATTGAAGAACACAACCAAATCAGAAAATCATATTTAAGATAAATGAAGTAATGATAGAGATAGATGGAAGATGTTGACTATATCTAAAACATTTTGAAGATGAATCAATAGAGTAAAATATAATGATAAAACCATTCTAAAATGAAAGTGTTTTAGAAAATTATTTTTTAACGAAGTTTCTTAAATAAGATATATAATCAACACACATCTCATTATACAAAATTTATTAAATAAAAGCTATTTTTATAAATAGTCAGCAAGTTATGCCAAAACTTTTATTTTAAAAAATTATTTTTATAAATTAAAATAATTAGTTAATATATTGATTAAATTAAATTTTATTTTATAAACTAATAAATTATTATTATTTAAAATAGTTTTTATTATTAATAATTTTTTTAAAATATTTTCTAAAATTATATCTAATTTTAGCTATCAAGATTTCAACTGCTAATTATTTTGCATTCTAAATTAGTTTCTATTAGTCTTTTAAATATTAATTTAGAATCTAAATATCAGTAACTAAAACTTTAGTAGCTAATTTAAATACCAATTTATAAATTATTTTATAAATTTTTAATAATAATAGAAATCACTTTAGATACCAATAATGTCTTAGTCTCTAATATCTAATTTAGTCAATATAGTGACTAATTATTTTTTATTTCTAAATTTGACTGTTATTTAATGATTTTCTTGTAGTATATATATATATATATATATATATATATATATATATATATATATATATTAAAATATAAAATAAATTACTTTTATATATTTTGTATAATATATAAA
>Ga0123342_1008115_pt1 | contig 13445 bp, 7 predicted proteins | sample Turbeawhitnodule_FD_89960 | JGI IMG/M metagenome (GOLD analysis project Ga0123342, IMG submission 89960) | Root nodule microbial communities of legume samples collected from Mexico - Turtle bean Mexico white nodule | ecosystem: Host-associated > Plants > Roots > Nodule | place: Mexico: Nepantla...
CAAAATAATCTTACAATTTCAGCACCCAAGCTCTCCTTATATAGGACTAGGAGGCCGGAAATGAAGAGTCAAATGAAAGGCAAATGTGCACAAAATGAAATGAAGTTGGTGCCTAAATGAGAGCACACATGTGGAGGTAGGTTCTAGAATCCTTCCATGTGTGGAAAGGCCTAGAACTTATGCTCCATGATGTTTATGTGTGGGTTGGACTTTATTTTAATTAGGAAATTGTAATTAAACTTAAGATTTAGCCTTCTAGGTGCCTCTTTGCATGTTTCAACACAATTACAAAAAGAAATTAAACTATGCAACTTTAAAAACTATTCTACACTAGAGTTTATGACATGTAAAAATGTGTCCTCTTGGCCCCTATTTGACCATAACTCTAGTGGTTGCCTTATTTTGATATTTAGGTGGTCTTTCAAAGGATTGGTGTTGGGGCCTCTTCCATCAAATGCTCTCCTGCTTTTGGCGACATAGTTACAAACACCTCATTCAACAAATTCCATATTGTCATACTCACCGACTGCAGAAACAAAAGACCCAAAAACAATGAAACAACACCAATCTTTCAAAAATAAACTAATTAAGAGAAAATGTATTTTGTAAATGTGTGTACAAGAAATTGACTTTGGCTCGCCACAAAATGTTAAAAGGGTCACCACATGGCAAATAACAGGGATAAACACTGTAGATTATTCATCACCCAACAAAAATTAAGTGACTTTCTCCCCACCTCATGGCCCACCCCGACCAACAAGAACACAAACTTGAAATTTCCAAAAATATCTTCATTGGGTCTGTGTAGGAAGAGTAATGTGGATCACCACATATTCCTACGAGGGTCACTACATACTGGAACTTTCTAAGTTGACATTGTCATACCCTCATGGCCTCCAAACACCTGATTTAACTGACTTTCTCTCCATCTTATCGCCCACCACAACCAACAGGAACACTAACTTAAAATTTCCAGAAAAATCTTCACTAGGTCTGTGCAGGAAGAGTAATATGGGTCACCACATATTCCTACAAAGCTCACCAGATACTGAAACTTTCTAAGTTGACACTGCATACCAACCAACAGGAACACTAACTTCAAATTTCCAGAAAAATAAGTGTTAAATTTGTTGTTAGCTAATAGTGAATATTTTTTAATCGTTTTGCTACTAACACTCTCTTTTTACCTTTCTTATCCATGTGAAGATTACACATTTTCCTTAAAATATTTGGTAGCTATGACCATAATATTTTAAAGGAAGACTCTACATTAGTTATATACCAAGACACATATATGCAATAATCACTCACTAAATTATCTATCTACAATATCAGTATGTAGTGACCTCTTTATTTCTCTTTATCCTCAACAGTGACTGAATTCACAATATCATAGCTTCAGAAAAAGCATTTTATGGAGAAAAGAATACTAAAAAACCATACATACACATACTAAGTACATGAAAATATATAGTTTTAAAATATATTCCACAAAAATTGAAGTGGTAGTAGAGAAAAAAAGCAAATAGTAAACACAAACACCTATTATCACAGATGTAGTCTTTGTATATTCTAATTCTAATCAATTCCTCTTTTTTGTGTATCCTAAGATACCACTATCAAATAAAATACTACAATAATACTGGAATACAAACCCACCAAATAACCCCCCTAACATGAAATACGAAAATGTATTCTCTTAAATGTGTGTGTAAGAAATTGACTTTGGGTCATCACATAATGTTACAAGGTTCACTTTAGATTATTCATCACCAACAAAAATCAAACAACATCAATCTTTCAAAAATAGACCAATGAAAAGAAAATGTGTTGCCTTTGATGAAACGAAATACAACACTTTCAATACCATTGCGCCACCCAACACCCTCAAAACAAATGGAAAACCACTTCTCGCTTGGACAACCTCGACAATGACAAATAAGAAAGGGTTGAAGAGAAGTTGGAAGAGAAGCTGGAAGAGAAGTGGAAATAAAAGCTGGAGGAGAAGTGGAGAAAGTAAAGTTGAACCCAAAAATAAACCCTAAAATGAAAATATAAACACTAAGATTTTAAACATTTCAAAATATTCCAATATATTACACGAGACTATAAATTAATTAAAATATTATTATTTTTAGTCATAGACGGTTTTATTCTAACACATCCATCGGATTGTTGACATAACATTTTTCTTTTAATTAATGGTAGCATCCTAAAATTTAGCACCGAATGAACAAGACTACTTTTAACAACACAAAGAAAAATACACCCATACGAGGAGAGTCAACTTTAATAATATAATAATATATATTAAAATTTTAAATTAAAATATAAAATAAATATAATTAAAATATTATTATTTTGAGTTTTCAAGTAAATGTTTTTTTGTTGTTAAGTGGTGTCACCACTCACCAAATTTAATTAGCCCCAAACACATTGTATCGCTATGCTTTATATGCATAAGCTAAAAGGCCCTGCTAATCTGTTTTCCTTTCAGCTATCTTATAATGATAAATCTGAATGTTCTCCACATTTTGTTTCTTGAAATTGCTTCCCTTTCTGTGAACAAGGAACTTCCCCCATTTGAATGCCCTATATTTCGAAGGGTTCTGCTCATTTATCATCTCCTCCAAAGGCTTCACTTCGGTGTCATGTGCAGGATTGAAGAAAAATGGAATGGAGAACCTTTCTTTCTCAGAGTTAACCATCACTCTGTGTTCCACACTCTCATACAAATCATTACTCCAAACCTGCATTAATTAACAACCCAATGCTCAACTATAACTATCACGGGATATGCAAGATTGTTGATACGTTTACAAGTTACACCAGATCATAATTGGATAATTTTTTTTTTTTTTTAATGAAGTAATTTTAGAGTTACATTCTGTCACAACAGAATTGCGAATTGATGTTTTCCACTAGTACAGATAGTTATACACAACCTCTGATAGTTTTAACAAAAAAAATTATAATTAAATAATGTTATATGATGAATGATTATCTTTATATAGTTTGAGCAATCCACCTGAATAATATCACCAACATTGATTATGTAGGCATCTGGTGTAGGTTTCACTCGAACCCACTCTTGATCTGACTTGCGTTTGACTTCAAGTCCTCCAACTTCATCTTGTGCAAGAATGGTTAAGGCTCCACCATCCTTGTGTCGTCCAACACCAAGGGCTAGGTGAGGATAAGGACATGGAGGATAGTGGTTGAAACGAAGAAAGCTCGTTTGTTCTTTGATGAAAAATTCCTCAAACCTCTTTGCCGCAAGGCCTAAGCTCAGAGCTATTAGCTCCATCAACTTAAAGGACAACTTTTCCACCTCTTCAATATACTCTTTTATTACATCCCTGCACACATTTTCACAACCCCTTAACTAATTCCCAATCTGTAGTTGACAGAGTATAATTATTGATTACAAATTGAAGATGAATTACCTAAAGTTTGAAGGGTATTCAGGGGATGCATTAGTCCATTGAGTGAGTCGAACATCATGTTCATCAGAAGAGAGAGGAATAAAAGTGGGGTCTTTGGCTAGAAAATCAAACACTTCTTTCCAATCCCTGACGTTTTTGGTGAGTTCTGTGTCATAGTAACCAATTAATGAAGTCTCATCTCTGCTAACCTTCTTCTTCTCTTCCAGACTCTGAGCAAAGAACATCCTTGAAGCTTTCTCAATCCTTTGCCTTAGAGTGAGGGACACCCCATGGTTGATTACTTGGAAGAAGCCCCACTCCTTGCATGCATTCCCTGTCTCCTTCACTAAGCCTTCAATGGAAGATGGATCTGAAACTGTTTGGTTGGTGATTGGAGAGAGATCAATTATGGGAATTCCTTCGGCTTGGATGGGGGAGAGCTTTGGCCTGTGTTCTGGGTCTTGGATGAAAGCAGGGTCAACCTCTCCCATGGCTGTTGCTGTTGCTGCTGCTCATGACCAATCATTGAGTACTCTACTGTTATATATGGAATGTTTAACTTGTATCATTGTCCTTTTTTCCAATGAATGATGATTATTTTGTATTTTATATATATATATATATATATATATATATATATATATATATATATATATACAGAAAACTTGACAAAAATACTGTTCCACGGAAACCATTAAACCAATAAGGTTATTACAACACTGATCAATCAATGGTAGAGAGAGAAGATTTTACATAATATCCTGAAAATTTTGAACACCTACGTCACAATCTCTTTCTGGGAGCATGAATGCTACAAAAATCATTGAAGTTTACGTGATGTGAGAAAATATATGTTGTGGTTGTGGAGAGAGTGTGTAGTTTACTATTGTCTCCATGCACATACATTGAACCTGGACTAATGTGAGAAGTGACGAAAGAAAAGTATACATTGATAACGGAATTAAAAGAAACTTAGTTAACATTTTTATTAAGAAACCCTCAACAACCCCATCACACAATAATTTTAAATCTTCAATAAGGGAATTTAAATAAATATTATGTCATTATCTTGAACCGAATATCATTATAAACACATCATATATTTTTGTTTCAGCAGAGCCTAGGAGTAAAATAACTACTAAAACATGTTATAAAATTTGGTTCGGATTTAAATTACCAAACAGATTCATTCCATTCCATAAGCTAAATCATGTCGAATATTTCTAGACTCTGTACCAAACTTGATAAACTCATCATCAAATTTCTTCCATTTCATAGAATTAGTGGGATGGTGACACATGTCATCACATTTCCTCTCATCTGCATGTCATTTGAGGTTTTTATCATTTGAGTTTGCAAACAAAAGTTTAATCCTTGGAATGATTAGAAGATACCACACAATCTTCATAGACGGTCCATGCTTTGTCATCTCTTGAATATTATTTTCATCTTTGTTTTTCAACTTGTCATGTGATAATCCACATCTCAAATATTTTTTTTAACAATTCGAACTCCTTCCTATATAATATGCAATAGTTAGGACATGCATGTATCTTTTTATACTCCATACCCATTGGACAAAGAATATATTTGGCCTCATAATTACGTTTAGGTAGAGTATTTTCCTATTGAATCCTTTAACAAAACAAGCAATTTTGTGAAGTTTTTATCTGTTCATCCATTAATTGTTTTCAATTTCATCAATCTTAACATTACTGACAACCGTGTGAAATTAGTTGATCTGGGATACAAATGAGTCTCTGCATCGCTAGACATACTTTCGTATCCTTGCGCTTGGGTAAAAGACTTAGTTCCAACATCACAAATCATGTCCTCCAATCGGTCTTCCTCCACTCCATCATCCATGGTACAATCAACATATCCTTGAGATTCACACATACTTGTTAAAGGTAATAATTCAGCGTGTCATGTCTAAGTTGTATAATTTCTTAGAAATTCATCTCATAGAAGGTGTTCCTTAATTTTGGTAGTATCTAATTTTCTCTCATTCAAAAAATTAATGCAAGAACATCAGCACTACGACTCATATTACATTGCACAAATTGTATAAATTTTACCACTCATCTCTTGTATTAATCACTTATTCGTGGTGAATTAATTCAATTTGGATCCATACTGTAATCATCAGTGACATTATATGGTGACTAAATGTATGTAAAATCTCACATATTTTTCAATAGTACATAATCTTTAATTTTCTTCCCTTATATTTCACGAGATTTTGCCAACATTTCACATTAGCCTTCAGTTGGCATGAAATGAAAGTGGTGACACCAAATGTCCAGTCAAATATGCACTTAAAGATCAACACAAAATGAAATGAACCAAAATTACGTAAAATATATGAAATGTAGATTAATCATTATGTACTACTAAACTAATAAAAAAATGAATGTTCTTCCCAAACTGTCCAACCGGACAATTCAAGATTCAGTAAAATTATTGTCAATACAATTTCCACTACTTTTTATATAAACTTTAGTATGACGTATGAAAAATTTTAGAATTGGAGAAGTACTACACAGATAAATCTATTAAACCTCAAACGGAAAACTAAGGTCTCTCAATGAGCAATTCTAACAAAATTTTGGTAGCATAACACTTAAAACATGAACTTTCCAAAAGCTAACAATATTTTTCAAGAGTCGAACACCCTCAAACCAATACCAACACGTATCATTCTTAAAATACATCCAATCCAATATAAATTAATCAATTCAAATTAAAATGTTATAAAATTATTCTTATAATTTAACATATATTAAATCCATGAGAAAAAAATACTACAAAAATAAAATTAAAGAAATAACAATAAAAATCAACTAACATGGTGGTGGTGCGGCGCAAGTGGCTCTAGATTCGCGGGAGAAGCATAGGAAGCTTGGTGGTGGTGGCTTTGGAGGTGTGACCAAGATACAACAAACACCTTATGCAACGTTGTAGCAACTAAGCATTTCGAAATGGTGGGGTTGCAGCTTCTGAGGGTTTGGAAACGAAGTTAGAAATAAGCAATGGATGGAGCATGTGTGAGGAACAAGTGAGTTGTAGGAAGCAATGAAGGGTGCAAAGGAGCAAGGGAGGAAGGGATTTTAGAGAAAAAGAGAGAGCTCGAAAGAGATGAACGCGCAAGTGAAGTGCACAAGGGTTTAGCTTCTAAACAAACATATAGACGATGGTTCGTATGTCAAAATCGTTATCTATTTGGAATTTCTAAATTTAGACTACGTTTGCCCAAAAAAGCATCGCCTATTACAAATTTTTAGGTGACAGTTCTCCTTAATGACCGTGGTATGCTTGCTTTTTTTTATATAGATGACATTTTCGTGTTAACCCTCGTTTATATATTTACATTAATTTTAAAATTTTCATCATGTTTAATTAGACGACTCATATTTGTTGGTCATAATCTATGAAGTGTCATGATATAGTAATTTTGTACTAGTGTTAAAATTAAATATGCATGTGCATATGCTATGTTGGCAGGGAATGTTCATATACCAAAGAGATTCTTTCAAATTTAGATATTGAAGATCTCTCAAGATGCAAGCTAAAATTGTTTTCTTTATCAACAACATGGCAAAAGAGATTGTCAACTCTAATCTAGCTATCTACATATATGGAAGGCTCATGAATCATGAAATTGTGAAAAAGACTATCCTTTATAGGAAGGTAAGTGTTGTCAACTTTGTGAAGAAAAATGAGCAAAGATCGAGGCTACATTAAATGCAACAATCACGATAAAGTTTGGAAAGCGCGGAATGGACATAAAAGCTAAAAATGCTCACCAACTATAAACAGGAATCCATCAAGTAGCAAAACAAGGATTGAGAGAGGAGAGGTTGTGGAATGTCAAAAGAATGCTCAAATAAAGAGCATTCCTCTAAGCCAACAAAGCAAAGGTTGCACCACGCAGATATGCTAATCTAATGATAGTGAACACCTTATAGCTTCCTAAAAGGATCCTTAATCTAAAAGAAGATTAATGTATTATAATCCTGAGAATCCTAATGGAAAACACTTAGAGTGTTAGTCCATTTACCTAAGAGAGTGAGTCAAATAATTGTATATGTAAAAAGACTTTATCCTTCATATAGAGCAAGACAATTTGAATTAGGAGAGAAATCCTAAATATTATATTCGTCCTCAGGCATAATCCTCCCTAGTTATAAGACCTAGTAGTAGATCATTAAACACTAAACCTACTTATCTTAGCCAAGACTGCCTCTTTGGCGAATAATACTCAAGGTCATTCAAGAGTGGCTTGAGTAAAGAATACTTTGTGACATGGCCAACCAGGAGTGACTACGATATGAAAGAATACTTGGTTAGCTAGGAGAGGCTAGGTCTAAAGAATACTCAAGTTAGCCAAGAGTGGCTTGAGCAAAGAATACATAGGTTAATCAGGAGTGGCTTGAGCAAAGAGTACTCAGGTAAGTCAGGAGTGGCTTGGTCAAGAATACTAAGGGGGTTAGCTAAAAGTGGCTACAAGCACAAAGAATATTTGATGTGTACTTCATTGTTGACTGGTTTGGTCAAGAACTAAATGTAGTCTATTAAAATAAATGAATCATTATAAATGAGTGTGTATAGCTTCTCTTTTCCTTAATTCTTTTTATATTACATGTTACTATCATCTGACATGTTCTCTTTAAGCTAGAAGATATAAACATAAAATAAGCCTTTCAATATATATGTATAATCATATCTATTATAAGTCTTCTTAGAGAAAAATGTTTTAAACTTCATCACACAAAATCTATTGAAATATATGAGTAGAAGATTTCGTCTTGAGCCCCACTTTTGTAGCATATCCCTTTAGGTCAAATATGCACTAGATATTGTATGTCAAACGAAATAATCATAGTATAATTTTTAGTATTGAAAAAATAAGTAACAGAGACAAATGATTCACTTGAATTAGTTCAAATGTATATGATATAATACAATAAATGAAAGAATTTTTTTTAGCTTATTATATTACAACAAAAATTTCCACTTCAATATAGTAAATTCAATATAGTAAATTGAATGACTTATACAAAAAGTTTTTTAAATTTATTTAAATCACAATTTAACTGTCTCTCTTCTTGTGATCTTCTATATTTCACACTAATAATATATATTAAAAATTACGATAATTATAATTATATATATATATATATATTAACATCAACAAAAGAATAATAAAATACAGTTAAGAAAAAAAATTAAATAACATAAAAAAATTATGTTAAAACAACTTTATTTTATAAAAAAAATTCAACAAAATCAAACATATAATATAATCAAATATTTTAAAATCAAGAAATTAATTTATTAATTCAAAATACAACATAACTAATTTACTATATAAACAAAATTCTGCAAATAATAACTACAATATATGTAATAATCATAAATATTTGCTCCCCAAATAATAATTCCATGTGAAATTACACCATTAATATATTTTTTTTCATTTCTTACTCAAGTATTTTTTCTATACCTAATACAAACCAAGCCAATAAGGAGATGACCAAGGATGCAAATTACCATTCACACTATGAGAAGTCATCTCCATTTTCAAGTGAAGACCTCACCAGAGGGAGAAATGGACAAAGATTAGAGCATCTAATGTTCTTTTTGCTAGTCTTCTTAAGAATAAAACAAGTTGTAAATAAATGATGCTTGAGGAGTCCAAATAGGTGCCTTTAGCATAAATAGGAGTGCTCATAGCAAAATGGGCTTGATTCAAGCCCACTTTTTCAAGACAAGTCATCTAGGTTTAGGAAGTTGACCTAGTTTCTAGAAGAGTGAGCCTTAGGTGCGGTTTTGACTTAAGTCAATGACCTAGGCCACCCCTTTTAGTCCTTCTCATCCTACCCTTGTTCTTCTTGTTTTTCAAGTCACCCATTCCTATAAATAGGGTGTCATACTCCTTGTATTTGGATATGTTGAATTTGAATAGAAAAGTTACTTTGCACAAATTGTGTGAGGTGTTTGTGAGGCTTGTTTCCTCTTAGAATTAGGTCTCATCTTGAGTGATTGGAGAGCTCTCAAGTGGTAGTCATCAACACTTATCTTGGAGGAAAACCACACTCCAAGTGGCGTGACCAACTCTCTTCCATCACATAAGTTTTTCCTTCCTTCATCTCTTCCATTTTTTCATTACTCCATTTATCTTTGAGTTCTTATGTTCTTATTTTCCTCCATTGTCAATTCGGTTTCTACCATGCTTTTATGTTTCCGTTCATGTTCATTTAATTTCTGTCATTCATCATCAATCACCATATACTTGTGTTTTTCCTTTACCCTCTAGAAGTGAACCTTCACACTTACTTAACCACTTGGTTAAGTTCGTGTCCAGTGGGAATCTTCTTTGGGTTCTCACCATATAATTGATAAAATCTCAATCCTAAGTAAAGTGTCATATCTAAAATGGATAAATCTAAAATTAGCTCACATCAAGTTATGTTATGACATTATTTTATATCTAATAAAATCAACCATATATATTTTAGTGTATCAAAATTATAATATATGCATTCAATTCGAGGAATTTCAACAACATAAAACAAAAACAATAATCAAAAGAAATATAAGAATATTGTTATCAACTAATTATAAACCTCAGTAACCAAATATTTATATTTATAAATATTGTATTTCCTTACTTAATTTATCCAATATCATTATATTTTGTTCTTTTAAAGTTCTAAATTATTTTTTTCTTTCACACTGCAAAACCTCAATCCAAAAATTCATCCTACATTAACTTTTCCACATCAATATTTTAACACATGAGTATCACACACTGCCAAAATATCTTTCTCCTTAAAAAAATAACAATATTTCCTTTACTCGAATTCTAACCATAATTATGGCCTAATAATAATAATGTTAATGTATTAACTTAAACTTTTATAATTTGGCTTATGGGCCTAATTAGAGCTCACAATTAGTTTTATGGTTACTTCAGATTTTATATTATTTAAATAGCCTAGATGCACTTTAAACTTGTATACAAACATCATTTACTAAATTTCATAGATTTAAGAATTGTCTTTTCATCTTATTTTCTCTCAATTTTTTGTTTTTTACTTTTCTTCTTCTCTCTTTTTTGTGAAATTCGTTTGTTGTTCTTCATGCATGGAGAATTAAATCTTGAGGATCAATTCACATAATCAAGAAAAAAACAAGTCAAATTGAGTTTGCATGGATCACTTAACGTTATGAGTTTCTTTTTCTTTTTCTACTTTTGGTTTTGCATTTTGTGATTACAATTTGCATCTCCGATTTTAAAATTAAATTAGAAACTGATTGAATCTTGATTTGATAGTTAAATATGATTAGGTTGAATGATATTTTGATTTGATTCGTATAATCGGTTTAATTGATTAATTGAATTGGTTAATTATTCAAACTTGGAACTAATCTTGAGATAACTATGATAAAATGATTGTTTAGTTCTTGAATTTGTTTATTGATCTTTTTTCATATTCTTGAATTTTTGTTTTTCGTTTTGTTTTGAATTTGTGTTTTTTAAATTTGCTTTTCACAGTTTCACATCTATAAACCTCAAAATTAATTTGTATGGAATAATATTAAATATTTAGTACATTAAATATGTGCCCTCTAGGAATCGATATTGGTTATATTCTATATTGCAAAATCTAGAGAAGCTAAGTATCTTTTATTTCAAAAATGACATTGTAAATCAAAATCATCCAACCACAGAAACCATGACTAAGGGGATAGAAGAAGACGAAGCCCCAATATAACATTAGGATTTTCTTTATTTTTTCTTAATCTTGTACAAATTGTATTATTTTTTTTGTATCTTGTAGGATTTTGTAGAGACTTGAGTGGGTTTCTTTAGGTCTCAATTGAGCCTTGATTTGGGTTTGTAAATTCAGCCAAAAAACCTCATAGAATTTGGCCAAAGCATGGAGAAACATGGAAGAAGAAGCTTGAAGTATGAAAATCCCACCTCACCCAAAAAAAAAACCATTTTTAATACATTTGTGGAGCTACTCCTTTAGCTTGGACATCTATAAATAAAACCTTTTGTCTCTTGTAACACTTACCTTTGATTGAATGATAAAATTATTAACCAGTGACCTAACGTGTTAGTTGCTTCGTGTGAGCAAAGCTAACATTTACAAATAACTCATATAAATGAATCAATGTAGTTGCTTTCTAAATATATCCATCACATATCATAATGTAACTAAATTGTCCTACATACGAAACACTAATTGAGATGGCATTATAGACAACAAATTAGACATCCCATAAGATGTAACAAATAGGCTCTAGATGCAAATGTTTATTGATGATGTGCACAACAATTCTTTTATATATATATATATGTCCACCACCTTTCTACAATATATACAACAACCCCTTATTCAAGGGTGTCATAATTGGCGATGCAAAGGGATAACAATCCAAAATTCTCAATTGTATCCCCAATACCATGGTGTGGAGCCCTAAATTTATTCAGTTTACACCCATGGGACTCCAACTTCATCTCCCATGATTCTACAAAAGGTTCACAGTAAATATATGACTATAAACAAACTCAATATAATCATGTGTTAATTATAATAAATCTCAATATAATTTCTTATCACTTTGTCCCACATATTCTAAACAACATCGTTTTCATATATTAGGGATGAAAATCAACCCCACCTGCGAGAACTCACACACCTGCTCGAAGAAAAATAAGTTAACCAAGTTCAAGTTTATATTACCCTCACAACCCCTCTAATTAGTTCTAACATCAAGAATCCTTTTTTTTGCTTTCTCTTTAAAGGACTCAAGTAGATCACCACACCACCACTCTTCTCTTTTTTCCTCCCTTCACTTTTTTACCTTCCTAATCCCTCTACTAGGTAACTGATTAATCCCATTTTTATTTTTTATTTCTATTTTATGTTTGCATACCTTTGTGATGGACACAAAACATCATCTAAAGTAATTTCTTTGATACCACTGCTTATAGTGAACATCATTAACTTGTTTTTCTCATTTTTAGCTCTTCTTCTGATTTTAGGTATCTTCATCATTCATTTCAGTCCCCTTTGTTCTTATCTTTTGTGAATGATTTAACTTATTTTTTGTTTCCGATTATTTTATAGAATTTTGTACTTCTCTTAAAATTTTATTATTTATTTTTTCTTGATGAGTCTTTTGAATCACATCTCCTTTAACTCCTCTGAAGCAGGTGTAGGGCAGAGGGCAGGGGATGAGGAAAATGGAACCTCAACATAGGTATGGGGATCCAATTTCTAATCCCAATAGAATTGTAGAGGAATTTGATAAAGAAATTAAAGGATGGAGTGGTGGAGCGAAACACGTCCTCTCCTCACCTCAATGTGAAGTCTATTATATAGATATCTTGTGGACCCTTGGAAAATGTTTTATTAATAGGTATCTCTTGTGCCTATTAATGAGTCTATCATGAGTGATGCGGGTGGAAAATGGAAAGAAATTCTTATTTCTAAGTATGGTCCCGAAACTGCTAGAAGTCAGGTAGGGTTGAAACACCAGTCGTGGTGGTGGAGGGATCTAGCAAAAGTGTGCGGTGAAGGGGACCAACAAGAAGGATGGTTCTATAAAGCCATAGGGTGGAAAATTGGCGATGGGAGTATTATTAGGCTGTGGGAGGACGTGTGGTTACAAAACAGTAGTCTAAAATCCATGTTCTCTAGATTATATTCCTTGTCCAATGATCAAGGCAAGAAGTGGGAGAGGTAGGAATATGGGAGGAAGGGAGGTGGCGGTTTAAGCCTAATTGGAGAAGGGAGAGGTTTGAATGGGAAGCAAGAATGGAGGAAGAGCTGACGTCAATACTGGATACGGGTAACATATGTCAGGAAACCCAGGACCGCCTAGTCTGGAGGGAGGATCCTAAAGGGGCTTTCTCGGTTAAGTCTGCTTACCAAATCCTGACGCAACAAACGGCTTATGTTCCTGTGGATAGTATCTACCGTGCTCTATGGCAAGCGAAAG
>Ga0123342_1008116_pt1 | contig 13444 bp, 14 predicted proteins | sample Turbeawhitnodule_FD_89960 | JGI IMG/M metagenome (GOLD analysis project Ga0123342, IMG submission 89960) | Root nodule microbial communities of legume samples collected from Mexico - Turtle bean Mexico white nodule | ecosystem: Host-associated > Plants > Roots > Nodule | place: Mexico: Nepantla...
TAACAAACCCATAACTATAGCCAACACTTCTCGCCCACTCTAACAGCTCATCTCGATCACGAAATACCTACAATAACATATGCCAAATTTTAAAACAATTCATAAAAAAAGCATTCACAACCCAACATTGACCATACCTCATTTGTAGAAAATGTCTCACTACACTCATGTGCCCTGTGTTCATTATCTAATGCGTTATAATTTATTGACTGCTCTAGATCAACATCATCTAATCCTTCCCACACATCAATCTCCCTTAAAACTCCCATGTATGACTCTGTTGTATCCATTGGGTTGCTGAAAAAAAAATGAGCACTTAGCTTCCGGATAAATAAATCCATAACAAAAAAAATATCAACTGGATATATACATCCGGATTGCATAAAACAATTCTGGATATGTACATCCATAAGCCAATTATGACCTACGGACATGGGTGTCCGAAAGCAACAAACCACACTTCCGGATGTTGACATCCGTAATTGAAAAATTTGACTTCCGGATATTAATATTCGTAGTGAAAAAAACATATTTCTGGATGCCGATATCCAGGACCAACTGAGCTCGAACAAAAACCAGAAACGACTGAAAATTGATTACTTACCTCATTAACTTGGCAAACGAAGCTTACACTGAATGTCTGTGCACAACAATGAATGTAACCTCCTCTTTTGCAGCTCAAAGCAAAGTTTCACACAACAATGAACTTCCTTTACCTCACCATACAATAGTTTTCAAAGTGAAGAAGACAAGGGCATGATGGGATTTAAAAAAGTTCGTCAGGTGCCAGTCACAATTGATCGGGCGCAGGAAGCAATTGCCTCAATTCCAACAATCTACTATTAAAAATGATAAAAAAAAATTCTCTAAAATAACGAAAATAATCTTAAATAACAAGAGGGTGTGGATAAAAAATTACTTCCAAAATTTTTTTCTGAGAATATTTTAGATTTAAAATTCCAAAACTCATTTTTAAATTCTGAATATTTTTATCCAAAATGCATTTTCAATTTTGTGTTTCACATTTTTTTTTTCAAAAATTTATTTTTTACTTTTAAATTATATTTATTATTCTGAATTTTCAAATTCAAAATAAGAATAATTTTGAAAAATGATAGCATAGAGGTTAAAATTGATATGGTGCATAAAGAAGATGCCTCAAAACATAAGTGTTAATCTTCGCATGAACCTAATCCATTATAAGGAGGTTTCTTCCTGTACCCCGATCAAATTTTTCCCTCCACCCTCAATTCCATCATCAATTAGGTGAAATGACAAAAATACCACATCTAATTGGTATTCTTTTTGGAAAGTTATTTCCAGAATATTTATTTAAAAAATACATCTTCAGAATATAATAGCTTATTCTGGAAACTCTGTTCAAAAAACATTTTTCGAATATAATTTTATAAATCCAAAAATTATATTATGAAACATTCTAGAGAAATTAATCCGTAAATCATTTTTAAAAACGGTAAAAAAGTTTTTTTCAAAATTGATTGGGTGCAGGGAGAAATTTGTTGCACCCATCCAATAATTGATAAAGTAAGTCCTAGGCCTAGATTACGTTTAATAACAAGTCAACTGCCTAATTTATAGTTATTTATAAATAACAAAACTTCAAAAATAGATACTCAACTACATTGTCTTACAATATACATTAAGAGAATATATCCATAAAAATATGCTTAATAACATTATTTATTTCTACAAAGTAACAAATACTAATTTTGCAAGTTTCTCAAGAACTCTAACTTGAATTTAATTATTTATTGTTTAAAATAAAACTTCACAAAAATGGCATGCATCCAAAATAAAAGTATTCTTCTACATAAATAATATTTAACTAATTAATTACTTCTTTAACCATATAATCAAATCTAATTATATTTTCTCCTTTGACAAGAAGACCCCCAAAATTATACTTACAAGGCTAACCCTCAAGTCATTCTATTTAAGGTCATCTCTCTAAAATGACAATCAATTCACCCACCGAGCATGATCGAGTAATTAAGAAATTCACCATATGCTTTGAACAACATGATCATGGGGTAAATATCTTAGGAGCCAAACATGCTTAGAACTGAAATGCTGACAAATCACCCGCATCCACGGGAAATAAGTTCAATTTCTTTCTAAATTAAATTGATCCTTATTTACAAGTTACAGCAAAATTTAGAATGAAAGATAATACGTATAGCAAAAATGGGAAAGGGGAAAACAAGGGGGGGAAGGGAGATTCTATCGACATTACGATACAGGCTTGACATCCGGAACATCATCAAGAATGAAGGGACCAAGCTTACCAGTCCTGAATAGAGTAAGTAACTTCTTGGATACCATTAACCGTGCTTCTGAAGCTTTGTGCGGTATCTTCATTGCCTTTTGGAGTGCACTAAATTGCAGGTCAATAAGGCTCTCCAAATCGCTCTCGTCTTCTACATTCCCATTGAATTCTGTTACAGTTGAATAGAGTGCGTGCTGAACTCCCATTACAAGATCCTTTTGTAAAATGGGAATAAATTATGTCAAGAGAAACAAAAAAAAAAATGAGAAACGTGGGTAATTTCCATCATCATAAACTGCAACATCAAATGCAAGAAACGTACTTCAAAGCACCTTTCTCGTAACTTCAGATGCAAGACAAAGTAGAACTACATATAGGTGACAGTGAGTCCTAAAAAAATTATATGTGCTTGCAGACAAATTCATGTGTCGTCTTCATTTTAACAAAACTGCAGCCATTTGTAGTAACTACGGTTTTCTGTTACTCTTCTATAAGCTTATAATAGTTTTTCAAACAGATGGTATCATATGGAACGTGATGGTCCACAACATATTTTATTTTTACGCTATCAGAGGATTTAAATTAAATCGACAGACTAATAATAACTAAACAACTTTTAAAGAAAAAGTGATGGAATAACTTCGGATGCTACAGTAAAATGTCAAAACATTGATGGCAAAAAGATTTCTAATATAATGGGATTAAAACAATTGGGAAGTGTAATATAATTGGGACTTCATCAGCCAAGGTGTGAAAATTTCCAACATTGGTAGTTAAAAGCGTGATATTCCATTACACAGAAGACAAACTACAGAAAATTGTTCCTTGTTACCTCAACATACACCAAATCAGATCTATTTGGCGGATTTCTTCTCTTTGGCTTAAGATTTTTCAGACTATATTCATGATTCTCCTCAGCTTCGTATTTAATCCCATCTATTCTCCTATTATTTAGGTGCTTCCAGTGAAGTGGAGTCCCCCGGGTATTCAAAACTGCCAATAAGTACTGAGCAATACGCTCCTCACCCACTACTGAATCTTTGACGGACCCTGTCAATGCATCAACCAAGTTTGCATGACAAAATATACCAGGACATATGCTAAAAAGGATATCATATTCAGAAATCCAACAGCTGTAGCTGCCCTGCCTAGTCCCATTTAGAGGTAAGTTACATGCCCCACATGAGAACACATGAGAAAAAGAGATATTCAGTTTAGTTTCCAAAACTGGTCTGGGAAAACAACAATGAATGTACAAGATGTAGGGCAAAAAATAAAAAACTTCTATCCACATAGACTGGTAGAAAACAGAGATGGTTGTCTTAAAAAATGACAAAAATATGTCACATTCAAAGAATACCTAATTCAGTACCCATGAACATTAGTACTGAAAAAAGAAAGAATCATGAAAGTCAATCAATTACTCATAGCAATTTGAAACTACATAATTTTGTCTTTTTTAACACAGTTTTTCACAAATCGAAAAATGCCCACCTCCACAGTTTCATTGTCCTGGAGTGCCCTTAATGCCTATTCACAGATTAAAACCAGCCTTGTCCTTATGTTATCTTGATAAAATAGATTAAATCCTCAATAGTTATTAAATTATAGAAGAAATGAAATTCAGTATTCCATTTTAGTGCATATAAAGCACCAGCTGTGTAATAAGACAAAGTCACCTTCCTATTACTTTATCCACTAAAGAAAACAGAAAATACACAACAGGGAAACTGATTGTTTGATACACAAGTAGTTTAAACACAATCAATAAAAAAATGGGACCACAACAAGAGTTCAGCAAGCAACAAATGGCTTTTATATCCTGCCTAAAGTATCGATATGAAAACATCAAATAGAACTTCGAAATCAATTCCAAAGAAATGGGAATAGATCATATCACTGTAAAAGGTAACGGAATCAAATTAGTGGAATTTAACATCAAATTCAAATTCAAATTAAAACCTTGCCAGGTTATCTTATGTGCGTTAATGTGAGACCTAATCACAGGACTAGTAAGAATCCTTCTTCCAACCTATAGTGAATCAGGAGACGTATACACATCCTTAACAGAGCCCCTTCAACCTAGTATAAAACACTAACTACGTAGGTCAGGCTCCGCCCACTGCTGCTGTCCCATAAAGGCATCTGCTACAGTTTATTAAATGCAATAAAATAGTAAACAGACAATGTGGTTTGCAAGTAAAATATAAGAAAAGTAAGAGAGACAACACAACTACTGAACCATATAAAAGAAGACTTCTTCTGTGTATAAATTTAAACATTCTCCTTATTTTATTCGTATTCTATGTACAGAAATAAGAACAGAAATTATAGGTCATCCTTCGCAACAAAGACTTCCTTGCATAACTACACAAGGTAATTCATTTCAGGCTTTTACAATTTGCAGACTAGATTGTAGGCACATGGAAAACTGGGAGGAAGAAAAGATCAAATTAATGCTTTTTATTCATATTCCATTTCACAAATCACAGTTCCCTGTAAAGGCTTCGAATAAATCCACAGAAATCAAACATGTTGAGGATAAAAAATGTAATTTTGGTACCTACTTTTAGCCAACAAAGCCATGCACTGATAATAATGTCAAATTTTATTAATAACAAAGAAATATTTTATATAAATTTTAAAAGACATATTACCTGCCAGTGCCAGCTTTAACCCTGTCTCTATGTCCGAGATACTAGGAACCAGAACGCCTGGGGAATCTAGTACATATATGCTTGGTTTATGAGCTATCTGAAACATCAGGTCAAAGTCATAGTTTAACTATGGAACCACCAACTAAAAATAGAATCAATTGACAGACCGATAATAAAACAAAATGCAGAAGCATAGAATACAAAGCAAATAGAGACAGATTTATATGCCAAATAATAAATATTCAAGCCAATAGTAAAAACTTTCAGGAATTAGGAAAAGACAAAAATAATAATCTCAGAAAAATATTTTGACAACAAAAAAAATAAAAACTATTTCTGAAACATTTAGCAGGTTTCCAATATTTTCAAGAAAGGGTAAAGCGGTAATGTGGTACAATACAAAGCTAAATATGTAGTACATATGGGTACACTTTGTAGGTATGATATTTTGATTGGTTTACCTCACTAATACAAATTTCTTTTCCTCAAACAAAAAAATACAAATCATATATACTCCTAAAATTCCTGGAATTTATTTACAGTAGTATTTTTTTTAAAGAATTTCCTACTAAAATGGAAAGTTTCGTTAAGCCGTCATGTATGTATGGGTGTTCATTGAATTTGGGTACACGATAACCCAACTTGACAAAATCCAACCCAATTAGATTGTGTTTCATTTATGATTGAGTCACATTTATGATTAGGTCAAACTCGACCCAACCTAAACTAATTCACTCGTATACAAGTTGGGTGATGGGTTTAGACCCAACCCAAGACTCACTCTTATATTGTGTTATGGACAAATGGTGTTATGTTTTTCTTTTCATGTCTTGAATTAGTTTGGAAAAACTTGATATGACTTGAGACAAAGAAAATAATTAGTTTAGTTTCGAAACTGATTAAAATCATTAGTGCATCTAGTCTGGGACTCTTACCACTTAGATGACAAAAAACAGGAAAAATACTACATTTTCTTTCATTTTATCAACCAAAGGTTAAACAATATGTCATAAAGTTGCTTATCATCCCCTCTTCTCCCCAGTCCGTTTCATGCTATTTTCTTCCCATGTTTCCCGTTCACTTGTGTTACAGGAACCATGTTGCCACTTGCAACAATTAGGAATGTTTACGCTATTGATCTAGATTGCAAAAGTACACAATCAGATAATAGTTGGAACATAGGATGCTATAGGTGAGAACAAAAATGGTACTTCACTCCAAAATATGGATGCGTACTAAAATACAAACCAACACAACAAGAATCCATGATTCGAAATGTATGAAAACATTGTCATTACACACATGAATCTAAATTTGATTCATGTGATTCAATGACTGTCTGTTTCAATTTATTTTTGAAGATACTCATCTTTTTTTTCTCAAGGAACTTCCGTATAAAAAACAAAAAATAAAACCCTTAAAATATGCTATTCAAAAACACACACTCAAGGAGGAACATTAATATATGAAACAGAACGGAGGCATAATTGTCTCTGGCATAAAACTGTGCCTTGATTCCAACGAATCACAATGGAATCAAAAGAATTGTAGTTCTGCGGCACATTAAATAATTTTTGCACAACCAAGGCAACAGAATTAGAAACTAGAGACAAGCAAACCAGTAAACATTTATATCATTTTCAGAAATTAACTTTTAAACCAAAAGCAATAACTGGGGAAATACAGAATACTCAGAATACTAATACTTAGTCAGATGGGGAATAAAGATCTGCTATCTATTATCATTTGAAGTGGCTGAACCTGTGCAGACTACTATATCAAAACAACAACCTTAAGGTCCTCATTACATAAACATCTCCATTAGTATTTATATGCAAGGAATAAAAAAAGATAAAATGAAGGCACAATCTACTTTTTTGTCTCAGCTTTTGAGAAAGTTTAATAAGAGAGTCAATATAAAATTTAATTACATAAGTTGATTTTAGCTTACACGAGAAATTCGTTATATCTTACTTTCTTGTTGAAATAAATTTATCTAAACAGGACATGATATTATATTTTTTCACTATTATGACTTGAACATTGGTTTAACTTTATGTTCATGTTAATGTTTTTAACCAGACCTTAAATCCTGCTATGTCTTGAGTAACTCCAGGTAGCGGACCCACAGCAGCACGCTTCATCTTCTCCTGCGCTATCAAACAACACCATTCCAATTCCACAACAAACAAAAAAAAAACTCATCCAAACCATTCAAATCAATGGTTTCAAGAATTCACGAAACTATTACCAGGAAAGCGAGACTTTGCAATCTGATGAATGGAATTAATCAAAGCAGACTTGCCAACGTTGGGAACACCGACCACCATCACGAGCAGCGTCGGTTCCCTGCAAATGACTTCCTTCAACTTGAACTCCACCAGCTCGAGAAGCTTATTCACAGAACTCTTGCTGTGAGCATTTATCGGAATGCAATCCTGCTTGCACGTTTCGAAATAATGCGTCCACTTCTGCAGTAACAACAACACTCGGCGTGAATAACCTAACAGGTAAACGACAATGACTACGGTAATAATGACGGTGATGATGGCAATCATTTTACATGCATGATGTTAGGGTTGGCAAGGTCTTTTTTATTGAGTGCAACGACGCGTCGTTTTGCGGAGAGGTGAGGCTGGAGATCGGCGTTGGCGGAGGAGAGAGGAATGCGAGCATCTCGGACTTCAATAACGAGGTCGGAAAGTTTGAGACGGTGGCGGATGGCGCGTGTGGCCGCGGCCATGTGGCCGGGGAACCAGCTGATGGCTCCTCCGCCGGCGTTGAACGCCATGTCTCCTAAACCTAACCCTTTCTTAAGCAATTCCTTTAACCCTGACATTCTTCTCTTCTCTGCTCTTTCGGTCACCTTCGCAGTTGCAGTGACTGCGCGAGAATTTCAGATGTTGAACCTACTTAGGATTGGCCCAGGGATGACCAATGGTTTTCGGGGCTTTTACTTCCTGCACCCCCTATTTTTCATCCTCCTTCCCCCCACAGTTGGGTGAAATGGCCGAGTTGACCTCCATCCGCTTCTCCCACGCCGCCACTGTCACCACTGTTGCACCATCACCGCTCTAGAAGAAGAAAAAGAGAACGAGAACGCTGCAATTAGAAGAATAAAGAAAAAAATATCCTGAAAAACTTAAAAAAAAAGAGTAAAATAGTTGTTTTGAAAATTGTGGGGGTACAAGTTGAAGAATGGAGGTTGCAGCAAGTCAAAGTTCAATCCAGAAAATAAATGAATATGTGATATCACTATTGATGTCACTCTCTCAAAATCACTAGTTTTTACAAAACTATCATTCCTTTATTCGATACACATAAAAAATATGTAATATAAATTTATGCAAGTTATTTTCATAACATTTCGTCTGCAAACCTATATTACATTTGGTTATTTTTATCAACCAGATTAAAATATGAATTTAGTAACTTTTCACAATACAACAAATATTATTTGTACATAACTACTCCTAACGGTAAAATAAATATTATTTGGATACAATTTAAATAAGTTAAAAGTATTTTTTACATACAATCACTTCCTACACATGTGTACTGAACTTAGTTACTTCTGTATAAAGCACTTTATTTACATAAAGATTGTGATCTAAAATAGCATAGGTGTTGCTCATTAAAAATGATAAACATCCTAAGATGGATTACAAGATGATAAACACTCTTTTAGACAATTATCAAGACAAGAAATGTTCTTCCCACAAACACAATAGCTAATGATTGTTTAATATTACAAGAGTTTGAAAGCATTAAAAAATATTTCATAAGTCTCGTCAACCTTTTTTTTTCAAAAAAGGGAACTTTTTTATATGGAGCTAAGAAGAAAAAAAATTGTAGCAAATCCCTTTAAAATCGTTGTGAGGTTTACAAGCATTTCACCCTCTTCGTCCATTATTTGACCATATTCAAACACATTGCATGTGACTATTTTACACAACTCTTCCACTACATGATATGACTTAACAAGCATAGGGTAGGTAGTTTCATTCCTCTTTAGCGTAAAACATAGGGCTTGACATATTTTGTTGATTGTTCAACATTGACATTCTGTCTTTTTAAACATCTTTTACACATAAAGAATAAGCATTTATAAATGTTATCGATATGTACTAAAAATATTAAAGGCTTATCATATGCCAAACGAAGTATATTTATCATTTGTCTAAACAAAGAATACAAGCAAAGTACTCGTTAGGCAAAACAAAGCACTTATATTTGTTAGGTCAAATAAGACACTTGTGTCTAATAAGACCGGAATGCTTATAAAAAAATTATGTTTTACACTTTATTTTTTAAACACGTAATCATAACCAAATAAAAATATTTGTGGAACTTTGAACTAACAAATGCACAATGATCAAATTTTTATTAAGGTTTGGAGAGTGTAGGACACTTTTTAAATTCAATGATGGATATGGTGGGGAATTGGATGATTGTCCATAACTCTAAATTGAAATTCATGTTTATTACAATAATAATATTATGATTTAAATTACCCGTATTAAAATAAGATGAGAGACTACTTTTAGGTCATATGAAATGTTGTCTCGATATCCAAATAACAATTTCCACCAAGCACGTTGAGCGACATTATATGCATAGCCACCTCAATATTCGTAAGTGTATAAGAAGGTGTGTTGGCATCATAGGCTTGTGGACATTGACTGAAATCTCCTTATTATTTTGTTGTATCATTTAAATGAGCCCAATGAGATGATGAATATGGGTCAGGGAGATACAGGTTGGGCATCCATCCTTAACAAAGATAAGCATATTGTTGTTACTACTAAAGGACATTGTGAATTGTTGTCGATGTTGCTAATTGTCACCAAAACTGCCTTTTTTATCGCCACCATTGTGGTTTTTGTTATTATTGTTAGGATTTTGACCATTTTTCCACACCGATTGAGTGAGGGATTTTAGTACGATAGGAGGTCTCGTCAACATACTTAAATGTCGTTGCAACCATTATCATATTTGAACTCATGGTTAAGGGTGTCAGTGTGGCCAACTTGTCTCATTTTGACTCACCATGCATTTGGCTCACAAAAAATGAGTCAAAACAGGCTAACCAGCATAAGACTGATGGCCCAATATACTTGACTCGTCCTGCATAATTGCATGTTTTACATAAATGTTAAAAAAATTAAAAAAATATTCCTTTATAATATTTGATCTCAAATTTTAGGGTATTATAAAAATAAAAATTTATTACAAATATAACAATTAAAAGATTGTTTTAATATTAATTATTTATTTTTACTATAAATAAATAAGAAAGTATAGTATAAAAAAATATTAAAATAGATAATGAGATTAAATTTAGTTCATGATTGTAAATATATGATATTGATAAAATAATAAATGAAAATATTTATTCTTATTCAACATATTAACAATTTTGTACAGCAATAAAAGATTAAAAAAATAATGGTCCCGAGTAGGGGTGGGTTAGCTTGTATTTTAGCTTGTGTGGGTTGTAAGTGATACAAGGTAGGGTAAGCCTAAACGAACTGGTGGGTTTAAGGTCTAGTTATCATGCTTTTTTTACAGCAAGTTATGGGTCAACCTTTATGGTTTGTCGTGCATTTTCATCCTTACTCATAGTTGTTATCTTAATCACTCACTTTTTTTTCAGTGTAAGCATGGAACAAGCTTGATAAAAAAAAAAGGAATGGGATATGAATTAATGTACCTAACCCTTTATATGCAACAATGAGTCCAAACACCATTTAAAGAATGATTCATTGATTTGAAATACAAATACCAATATTTTTTTGTTGATCTAAAGATATTTTGAGTCATTAACAATATGTGACACATTTGGAAAATCTTCCATTTGAGTTGTGGAAAATTCTTGCTCGAGCATGACCACACCTAAATATCTTGAAAATTGTCTCATAATTGATCTCACACCTCCATTATAGTAGAGTTGAGATCAAATATAACAGTTAAAAGATAATTCAAAATAGTGAAATAAATCCACTAAAGAACCGTTGTATCAAGAGTTGACTATAATTCTTTTCCCTCATATTTTTTGCACCTTCTTTTTGCTACTTTTTAAAAGTGAAATGATACTATGAAGGGACCTAGTGAGATCATACATGAATTGTGAAAATCTAAGTGTATATTCTATACTAAACATTTTCCATTTTAAGAATGATGAAGATAAAGTTCTTGATATTAGAGATGATGAAAGTTGAGTGAAAAGAGTTATTTGAGCCAATCATAACTTTCAAGCAAAAGCAAAAACAAAAGGACCAAGAGAGGAAGATATGAAAGGGTCTTTAATCTCTTGATACCATCCTAGTTGTATTCCATTCAGATCATAAATTATATACAATAATACTAGCACAATTTAAAGTTATAAAATAGGTAAGACAATTAAGCTAATTGACTAAGAATAAAAATATCGCAAAGAATATAAAAGATTAAAAAAATATTTTAAATACTTACATATTTTATTTTATCATCATTCATACATTAACAAATAATAAATGTACTCACAAACAAACTCAGCTGCTTAAAAAAAAATTCAAAGGACATAAATGTTAGTGTGTATATTTTTAAAAAATGAAAATATGGTAAAACAGGAGCAGACATGTGCCAGCAATGAAGAGCAGTGTGGCCAAATTTGAAACAGAGTTGACATTGAACCCGAAGAGGTTGAGAAGAAGAAGAATCGGAAACCCCACTCCATGAATTCTTTTGTGAATCCCAAAACTGTGGTTGTCGTTTATTGAAGGAATGATGGGTAGAGCCACGACCGCCACGCAAATTGGTTCCATGAAATGGAGATCATGAAGGGGCCGAAGGGTTCCATTGAGTAGATGCAGTATTAGCTTGAATGAAAGGACGATCAAGAGACTTATGTTTGTCAAACCTCTCTTCTTGAGCCAGGAGCAATGCTTCAATGTCGTCAACAGTGTAGGGATCAAGACGAGACGTGACAGAGGTGATGAACGAATCATACTCCTCAGGAAGACCATCCAAGATGACTTCAAGATGATCTTCTGTGGAAACATTGGAGTCAACAGCCGCAAGAGAATCAATAACTCGCTTGATGTCAAGAAGATAAGCGTTGATAGATCGATCCTGCTTAGGAGTTTTCAACTGGGTTTTGAGCTTACGAACTCTCGCACGGGTATTGGACGCAAAGTAGACATTTAGCTTGTCACAAATTTGATAAGCCGATCGTAAAACAACCATTTTGGTTAACAAAGAATTCAACATAGAAGCCAACAGCCAAGCAACCAAAAGATTATCTTGTTGTTTATGTAGAAGAAAGAGAGGATTAGGGTTTTCTTTACCATAAGAGAGAAACGATAGAGGAGCGGAAGACGATTCCAAAAAATTGAGTAAATTGAGACCTTCGACCTGCGCAAGAACCTGTTGACGCCAAATTTGGAAGTTGTCATCTGTAAGTTTCAGGGTGAGAGAGGTCAGAAAGGTATGAAGTTGAGAAGGGGGGAGAGGAAGAGGATGAAGGGGTTTCTTGATCGGAGGTAGAAGAAGATGAAGAAGACATGATCAGATTCAAGAAAAAAAAATGAACCTGCTCTTGATACCATGTAAGAGTGGAAGAAGAGTAAATGTGGAAGAGTAAAAGAATGTATTATTCAGTAAAAAAAGTATATTTACATAGGGGATGAACCCTATAGTTATTTATGGGAAAGGCCTATGTAAATAACCCACTACAACAGGAAATAACAGCTATGTAACAGCACTACCAGTATTATATCTAACAGCTAACTTCACTAATTTTATTGGCTAATGGTTTTAACCTAGATAAAATAACATGTTAATCACGAATGTGAAAACGATGTCAACACATTACTTCATCAAAAGATAAACATGAATTATCAAAGTTATCAGTGAAGAGAATTAATTACCAATTGAAAAGTCTTTTAAATATCCACTAAATATTTTCAACTACTATCAAGCAACCTTTATATATTTCATGAACATGAATGCTACTTCTTTTTATATTAAAATATGTATCTTTTTACAAATATATGCTTAAAATTAAAACATAAAAAGATAAATACATTAAAATTGTAAATAAAATGCTTTGACCTCAAATTTGAGAGATAACATCGTTAGGGTCAATCATCGCATCCAAGGTATTGTTCGCTTAGGATTCCTCCTAGTTGAGGGGCTAAGAAACCTTTTCGGTCCCATGGTGGACACCAATGTTCCGACCTCAAGTCCGAGAGATAGCATCGCTAGGGTCAATTTCCACATCCGATGTATTGTTCGCTTTGGATGTCAGTGCGCTCCATCACAGTTTTGTGCCCTTGACCTTGAATGCTAAGTGATGTGGGACTATATTGGTGGTACCGAAACAAACCCCCCCCCCCCCCCCCCCCCCCCCCCCCCAACCGCCACCAACGGCACCCCACAACCACAGCCCGCGGGGGGCCCCCAGACTCCCTTCTTGTACCCACCCACCAACTACATCTACCTTCACGTCCGTCAGCGA
>Ga0123342_1008117_pt1 | contig 13443 bp, 13 predicted proteins | sample Turbeawhitnodule_FD_89960 | JGI IMG/M metagenome (GOLD analysis project Ga0123342, IMG submission 89960) | Root nodule microbial communities of legume samples collected from Mexico - Turtle bean Mexico white nodule | ecosystem: Host-associated > Plants > Roots > Nodule | place: Mexico: Nepantla...
AAAAAAAAAAAAAAAATAATATATATATATATATATATATATATATATATATATATATATATATATATATATATATATATATCACCAAGAATACATTTGATCAAAGTATATTACATTCAATCCCAAGTTAGAAAGCACTTAGCCACCCATGACAGCTCTTCCAATCTTCATTATTGATCTGATTTGTATAAGAAGGGTTGATCTGAGCAAATTCTTCTCCTAAAATAGAGTTCTCTTCTTCTTCTCTCACTAACTTCTCTATAAAAATCACTTCTTTTTCCACCGCCCCTGTTTTAGCTGTCTTTCAAAATTTATATAATGGAATCTAGCTCAAGCGAGCCAATTTAGCTTAAGCTAGATCTTTCGGTGCTTTTTTAGCTTGAGCTTGCAATTCTAGCCTGAGCTAGATTAGTACTGCACCATTAATTAAATCTGGATAATTTTAGCTTGAGCTAAATCTTCTAGCTTGACCTAAATCTTCTAGCTTGAGCTAAATCTTCTCTTGATCCAATTAAGTTTTTGCTTTCTTTCTTTCAATGCTTCATATTCATCTACAATTTACACAAAAATTGAGATTAAATTTCTTCATTTGTTTCTTGGTTCAAAATATATAATTGGATTTCAATAATTCTCATATTAGGGTAATTTTCTTACATTATGCAACAATTAAGTTCCAAAGTGTTCAATTTTCTCAATCATAAAAACTACACATTGGCACTTATCAGTAGACAATATATGGCCTTGTGATGGTGAGGTAAATGAGCCTTCCAACTAACTTCAATATTTAGTTGGGTCATGTAATAAATCGCCATCAGTAGGAGTGAGTTTTAAATTTTGCTCCATGGGAACTTCTCCCGTTTTTCCCTAGTTAGACATGTATCGTCCAAAATGTCCAACACATATTTTTTTTGAGACATAAAAATGTCATGTTTAGATCGAGAAAATTCAATTTCCAAAAAATATTTTAAGTTGTCAAGATCCTTGATTTGAAAATGTTGGAGCAAAAATTCCTTTAGATGTTTGATTTCGAAATCATCATTTCCTGTTAAAAGTATATCATCGACATAGAGCAAGACAACTGTAAAAGATGATCCAACAGTCTTGGTAAATAAAGAATAATATGATTTGATTGAATATATCCTGCCTTTTGAATAGCCTTAGAGAAAGTAGCAAACCAATTTTGGGACACTTATTTTAATCCGTACAAGGACTTATGGAGCCAACAAACCAAATTTTCCCCTGTTTGGCGAAATCCGAGAGGAAGCTCCATGTAAATAATTTCATGAAGGTCATTATCAAAAAAGGCATTTTTTACGTCAAGTTGGTATGTGAACTAGTTTCTAGCAGCTGCAACAGTCAAAAGACAATGTAATGTCGTAAGTTTAGCAATAGGAGAAAAAGTTGCAATATAGTCAATCCCTTCCACTTGCGTGTAGCCTTTGGCAACTAAGCACGTCTTATATTGTTTGATGCTCCAATCAGACCTGTATACTTTATAAAACCATCGACATCCTATGGGTTTGTTGCTAGTGATGACGTTTTACGACAAGTGCACTGCGTTGTCAGAAGTAATAATGTGTCCCTATGGACGAATAGTGGACGACCCACAAGGAATAGTTGACTATTCAAGTAAAAGATTCGCTAAATATAAAACAGAATAATAAAAGTTGGTTTGAGAATTGTTATAATGGAAATCAAAGAGTTTTTGCTTCAATTGGAAAAATAGGGTTTGAGTTTCATCTTTCTCACTCTTTTGTATTTTGATTAGCATTATAATATTTTGCTCTTTTGATTGTTATTGATGCCCGTATAAAAATCATTTATATTGATTCCTCACATATAAAATTCTTAAGGTGTTTCCTAAATATCGATTCCATGCATATTTATAAAAACAATTTAGCTTTATGATTAGACATTGATAGCAATTAACATTTCAAGTTTATTCCTAACACTCAAATATGTTAAGTATTAATGTTTAGGTCATAACTATAAAAATAATTTTCAGTCAGATTTAAGATTCTAGATCAATGCATTAGGAGCGAAACAATAATACCAATAATAAATCAAGAATAAAATATTACCTCAATACATCAGAGTTTGAATAGATTACTCCCAAATCCACATGGTAGAATTAGCCACACATCTTTTAACACCTTTTATTCTCCCAATAGGGTTACAAGTCACTCAATGGTGTTTTCCTCTCAATCTTGCACACTAGGTTTGTGTCTCAAGTCCCCTATTTAACCTAATTTTCTAGGATTAAGTGATTTCTTGTGTGGCGTTGATAGACTCATTTGGGTGAATAAAACATAATCATGCCCAATGTCTTTGGTGCAATCTCGCTCAAGCGAGAATAGGCTCGCTTGAGCGAGATGTTCTAATGTTGATTTGGGTTTTTTATGAACTTGTGCGTTCTGGGGCCTTCCATCTTTCTCCTTTTAGCTTATATTATTCTTCTTTAGCCCAGTCATCTCCATTCTCCCCTAAAAATCTGAAATTAACACTAAATTTGGGAATAAAATATCCTTATTCAAATAACGATCATAAAATATGTAAAAAGGTATAAATTCATAAATTAGGGGTTATTTTATATTTATTTTAGCAATTAATACTTATAAGTGCCTATATTTTAATATGAAATATTACTGAAATTAGACACTTATCAACCAGCCGGTAATGAAACAATGCTTCAGGTGTTTTCTGTCAATGCTGATAATTCATATTCCATGGCTTCCTTCCACTGGGGGAGAAAGAATGGTCTGATTATATGATGAAGGCTCTCTATGTGTAGAAATGTTAACTAAGAAGGTGCAGTGAGTAGAAGATAAGTTGGAATAAGAAATAAATGAGAAAATGGGTATCATGTACTTGGGAGAGAACCTTGACTAGGAGTGGACTGATTGGCGTTAGGTAGCAGCAAGTAATCTTTATGCCATGTAAGAGGATGCTTGATACGTGTAGAATGTCGAAGTGGTTGTGTAGAAATATCAGAGGATGAACTAAGCGCAAGAGATTCAGTGATCATAGGTTCAAGAATAGGCTTTATAGGTATCGATTCAGTAATGGGCTCATTGAACGAAGTTGGTGAAGCCGATTGTGAGTTCGGTAGTGTGGTAGGAAATTTAGAATTTTGATGGTCTAAGTTAAGGACCAAATTTAGTAGGACAAAAGAGTGTGAGATGATGTTGTTTCATGAAAAGGAAAAATGGTTTCGTAAAAACCACGTCCCTATTGACAAAAATAGTGTTGTCTTCAAGATCATATAACTTGTAGCCTTTATGATTAGGTGGATATCCAATAAAGACACATCGTCGAGCGCGAGGATCAAATTTGTATTTCGAATGATTCACTGTTGCATACCATGGACTGCCAAAAATACGTAAATGTGTAACATATGGAACTTGGTTGTATAATAGTTGAAAGGGTGTTTTATCTAACAGAATGGGGGAAGGTAAGTTGTTAATGAGGTAAATCGCAATTAAAACACAATTTACCCAAAAACGAATAGGTAAATTAGCTGATAAAGAAAAGATCGTGCAATTGTGAGGATATGACAGTGTTTGTGCTCAACCACCCCGTTTTGTTGAGGGTATAGACACATGTACGTTGGCATTCAATGTTGTGATCAAGAAAAATTGACGCATGGAAAGAAATTTTGTACCATTATCTGTTCGAACAACTTTAACACAAATGTGAAATTGTGTATATGCAAACATGAAGAAAGATTGTAATAGACGTTGAGTATCTGATTTGTGTTGCATAAAAAAAAACCCAAGTGCATCTAGTGAAATCATCGACACTGGTTAAAAAAAAACGTGCATTTGAATAAGTAAGTGACTTATGAGGACCCCAAATATCGCAATGTAACAAATCAAATGGATGTTGTGTGTTTATTGCACTAGAAGTAAAAGGCCATCTTATTTGTTTAGCAATGAGACAAATATTGCAATTATTATGAGAAACATATTGAAAGAAAATAATAAAGATGCCAATTTTAAACGGGATGAAGACGAATGACCAAATCTCATATGCCAGAGATTCGTGTTGCTGGAAACATGAAAAGAGACAATTTTTTTAAAGGTTTCATGTAATAAAGACCACCTCGCTGTTCACCCGAGCCAATTGTCCTCCTCGTAGCCGAATCTTGTAGGATACAACCATTTGGAAGTAAGACAATAAAACAATTTAGAGCTTTAGTGAGTTTACTTGTTGAAATAAGATTTAAACGAAAAAAAGGGACACATAAAACATGCTTTAATTTGATATACCTATTAAATTGGATGGTCCATTTGGATGTGATTAGGGCTATTGCGCCTGTAGCAAGGTTTACCAAAGGAACCAGTGATGGAGTGGAATTAATAAATAATTCTGGATTTTAAAAAATATGATCAGTTGCCCCACTATCCAAAATCCATGGTTCTGTGAAGACAGGATTTACTGAAGTATTAAAGTTCATGAGGAAACTTGTTGCATTTGTGTAAACATCATGGTTACCCGAATTAATCATTGACAATTGTTGTTGTGTCTTTCCTGTATAATTAATGAATATGCATGTTTAATGTTAGACAAGAGAGAGATCATCCTCGAAGTATTAGATCATACACCTTTTTAGGTGTCATTGAGACCCATAAGAAATTGCATTAAACAGTCTTCTTCCTTCTCGTCATTGTGTGCTTTCATTTGATTACAAGGCGAGGATGAGCGATATGTGTCTAACTCATCCTAAAGACTCTTGATTTTTATGTAATATGGTGAAACAAACATCGTACCTTGAGTAATTGTGGCAATGACTTTCTGTATTTGAAAAATTGCATGAGTCATTGATTTGCTCCACATTGGGTAGTTTAAGTCATTCAACTTTTCTGGGATAAATAGGTGTCCAGGTTTATCTGAATGATGTACGTAGTATAAATTTGATGTATCTGTAACTGCATCTTCAGAGTTTTCGGCAGACATGGCTATAAAAAAAAGACGAAAGAAAATTTTGTAGAGTCACCAAAAACGGTGCTGTGATACCATATCAAATACTATGGAAAGGATATTTTTGTATATTCATTCAATGCATTCTTACTGTTTATATACAATCAAATTGAAGAGATATGTTCCATATAATTCGCTATTGCCTATCTATCAACAATTACACCAAACTATTACCTTATTTTTACCATGTATATTATACATTGATACACTTTCTATATACATCTATATTAAAAATATAATAATTGTCTTCTAATATCCTTTATGCACGAACTTGTTTAGACAAACTCCAAATGAAAGTATCCCAATAACACTACAAAATCATTAAATAGAAACCAATTTTAGAAAAAAAATAATTAGTTATTATATTTATTAAATTAGATATTATATTATACATTAAAAATATTATTGGTATCTAAATTAGTTTCAATTAGTTTCTAAATTGGTATCTAATTAACTACTAAAGTTTTAGAATACAAATATTTGGTAGCTAATTAGATATAAATTTAAAAACTATTTATCAATAATAGAAACTAATTTAGATACCAATAAATTTTTTTGTTTCTAAAATAAAATCTAATTTAGTTTTTTTTATCAGCAATGAATTAATAGAATAAAAAGTAGTTAATATAACAACTAATTACTTTTTGTATCTAAAATTGGTTTTTATTTAATAAATTTCTAGTGTAAATTAATAAAAAATAAATTTTAGTTATAGTTAAATGGTTCTCAATCTAGACATGGAAACCTGAGAAATAAATAAAGCTGTAAAATTAATCAAATTTCATTAAAATTAATTGATGATTAATATTCACTTCAGTTTTAGAAAAAGTTAGGTAAGAGATAAGAACACTAATACAGAAAAGTGTTTTAACGACGGTTAAAAATGTCATATAAAGACGGTTGTAGAACCGTCGTTATTGCAGGTGTCGTTATAACTCAACTGTTTATAACGACAGTTCTAGAATCATCGTTATAAAACCACATTAGCGACATGTGTAAAAACTGTCGTTATTCAACCAAATAAATGAACTAAATAAAAAAAATGTACTTTTAACAACGATTCCAGTGAGAACCATCGTTATAACCCTAAAAACATGCTATTAAAGATGGTTCCTAGATGTAATCTTCGTGGGAACCATCGTTATAAATGTATTTTTTTAAAATATTTTAATATTATATATATACTCTAATCATGCATAAAATATAAAATTTTCAAAACAATAATGCATGTAATATCATAATTTAAATATGAAAGTCTACATACAATAACTTAATACATATAACATTTTACAAAAAGTTCTATAATTCATTTCATTCTAATAATTCATGTTAGAACACGTAACATTATGTAATGTATGAGTAAGTAATAAATTTATGAATGTAATATAATCATAATGGTTTGATAAATCTCTAATTTATAGTAGGAAAAATCATGCAAAATTTTAGAATTTTCTGTCAAGTGATGAGAACTAAAACCTTAAAATACTTCAAAATTACCTAAATAATACTTAAAAATAAAAAAAATTAATAGTAAATGGTGGATTTTCGGAATTTTAGTTGACTCCAATCCCCTACGAACATTGGCCATGTAATTCGTTAACTTGTTTCATGCAACTTTCATTTTTTACACGTCTCCATATGTCTTCTTTGTCAAAAGTTATGACCGTTTGAAGTTTTTTCACGTTAATTTTTGCCAACTCCAAATATATCACTCTTCTCTTCAATGTCAGGACTCCTCCATGAAATATCCAATAAATCAAGTTCCCACAAACTCTAAACTACTAACTAATCAACACATAGATACATGCAAATATTTATTATAAAATTAATTAAAAAAATTTAAAAAAACTAACTAACCTTCTATAATGGTTTAGGGTTTAGGTGTTGCCGACGTGCAAAGGTGCTGCCAACGTGAAGGGTTGGCAGCGAAGGTAGCAATTTGCTCGCAGAGGAGAGATGCAACAACCACCAGTGACGTTGGACAACGACGCAGAGGGTAGGAGAGAAGAAGATGCGTGAAGGAGAGAGGAAGACGCTAGAGGCGCGGGGCTTGGGGAGCTTGGATGGTTGGCATCGCGAGGGTGTGGGGTGGAAGCTCAGAGGGTTTGCAGAGAGAGAGGAGAGCTAAAGGCACGCTGACGATGACATGGAGTCGCAAGTGGCACTCAATAGAGAAGAAGAGTGCGGCGTGCAGAAGATAGTGCACACGAGGGAGAAAAAGAGTGAGTTCGAGCACTGAGGTTTTTTTTTATTTATATTCAGTTTTATAACGATGGTTCAATAGAGTAACCGTCATTATTTCTCATCAAAAATTAAAAAAATTACAAAAATACGCACTTTTTGTTACGACAGGTTTTTTTTAAATGTCGTTATTCTTAGTTTTTTTAGCCTTGGAAAATAAAGTGGATAAATTTATTTTAACTTCCACTCAAAGTTTCATTAATATATTAATTAATGTTTTATTTTCTCTTTTCATAAATATTTTTTAAAAAACTCATCTTGGCTATAAACTTTATTTAAGAAAACCTAAAAAATGCAGTCGCTGCCATACTTTCATTTTTATGAATATATGAAAACAAAACAAGAAATTATTTACATTCAAAGAAAAAAAAAAGAAAAAAACATATCTAAAAATTGTAAAATGGAGATACTCAAATTAGCATCTTTATTTTGAAATGTATGGTGCACTAATGATTAACAAGTTCCATTTTTATGAATATATGAAAACAAAACAAGAAATTATTTACGTTCAAAGAAAAAAAGAAGAAAAAAACATATCTACAAATTGTAAAATGGAGATACTCAAATTAGCATCTTTATTTTGAAATGTATGGTGCACTAATGATTAACAAGTTCTGATCAAGTCACACCAAAAATAAAATTAAATATAAACTAATTTTGAAGATAAAAAATAATTAATTACACTAAATTAGATATTATTTTATAAACTAAAAAAATTATTAATATTTTAAATAATTTCTATTATTAATAAAAAATTATAAATTAATTTATAAAAATATATAATTAATTATTAAGGTTTTAAAAATAAACTACTTCCAAATCTAAATTTGTTAACTAGAATTTTGGTATAGATACCAATTAGTTAATTACGTATCAATTTAAAAATTATAATTTATAAATTTTTATTAATAGTAAAGATTACTATAAATATCAATAATTTTTTAATTTATAAAATAATATTTAATTTAGTTGATATTATAACAGATATTTTTATTTTTAAAATTAATTTTTATTTAATTATTTTCTTATAAACCTTTGAAACGTTATAACATTGAAGGTTAGAAGAGAGAAATACATAATTATTTTCAATTTAAAATTTATAATTAACTTTTAAGTCTTCTTACTTATTATTTTTTAACTTTTTCTAAATAAGAGATTCTAATGCATATTAAATTCAACAAAATACAATTAAATTCCTAATAACAAGAAGCACAAACTTAGTGAGATCATTAACATAAATCCAAAAAGAGTTATCGTGAAGTTTGACAATTTGTTTTTCCATTCATTCATTGTGGTTGGAACGGTGTGGAGGCTAGGGTTGATCAGCTTTTTGCTGAAAAAGGTTAATTTGATAGTTGTGACATAGCATTTAATCTTCAAGTCTTCGATAATAGTTCAGCAGAATATGATGCTTGTGGGTGTTATCTGTACACTTGGAACTCCTCCACCAATATGATGAAAAGATGTGTAACCACAATATTATAATGGATTATAAGTGTATATTCATTATACAGGAATAATGCCTTAAAGAAGAGATTAAGAAACCACCGAATGACTGATGCAATGAAATAGGAGGGTTTATGAAGAATGCAGTGCTACTAAGGAAGCATATGTACCACCTTTGTTAAGTAAAGTGTCATGCTTTCCTTTCTCTGCAATCACTCCATGTTCAACCACTGCAATTGAATCTGCATCCTTTATGGTGGATAACCTGTGAGCCACCACAATTGTGGTTCTATCCACCCTCACTCTGTCAAGTGCATCCTGAACCACTTTTTCAGATTCAGCATCAAGTGCACTGGTGGCTTCATCTAGCAGTAATATTTTTGGACTCTTTACTATGGATCTTGCAATGGCCACCCTTTGCTTCTGTCCTCCGGATAGTTGAATCCCTCTCACCCCCACTAACGTATCATATCCCTGTATATTTATACATACGGTGTTTAGATAGCTAGTTATTCAAAATGGTACCATATAAGTTTTTTGTTGAAAGTGTGTAAGTTACCTGCTGCAAACTGCTAATGAACTTGTGTGCATTTGCCAGTTCTGCTGCAGCTATAATTTCAGCTTCTGTTGCATCACCACCTTTTCCGTATGCAATATTGGCTCGAATGGTGTCATTAAACAACACAGGCTCCTGGTTCACCAGCCCCATCTGCTGCCTAAACCATTTAAGTTGTAGCTTGTGGACTTCTGTTCCATCCAGAGTAATCTGGCCTGAATCTGGGTCATAAAATCTTTGTAGCAATGAGAGTATTGTTGACTTTCCACTTCCACTTTTACCTACTAGAGCAATTGTCTGCTTTCCATCAAAGTAATCAAACTCTTAGATTGTCCATTAAGAAAGTTTGTCTGAAAGAATCATGTGTTCCTATTTAAGCATCAAACCATTAAGTAATGTGGCTACTTACCTCTCCTGCATGAATAGTCAAGGAAAGATCCTTGAATACAAGAGCATTAGGCCTGGTTGGATACTTGAAAGTGACATGGTGGAACTCAATCTCTCCCTTCACTTCTTGTAATGTCATTCTAGATTCATCACCGGGATCTATTCTTGATTTCTGATCAAGAATAGCAAATATAGAAGCAACAGAACATTTTGCTTTACTGGCAGCTGGGGTCACGAAGCCAGATTGTGACATTGCTATGGCTGCCATTATGATAACATAAAATACCTGAAAATTACGAAATTCATTTTTCACTGCTAGAAGAATACGATGAACTTGGCTATTCAATTGTCTATGTTTTTTTATTTAAAAAGCTTTAAACCTGAGATTGTTATAAGGATAGGAACACAGGAAAATAACTCACACGGAAAAAATCTGAGAATGATGCTTTGCCATTCTCAATTAGTCTTGCCCCAACATAAAAACCGCATGCATTAACAGCGTACACAAAGAAGATTGATAAACCAAAGCCTGCTCCGCAGATTAAACCTAGCCTTATACTTGTCTGGATTGGTCCTAAACATTTCTTCTGGTATAACTCCATCACCTTCTCTTCAGCACAGAAAGCGGCAACTGTTCTCATATTCCCTACTGCATCATTTGCTACTTGACTTGCTTCCTCATATAGTTTCTGTGGAACAAATATTGGTCAAACAAATTAATAAATAGCAATAATTAAATATGGAAACAGACTAAGTATACACAAAGATGTTGAAGTATTGAGATCACAATTGAATCAAGGTTGATTCGTCTCTGTGAAGTAGTTATTTTGGGTATATTGAGAAAACATAATGCAAGATACACCAACATGATAAAAAAACTAAACCCTTCTATTGGATTTACCTTTGGGTATAGGCACTCGGGTAAGTATGTCTGAAATTTAGATATTTTCATCTAAAGTTTCCCTTCACCCTTTTCCCACTATCTATGTCTAAATTTAGATGTTTTCGTAAGGTTCTGTGTTAAGTAATAGATAGTTTGATATAAGGTGCAAACCTTTGCATCTGTGCTGAAACCTTGCACTGACTTCATTTGTACATATCCATTTAGTAATACTAGAGGTACCAAAACTAGAAAGATTAGAGAAAGCTGCCAGTTTGCCTCAAAGGCAATTACCAAGGCTGTGAATGCTGTGGCGATATCTTGAACCAACAAACCAAGAGCATCCCCAACCAAAGTTCGAATGGAAGCTGCATCAGTTGAAAGCCTTGCTCCAAGTACTCCACTTGAATTTTCAGCTTTATCAAACCAGCCTATTTCCATGTGAATTATTTTCTCAAAACACATTAACCGGATCCTTTTTATCAACTTAGAACCAGCTACACCTAAGAAGTAGGACCTTAATGGAATAAATATGAAGGCACCCACACTAATGGCAACAAATATTAATGACCAAAACTTTGAGTCTTTACGGAGTTCATCTGCCGGCTCAAAGAACGTATTTATCATGTGGGAAATAAGAAGCCCTATCGTGGGTTGTACTGCGCCGGTTGCTGCTGCTGCTAGAGTCCCCATGAGTAACACTGGGATTTCAGGTTTGTTAAGATAAGCAATGCGGACAAATGAAACTTCTTGAGGCTTATGCAAAGCTGCTGAAGGAAGAACTTCAGGCCCTTCTTCTGATGTTTCAAAGAGACCTAGGGTGATAGGCATGGCATTTGACATTCTGAACGACTGCTGACTGTTATTTCCTCTTCCAGATGATCCTGGGCTTAAAGATAGAGGGAAATAATCGATGAAGTTTTCTTGCTGGCCTGTGTCCTTTGCATCATGCTGTTTTGAGTCCCTTCTAATTTCTTGCAATTTAATGAGCTGGCTAAAAGCTCCATCAGGATCTTTAGTAAGTTCAGCATATGAACCTAATCAGTTGAAAAATATATAAGAGAGAAGCGTATGTACATGTCAAGGAAATTGAAGATGATGACATATGTGTGGAGAGAGGATGACTTGAAAGCAGATTGTTATACTGAGTTTCACTTCTGTGGCAACAGAGTATATATTAACATGCATACCTTTTTCTTGTAGTTGTCCTTGATGAATAACTGCAATCATATCAGCATTCCTGATTGTGCATAAGCGATGGGCTACAATGACAGTTGTTCGGTTGATCATAACTCTGTCTAGTGTCTCTTGCACCACTCTCTCTGATTCTACATCAAGAGCACTTGTGGCTTCATCAAGGAGAAGAATTCTTGGATCTTTCAGAATTGCTCTTGCTATAGATATTTTTTGTTTTTGACCTAGAGAGCTGAGTTCCATGCTCACCGACCATTGTGTCAAGCCCCTAAATAAACTCATAATTTTGCAAAAATAATGAGATAAACATGCCTCTAATGAACACATCAGATTTTAAAGACATGAAAGATGAATTGTGAGCTCACATGTGGAAATTCATCTATGAAGTTAATAGCATTAGCAAGTTCAGCTGCAGCTCTGATTTCTTCATCTGTTGCCCAATCCTTACCATAGCCAATATTTTCTTTAATGCTACCAGTAAAAAGGACTGGTTCCTGGCTGACAAGGCCTATTTTCTGTCTGATCCATTTCAGTTGAAATTCTCTGAGGTTGATGCCGTCAATGAGAACTTCACCGGCTAGTGGATCATAAAATCTCTCAATCAAACTAATAACTGTTGATTTCCCACTTCCACTTTTCCCAACCAAAGCTGCAGTAGTGCCACTTGATATTGAAATGGAAAATCCATTGAATATCAATTCATCTGGCCTTGAAGGATAACAAAAGCAAACCTCCCTAAGTTCTATATCTCCCGAAATATCATCTACCTGTTGACCGTCTGTGTCATAAGCATCAATATCTGGCTGCCGTTTTATTGTTTCAAACATTTTAAAGGCAGCAGCTTTTCCTGCGGAAAAAGCTTTTAAGCTTGGAGATGCCTGCCCCAGACGCCTGCAACATAAAATTATTCCAGAAAAATGTATCATATTTGCCAGCCAAGCTTGGAACAGAGGTTGAAAGATATAGATTCATGCATCCACAATATAGATGGTAAAGCAGAGAAGCTACGTACAAACAACCAGACATTATTGCCCAAAATACACCAATGACTTGTCCTCCTGTGTAACCTTTCTCTAGTACCATCTTCCCTCCAAACCATATTGCCAAAGCAAAAGTGCAGATCGAAAATAGTTGATTTGAACCCAAGCCAAAACCACTAACCACGCCCTCTTGCACTGCAATTCTGTAAGATTTAGTTAAGTATTGATTGTATTGAGCTATAGCTTGCTTCTCACCTGTAAATGACGCAACCTGCAAGGGAAGAATGCATGTACTACTCTCTTGTAGCCAGGAAAATAAAAGAAAAATAAAGTGCATTCTGAATGTGAGCATACAGTTCGAATTGATCCAATTGTCTGCTCCACAACAGTTGCTGCTTCAGAATAAGCTTCTTGTCCTCGAGATGCCATCTTTGCAAAAGCTAAGCTCATCATGGAACCGGAGAGGACAAGAAGAGGAACAGAAGATAGAAGGACAAGGCTCAGAAGCCAACCCTTGGTGAAGGCTAAGGCTATGGCTCCTAGAAAACTTGACACATTTTGTATGAACTTTCCTAACTGAGATATCACCCAAAAAGAGAACGTAAAAGTTAACTCTAACAATAGTTTGATGAAATTGTATTGATTTGGATTTGGAGAGTGGTCCATCAATACCTTCTCTCCCATGGCTTCTTGAATAAGAACTGTGTCACCTGACATCCTTCCAACAACCTCTCCACTGTTGGTTTCCTGGTCAAAGAAGCTGATATCTTGCCTCAAAA
>Ga0123342_1008118_pt1 | contig 13439 bp, 6 predicted proteins | sample Turbeawhitnodule_FD_89960 | JGI IMG/M metagenome (GOLD analysis project Ga0123342, IMG submission 89960) | Root nodule microbial communities of legume samples collected from Mexico - Turtle bean Mexico white nodule | ecosystem: Host-associated > Plants > Roots > Nodule | place: Mexico: Nepantla...
ATTTTGGAGTGGATTTGTGGGAAAAGTTTTGTGAGGGTATTTTTATTTTTTTAAAGGTATAAAATTTAATATTAAAAATTTATATTGTTTTTATAAAAAATTGAATAATCGAATATTTGGTTTTTTTTTTTTTTTTTTTGCAAATTTGGATGAATTAAAAATATTAGTAGTATAATCTTATATAATTCAATAATTAATTTCTGAAAAAAAAAATACAAATTACTAGACGAAAAAATAATTTACATGTAAAAATTCTCGCTCAAGCGAGATCTGGGATGAAATTCGGGGTGCTCTCGACTTAATTCTCGTTGAAGCGAGAGAATTTTTGCTTGAGCGAGACCCATTCTCGCTCAAGCTAGAATCCCTGGGTAAAAAATAATAATTTATTTTTCCCTTTAAAAGGTTGGTTTATTTATTTTTGTATAGTTTTACTTATAAATTATGTAAACTTTTATTTCATGTATATTTAATTGAAAATCTCTATAATTAGACATTTATATGATTAGTAGATGAATTGTGGTGTGTTTTGGAAATCCTAAAATTTTGTATGATTTGATTCTTTGATGTTGGATTTTGTGAGGTTCAGAATATGAATTTTAATTAATAGTATTTTCAGGAAAGAAAATATCATGTTAAGATTGTTTAGGATGTGCATTGACTAGGGATTCTTCTAGAATGAGATATCCTTACTCTACTGGGATAATGGAATCATATAGATGAAGTTATTCAGGTGGTGAGAGTCGAATGAGGTTGATATGAATGGGTAAGTTGTTTGAAAAATATCTTGACCTATTATATGAGTTAACCATGTCATACTAGGAGAGAGATGATATTGAGATTATTTATGCGCATAGCTGTATGGATTTCACAATGATATAGTATGACATGTGCAGATTTCTGAGTCTAAGTCAACGTATGAGTCTTCCAGAAGTAGAGTCAAGTGTTTATCTGTTGTGAGTCAGTAGAAGTCTAACATGAGAGATATGAGTTGTGAATTTCTTGGATAGACACTTGATGGTTATGTGAAATGGCATGAGACTTGATCAATTTTGTGTATTAATTTGAAATTGAAATTATATAGAATTAACTCACTTACCCTTTTGCTGTTTTTTGTGGTTGTTTTCTTTAATTTGTGATGATTGTGTATTTACACGAGAGAAAATGATGTTACCGGTGGTAGAGTTCCTCAGTGAAAAGCTAGATGATGAAAATATTGTATTTTCTTTTGAAGATTTGTGTTAATTTTATGTAAATACTTAAAGTCTTATGAAGAGAGATATTTTGAAACATATGAAAGAATTGTAAACATTTGTATTATGTTTATATATTTATTTTGATATTTCATACATATTATGGTTATTAGATGTGGAAAAATATAGGGACGTTACAACTGTTATATAGAATAAATAATTTAAATATTCATAAATTTAAAAATTGTAATTAGAAATTTTTTTTTTCTAAATGCAAATAGTATCATTATATTTATAATAATTATTATTATATAATTTGTTTATTATAAATAAGTATATATTTTTTTATTCAAATTTTATTTTATTATTAATTATTATTATTTCATTTTATTAAAATATTTGTGTTAGTTAAATTTATTTAATAAGGGTAAATTTGGAAATAATTTCATGCTGACGTGATTTTTCCTTTGTTTCTCTTCATTTTAAGGGGAAAAGATATTTACTGTTCACACTTGTATTCTCTCGTTCTCTTCCCCAAAACCCTGAATCTAAATTAGTGATATCTTCTCATATCTTTACTTATGAATGGTACATCCATAGAAACAAGCAAACCCTAAGGTTGTGTTTTATACTTGCATAGACAAAGTGGATCTAGATAGTACCTGAAACTGGTTGTATAATTGTTGACGTGTCGGTCGTTTGGTCGCTCCTTTGCTCCTCACTTTAAATCTCTTTCTTTAATTGGTGATGCTCGGTCAGGATTGACATAAAAAAGGTACTCCGACAATCAAGTAAGTACTCAGAATACGGAGTGTATATTAAGAACTGGTTAAAAAAGCGTACCTTACACCTCTGTAGATGGTTTAGTTATAGTGTTTACTCATGGTCATCTATTGTAATGGACTGAATCTATCGTATATCAACATTAGCTTTATTCTAGGGAGTTCTTGCAACTGCCTTAATTGATATTTATTGTAGGTGTTTTAAATGTGTCTTCACTCAGTCGGTCGATCACCGAGACCGAGTGACATGACTGGTCCGGTACCAACCCGTACTTGTTTGGATTGAGGAGTGAAATTGTGAGGATTTGAGAAAGTGGATATGTGAGGATGTGAGAGGAAAGTGTGAAGAAAGTGAGTGTGTTTGGATTGAGGTATGTTATAGTTGATCTGTGAGGAAAGTTTATTTGAGTTTGTGAGTAATGTGATGGTTGTGAGAGAATTTTTGATTTTTTTTTAAAGGTGTAAAATATTACTTTACAAATTTACCCTTACCTATTAAAAAAATTTCATAATAAAAAATAATTTATTTTTTAAAAAATAAACACCTTTCACATATTTGTAAATTTAAAAATTATAATAAGAAAATAAATATATATTAAATATAAATATTAGTATATTATTTTTATTAATTATTTTTATTAATTATTTTTATTTTATTTTATTAATAATATCATAAAAAAATTCTGTTAGTTCAATTTATGTGATAAATAATATTTGCATTTGGATAAATTTAATATTATTTGTTTGTATTATATTATGTTATATATATTAACTATGTATATTTTAGGTATATAACAATATTAATATAATCTAATTATGACTATTATTATGAAAAGTTAATATATTTTAAAATTAATTGAATATTTAAATATTTTTTTAATTTTTTTTTAAAATATTATGATATATGAATTAATATTATAAAAAATGTTTGACCTGCGATAAAAACAATAATAAATGATAATATTAGTTAGTAAGAAGACAACTCTAGAAAGAACTTTGAACAAGTAAAATTTTCTCACAAATTAGATAACTTTTCATTACTCAAATCAAAGTTAAAAATCATGTATAAGAGACTTCTCTTTATATAAGAAAGTCTCCCAAAATCTTTCAAATAAGAGTGTGACAAGTTTCACCACCTTATTGGTGCAAATCTTTTCCATTGGGAGAGGACATGTAGACCCTCAAGTCTTCCTTTCCTATATTCCTATTTGCACTTCTCTTTCACTATTTTACACCCTACCGTCTTTTCTATTTACACCCTACTCTACTTTGGTCTAAAATACAAGGCTCAATATTTCCTAACTATTTTATACAATTTTTACAAGATTAAGAAGAATAAAAAGATTTTACAATCTCTTTAGTAAAGCTTTTTTCTTCGTGTATCTTCTTAGTCGAAAGTTTTGAGTTTTGATGGTTTTAATGAATAATATTCCTTACACTGCCTTGGTCAATCGTCTTCTTGATCACTAGGGTATATACAAAACCCTCTTAAAACTAGATATCTCCTAGAAGAATGATATCTCTTGAGGAAGTAAGGGCCATGGTTGAAGAAAAAGATCATACTAAAAGAGGAAATCAATTGCTATAAGAAAATCATATCCAAATAGAGAAAGCAGAGTTTTCAGTTAATGGAGATACTGAAGTTATCTCCCTTGGTGAAGAGGAAAAGATGTGGTTACTCATCTTAATGCCATAAAAGTCAGTCCAGTCAACACTGCAAAAAAAAATTGGTTTTACCGAAGATCAAAATATGTTCGTAAATGAAAATTATTGAAAAAAAAGGATAAAAATTTGTCGATAATTAATAAAATTATTAATTATTATTATTATTAGATATTTTTAAAGAAATTAAATTTAAAATTAATATTTAAGTGCAAGGAGTTAAACCCAGGTCCAATGAGTATGAGAACCTTTACCGTGAGACAAAAGTCATTTAGTAATCATGCTATTATTAATATTATTATAATTATTATTAGTATTAATTGTTATAATTATTGTAATTATTTTTTTAATATTAACATTAATATTATTAGTATTAATATTTTTGTAATTATTATTATTATTGTAATTATTATTATTATTAATATTAATATTATTATTGTTATTAATATTATTGTAACTATTACTATTAATATTATTATTTCTAATTTATGTTAACATAATTATTACCGATGAATATTTATTCGTGTTTAATTTTATTTTTTTAATTTTGAGATCTATCTGTAAATCTATCAGTATCATCTATCGATAATAAAAAAATTACAAACGAACATAAATATGTCAGTAATTTTTTGTCGATAAATCAATAATTTATTGTAGTGCAATGAAGTATAAAATTCAGGTGAGAAAAATCTTATGTATTTTGCTAAGTTGTGGATTGAACTATTTGTACGCTTGTTTAAATCAGTTCTCAATTAATTCATGAACTCGTACTTATCACATGACCATTTCTCTTAAATCAAGAAAACTCGTGTGATTTTCTAGGTGGTTAAACTAAGTTTTAATTGCAAATTCTACGATGGGATTAATTCTTTGAACTACAATGTTTTCTATTCCGCTCTTTTTACACTCCAACCTTACCCAAACAAGTTATGGTTATCATACTCTTCATCAAAATTAAATACGAAAATCAAGGATTTTATTCAAGACCTTCCTTAAATAATCTCAAAACATGTTTTCCCATATCTTGAGAGAAAAGCTTATAAAGATCTGTGTAATCTCCTTCAAACTACAATGTCTTCATTTCTTATTTGAGTGATTTCAAATCTTTAAGTTAGAGACAATTATTCTTGAACCATACTCATCTCGATCTACCCAGATCCTTAAGAGAAGTTTTTTTACCAATTCCTAAACCCATTGATTCTTCTTTTTGATAATGACAAAAATGGGGACAAATATAAAGGGATGAGTTTATAAAGGGTAACTTGGATGATAAGAAAAAAGAGAAATTGGATGGGCAGAAAGTGAAAGATAAGATGAAAGAAAGAAATCCAAATTTTCAATTGTCTAATATCTGTAATTGTCCTGGGTAGGAGCTCGGTCTTTGGTCTTGGACCAACTACTACTCGGTTCTCGGGTAGGGTAGAGGTTAGCTCGGCCATGGACCTGGAGTCAAGGTAGTGGTGTTGGGCCTGTTTGGTTAATGGGCCTAATTTTCTAACGATGTGCTATGATTTAAATTCAAGTTGCATGTGCTTAAAGATAAAATATAAAGAGATGTTTTATAAAGATATAAGATAAAATATAAAGAGATATTTTATCTGTTGCATGTAAAATACCTGTTGATAGATGTTGCTAACCCTAAAAAGATAGGAGTGTATGTATAACAAAATGTGGCTTGCAGTTTAGCACCTAAAGGTCATTGGTGCACGTGGCAAGTGGTTTTCTATTAGAGATATAAGATAATATGCTTATTTTCAGTTAATATTTGCTTATCTCAAGGGCAATTGCTACATGTGCGGTTATAAAAAGGGGCTGAAACCCTAGGTGAAGGTACGCTGTTTTTAGACGCTGTTTTTACACACTACACTGAGAATTATTGTTGTTTTTGTGAGCCCTTACTGACTTGAGCATCGGAGTGCAAACGGCCGTAAGTGCACCCTTTGTCTCTACAGGTAAAAGCATTCAACAACCCAAGAGAAGTGTAGATTCCAGAGGAGACAAGCGGAGCTTGAACTAGTCGCCAGAGTCAACTGGCAGCCAAGTCACTGGCGAGAACATTTGGCGCCCACTGTGGGGCCCGATAAAACTAGGTCCCACCCACAATCGTGATCAGAGCTATCAGGCGATATGAGGAATACGAGACAAGGGATATCTGGACAACAAGAAACTGACAATGTTACCATGCAGCAAATCATGGAGACCATGAAAGCCTTCCAATCAGTGAATGAAGAAGCCAAGGCTGACCAGTTAAGGCCATTCCTCAAGCGTAGAATGTGGCAAACCTCAAGTTGTATTTCAGCTAAGATATTCTTGCTTAGTGCTTTCTTTTTTAACAATTAAATTTGTTCTTGGAAGATGACACATTTAGCTTTGTTAATTTATTTGAATTGGCACATGATAAGCTGACCTAGCTCGGTATAAGTACAAGCATAGGTGCTCTATGGGATTCATTTGTTTGTTGATTTGCGTAAGCACAACACAGGTAAGTCAACCTAGCTCGATGTCAGTACGAACACTCGAGTATAGGCGCCCCGTGTGTAAATGATTACCTAGTGGCAGGTAAGACAGGGGGCATGTGTACCATGCAGGAGAGCTCGTCATCTCGACCCAAGTGTTTGGGGGAGGTAATCTCGGTGTTTGGTTATGAGAGGTAAGTCGTGAGCTCAGCCCAGATGTTGGTCAACCCAGAAAAGGTAACAAAGATAAAGGAATATTTTATCTGTTGCGATATTATTCTGAAGATAGAAGATGCAAAAGATATTTTATCTGTTGCGATATTATATTTTATCTGTTGTGATATTATATTTTATCTGTTGTGATATTATATTATCTGTTGTGATATTATTATGAAGTTAAAAGATAAAGGAATATTTTATTTGTTGCGATATTATTCCGAAGATGAAAGATAAAAAGATATTTTATCTGTTGTGATATTATTCTAAAGATAAAAGATAAAAAGATATTTTATCTGTTGTGATATTATTCTAGAGATAAAAGATAAAGATATATTTTATCTATTGTGATATTATTTTGGAGATAAAAGATAAAGAGAGATTTTATCTGTTGTGATATTATTCTGGAGATAAAAGATAAAGAGAGATTTTATCTGTTGTGATATTATTCTGGAGATAAAAGATAAAAAGATTCTTTATCTCTTGTGATTCTGGAGATAAAAGATAAAGAAATATTTTATCTGTTGTAATATTATTCTGGAGATAAAAGATAAAGAGATATTTTATCTGTTGTGATATTATTTTGGAGATAAAAGATAAAAAGATATTTCATCTGTTATCATGTTATTCTGAAGATGACGTGAATGATTAATTGTCATTTAAATCTGTTGTGATACTGTTATCATGATCATGATCCCTCGCAGGAGAGAAGTTATTCTTGTTACAGGATATAAGCCATAGTAGTGTAAGAGTACATGTTTAGGAAAGTTCTGGCGAGGAAAGACTTGGTATTTAAGCGCGTCCATTGGTGACCCACCTCTCTTTCCTGGGAACTTACCTGGTTTACTAGTTCACGATCTACAATGTGCAGAACTCAGGTGTCGAGAATGAAAAATGATTATGTCCTACCGTAGCTCGACGGCAAAGAACAATACAACATCAAACTTTTATACCATGCAGGTTCATAGAAGTGTTAGGCGACGAAGCTCATCGACAGAAAATCCCAAATAGGAAGAAGTAGACACGATTTTACAGGTCAGTACGTCAGAGACCTGGATCACCCCATACCAGTTGAAGAGCAAGTTGTCCCCCAAGTGGACAAGACTGTACCGAGTAGTTGAAGTGCTGGGGAATGGTGCATACAATGCAGTGCTATTAGGTGGCGCTCTTTTTCTCTTAAAGAGGGTATCACTCGAGCTTTAGGTGCTCTGCACGATAAGCGAATGCATAAATTTGTCTAAGTGCAGGATATGTCAAGCTAAGAACATGGTCGATGCCATGTGAGAACTAGACACTATGAGAGATGAGCAAGTTGTGCAGGTGCCCGTGATCACTCGAGTTGGGCGCTCTGTGAGATGATTTTAAGTTGCATAGTTTAATTGTCCAGTGGTACGCTGGCAAGTGCCTTGCAAAAGTTGATGATGACGAGGGCACGTGATCAAGCAGAAAGTTGAGCTAGTATGTTGAAAGAATCACCATGCCCAGAAAGGCACAATTATCCGAACATGCACCACACAGAGCAGTACTTGGCGAGATCAAGGTAGGATACCTCTGGATGCGCCACATTCGAGCATTAGCCTGTAGTGGCTATGGGAAATGGTTCAATAAAGGCCAAAGCACTTGAAAGCCTCTTCGCTTAGGCAAGCTCAGCTCGAGCCTGGGGGGCTTGTGTCCTAGGCAGGAGCTCGGTCCTCGGTCTTGGACCAGCTACTACTCAATTCTTGGGTAGGGTAGAGGTCAGCTTGGCCATGGACCTGGAGTTAAGGTAGTGGTGTTGGGCCTGTTTGGTTAATGGGCCTAATTTTCTAACGATGTGTTATGATTTAAATTCAAGTTGCATGTGCTTAAAGATAAAATATAAAGAGATGTTTTATAAAGATATAAGATAAAATATAAAGAGATATTTTATTTGTTGCACGTAAAATACATGTTGATAGATGTTGCTAACTCTAAAAAGATAGGGAGTGTATGTATTACAGAATGTGGCTTGCAGTTTAGCACCTAAAGGTCATTGGTGTACGTGGCAAGTGGTTTTCTGTTAGAGTTATAAGATAATATGCTTATTTTCAGTTAATATTTGCTTATCTCAAGGGCAATTACTCCATGTGCAGTTATAAAAAGGGGCTGAAACCCTAGGTGAAGGTACGCTATTTTTAGACGCTGTTTTTACACACTACACTGTGAATTATTGTTGCTTTTGTGAGCCCTTACTGACTTAAGCGTCGGAATGCAAACGATCGTAAGGGCGCCCTCTGTCTCTACAGGTAAAAGCATTCAACAACCCAAGAGAAGTGTAGATTCCAAAGGAGACAGGCGGAGCTTGAACCAGTCGCCAGAGTCAACCGGCAGCCAAGTCACCGACGAGAACAATAATAATTTTTAAAGAACATTAATAAAAGACTTTTGCACTTCCATTCTCTCAAATTTCGCTTGTGCGTATTGATATATTCTATGTTATTGTTGTCTACTTTTTATTTGACTTATAGTTTTTTTCTTCATAAAAGAATGGGGAGATTGTTGAGTCAGTAGACTAAACAACACTCATCAGATGATCTCATCTCAGGATATGAGCGTCTTTAAGTTTTGATGATAACAAAATGATGCAATTCTTGTTTGTTTCTTCTTGCTTCTTTTGCTTTGATGTTTTTTTGCGGTTTGATGTAGAAGGTTTATGGATTGAATGGATGAAGATTTCAGATTGGAAAAGGTGATTTTGAGTTTTGGAAATAGAAATTTAGAATAGGTGAGTCCAACACCTAAAAAAGATTATGGGCTAGTCACTTTCTATTTCTAACAAAGAGAGAGCTAGGAGACAAGTGTGCTAAAATTTTTGGAGCAATTCTTTATCAAATCCAAGTTGAATTACAAAAGGATTCATGGATCCCCAATTAATCAATCCAATGGAAAATAAGAAAATTGAAACCCTTACATACATCACCAACTATCTAGTTACATGGGAAACAAATGTATTTTGCCCCTTATATTAATGAGTAAGTATAGTTTTTAAGTCGTCAATGATTAGTATTTCACCCTTTAAAGTTTTACTAATTGTTTTCATTGATGATGCAAGTGTCACTTGCCATTACTTGTGATATCTTAAATAATAACATTGATGTGTGGTTCTGCTCATGCACAAGAAGTCACCCATATATCTCAAGAAAATAGTGGACTGTAATTATATTATTAACTTACCTGTGTATATTACTTAAAAGTCTTCTAACAAGTTTTTTTATTAATTAGCTCATACAATAGATATAACGTACTAAAATGTCGACCAAGTACAAAGTCTCAGAAGCTGGTATGGTTGAACTTAAAGGTTTATAATTCTCATTAATTAATGTTCATTAATTAAATTTTTGTTTTTCTTGTTTATCAAAAAATATTAATATCAACTTTTCATTAATATTGAATTGTAGTTTAATAAACAATTGAGGGGGTATGAACGTGGTTACTATGTAACATAATGGATGACTACCATTGTAAGAGCCGACATTAACAGAGGTTGAAACTAGGTAATCATATTTAAATTATTGTCTATAATAAAATATGTGTACTTTAAAGACTAATTTGAACTTATTTTGTGTTGCAATATTTTATGGATGTTCAACCACTGAATTCAAAATCAACTGACAATGTGAGGAACTATTGGGCCACATTATAAGACTCTAGGATAGATGATGAACAATATAGGTTTAATTTATATGTTCTTTAGTGTTATCTTACACCATTTTTCTTACTCCGATTACCCTCAAACTTACAAATGAAATTTTTTTGATTTGGAAACAAGAAATTTTTGCTACACTTCGTGGTCTCAATCTCCTGCATCTTCTTTATGGTACTCATATTCCATCTACGTTTCGCTCATATGAAGATTAGGATCAAGAACCTATCTTCAACCCGTTTTTTTTTTCATTATCATAAGCAAGACCAGCTTCTAGTCGCATGGTTGTTGGCCTCCATGTCCTCCTCCATCTTAACCAAAATGGTTAATCTGGACTGCTCTACTGCTATCTGGACACACTTATCCACATATTACGCTTCCCATACAAGGGCCACCATCAAGAAACTTCGCCTTCTTCTTCGCACACCTAAGAATAACTGTACGGTTGCAAACTACTTTCTTGATATAAAAAAGACTATTGATTCTCTATCTACCATTGGTGCTTCCATTTCTAACACCGAACACATAGATGCCATTCTTGATGGTCTATCAAAGGAATATGATGGTTTCATCACCGAACACATCTTGCCACAAATAAGGACACACTGTTGATACCTGCTGGCATAGGTATGATCCTCCTATCACTTCTTCATTTACAGTTAACATCTCTCAATCTTCTATCTCAGCCAGTGATGATTTTGCTCCATCTATTTTGGGTGCTTCGTCGACCATCGAACATCCTCTTTGGTACCCGATACTGGCGCTACCAACCATGTCACTAACGACCCATCTGTTTTTCACAACAAATCCATCTATCATGGCTCCGAATCTTTAAAAGTTGGCAACAATCAAGGTATGAATATTATACATATTGGATCTGCTTTCTATATTGCACCACACACACTCAAAGTTTATTCTACGCCATCTGTTACACGTACCACATATCACCAAAAACTTGATTAGCGTTGCTCAATTTACAAAAGACAATAATGTCTATTTTGAATTTTACCCTCACTCTTGTTTTGTTAAACATCAGGACACTCATCAGATTCTCATTCAAGGAATAGTTAGAGATGGTCTATATGTTTTTCCTTCTTCCCCTGATTCACTCTCTTACATTGCTAATCATGCGTAATACAAACCGAATGTTCCTCCTTTACTGCTCTGGCATAACAGGCTTGGGCACAATAGTTTTCCTATTGTTCAACGTGTTTTAAAATCTTGTAATATACAATATAACTCTCAAACACAATTTTGTAATGCATGTGTGATCGGTAAGACACACCAACTTACTTTTCATGCTACTATTAACAGTTACACTGCACCTTTACAATTGATTTTATTGACATTTGGGGACCATCACATGTATGTGCATCCAATGGTTAACGCTATTATATCTATTTCCTTTATGCTTATAGTCGTTATACATGTATGTTTGTTATTTCTCATAAATCTCGGGCTTCTCTTGCTTTTTCTCATTTTAAGATATTTGTTGAAAATCAAACTGGCTATAAACTAAAAGCTATTCAAACTGACAACGCCAAAGAGTTTCTATGTTTCAAACAATTTACTACTACCTTTGGAATTCATCATCGTCTTATATGTTCTCACACTCATGAGCAGAAAGGTTATATTAACATAAAGCATAGACATATCACTGACATGGGGCTCACTCTCCTTTTTGTTGCCTCTTTACCTCTCAAGTTCTAGGCTGAGGCATTCATGACCGATGTTCACATTATAAACCTTTTACCCTCTCCTGTTATTGGTAACCAATCTCCTCACGCTCTTCTTTTCCCCCATGCACCTGACTACACAGTCTTAAGAACGTATGGTTGTGCATGTTATCCTCTTCTTCGACCATACAACAAACACAAGCTTGATTTTTGCTCGTCTTGTTGCATCTTTCTTGGCTATAGAATTCACAATCACGGTTACATATGCCTTTCTTCATCTGGTAAGGTTTACATATTTCGTCATGTTATTTTTCAAGAAGATCTTTTTCCATATAATATACCACAATACAATTTTATTCCACATTCTTCTCCCAAAATCATTCCCCCTACCCTGCTCCCATTCCCTTAATAATCCTGCAACCCACATATTCTCCTCCTTCTAATACTTTACCCATTTCCCCTGTTTCTTCTCATCATTCTGATCTTCCCTCCTCTGTCACTATTCAACCCTCTTCTTCTGATCTCTCTCTCCTTCATTCTCGCACTACTACCAATCTAAATAATCACTCCATGATACCACGATCAAAAGCAGGTATTTTCAAACCCAAAACTTTTATCTCTAACATTGACTTGCAGTCTTCCATACCTACTACTGTCACCGAAGCTCTTCACTCTCCACAGTGGTTTCAAGCTATGAAAGATGAATATGATGCTCTTATAAACAACAATACATGGATCCTCACCTCTCTTCCCAGTGGTTGCAAAATTGTTGGTTGCAGGTGGGTTTTCAAAATCAAATACAATGTTGATGGCTCATTTCAAAGGCACAAGGCACGTCTTGTGGCCAAAGGTTTCAGTCAAACTGCAGACACTGATTACAATGAAACCTATAGTCTTGTTGTTAAGCCAACAACCATTAGTGTTGTTCTTTCACATGTTGTTTATGTTGCATGGCCCATACACCAAGTTGATGTCAACAATGCTTTTTTGAATGGTGATCTTCACGAAGATGTTTACATGTAGCAACTGTTGGGAAAAACGGGTAATTTTCCCACTAAAACAGAACCCTAACAGAGCTACCCAACAAATAATATTGAATAAATAAAGCGGAATAATAAAAGAGATAAAGAGGAAAAAACACACCAGAAAATTGTTAATGGAGTTCAGTCAATTTAGCCTAATCTCCGAGCACAGCAAAAACAACTCACTTTTATTATTATGGGAGAAAATATTACAAATTGGGATATTTAACAGTGAAGGAGGAGCGCTTAATTTATAACCCTCAAACCTCCTTCCAAACAATGAACCCACCGATGTGGGACTCGGGATTAAGCCAAAATTAACAAATCTCCACCTTGGCTTAATTTCAAATCTCACCTAATACAAATCTTCTCAAAACATAACAAAAACAAACTTTGCAGTGCTTCAAATTTGCGCCTCCGAGCGCCAACTTCTAATGTGCAAGATATTAACCAAGTCTAAACAATGTTCAAACTTGGCCCTTGTAACCACCTTGGTGAGCATATCTGCAGGATTCTCCGTAGTGTGAATCTTCTGGTGAACAATCTCCTCTTCTTCGAGAATCTCACGCACAAAGTGATAACGAACATCAATGTGCTTCGTCCGTGCATGAAAGACTTGATTCTTTGCTAAATAAATAGCACTCTGACTGCCAGAATATAACTCAAGTTGTTTCTGACCAACTCCCAAGTCTTTAAGCAACCCATGAAGCCAAATTGCTTCCTTCACAGCCTCTGTAATCGCCATATACTCTGCCTCTGTCGTAGACAAAGCCA
>Ga0123342_1008119_pt1 | contig 13438 bp, 6 predicted proteins | sample Turbeawhitnodule_FD_89960 | JGI IMG/M metagenome (GOLD analysis project Ga0123342, IMG submission 89960) | Root nodule microbial communities of legume samples collected from Mexico - Turtle bean Mexico white nodule | ecosystem: Host-associated > Plants > Roots > Nodule | place: Mexico: Nepantla...
ATTGCTTTTATTCCCTTAGCGGTTGTCGGTTACCAAAAACAATCACATCCGTTTATTTCCCTTTTTAAAAAGGGGCTTCCTCTGTTTTACAGTAACAATAAGCTGAATACAATTTCTCTGTTTGTGATGGATATAGAATCCAATTTCTCTGCCACTTAAGGTTTTCTTTTACTTTCAAAATACAAAACACTGTTTTCTTCAGACTAACCATTTTAATATCTTGTATTTCCAAATAAGTTTATATAAATGTGATATTATGATAATTAACATTTTTTATTTCTTACATGTTGGGTCTTTAAAAGTACGAGGATCAAAATTATACTAAGATTTTTAAATTTAAATTTAAAAAAAAAAAACGAAAGGCGTAAAAGACTTTTTTGAGCTAATTTTAACGTTAACTTTTTTTTCCTTATACTAATACACATAACAATTATTTAAGACCAAAACTAATACTTAATTACCTTAATCAATTAAAGAATACAAATAAAAGAAACGAAATTAAATTTTTTATATTAAAATTATTATTTTTTATACTAGAAACAAATCAATACTTATTGTAATGAGCTAATTATTTATCCAATTTATTTTAATCAAGTTATTAATTCTAAATTTTTATGTAAAAAAATTTTATCAGCAAGAAAGAATTAATAAATAGAACTACTTCAAGGATAGTCCAATCTTTATACAAACACATGAAAATAAAGCACACATCCCCTAACAATTCACCCCAACAAACGGAGAAAAGTTACCATCTAACGAAAGAAACCAAAGCATTAATACAATCTGTCACAAGTTAAACCAACAGGTTCAACACTCCAAACAAACTAAACAAAGATCACCAAAACGTAAAACTCGTCCCAACTTTACATATAGTCAACACACCACCCAACCAAATCCCCCAAAAAAATATCAAGTCTAGCATACCTAAAACAGAAGCGTACAACTTAAATCGAATTCAGACAAATCAAGGGAGCAAAACACCAGTCAAAGAAGGAGAAGCAAGCATATGAAACTTTAGAAGTAACCCAAGACCAAGCCTTCAATTGGGCCAAAGAGAATATTTTATAATGATCCACCACTCTGCCATTGAAGATGACCTTAATCCTATGACTCCAAATCTCCCAAACCACTAAGATCCACACACTCCCCAAAACTAAGTTGATAGACTCAAGTGCATTACAAATAGAAAACGGAATGAAATGTGAAAAGGGATCAATAGGAGCAACCGTCAACAAGCCTAACCATGAGAAGCACCGAATCCAAACTAACCATATTATTCTACAAGCAAAAAACAGATGGTTAGTAAACTCCTTTTTTTAATCCACACACACAAACAACAGAGAACACTTTCGACCACCACCCTGCATCTAGCCAAATTAACTTTAGTAGCAATCTTGTTTTCCAGCACCCTCCAAGACATAACCTGGGTCGCAGGAAAAACCTTAATGTTCCAAAAAAATTTGTAATAACTCGATAGCACCCCATCAATTTCTCCCTTTAATAAACCGTAAGCAAATTAACCGAGAACTCAACAAGATCACTTGTCATCAATACCCAAGACAAGACTCGTCTCATGTACATCCTCAAGAAGTTGGCAAACCCGAGTCTTCTTCCACTCAATCAGACTTCTTTGCCACACCAAATTCCACCTCCAAACACTATTTTCTCAAACCACACAAAGCTCCAACAAAATATTTTTATCAACACATAGGAAAAAACAACCTCAATAATTTACATTTTAAGGCAACGTTACCCACTCATCTGTCTTTCCAGAACTTAATACACTTCCCACCCAAATTCTATGTAACTTATCACTCAAATTAATCATACTTTTACTTCTGATGCTTATCTTTCTCCTAAAACGATCAAAAAAACCTTTTTTTTTCTTGACTTGTCAACTTCAATTTTCCAAACCTAAAAGAATTTCTTATAAACAATAATACACAATCAAGCTCAGTAGCTTCTGGACAAGAAGTCACTGACCCATCCACACCATTGCCATGTTACTAGATTCTCGTGGCCATTAGTTTCCATGAAGATTAAATTGGAAGTTGAAGGACCTTTGTCCAACAGTTCCCATTCTTGACCTAGTCCAAACCCTAAGCAACATGTTTGTAAGACTCTTTTAAGGTTGTTTCACACCTGCCATTACTATTTTGTGCATGATCCCAACCTTTATGTAAAACCATTCATCACACATCATCTTTTGGGGACTAGGAAGCAATATCCCATCCCCTTCCAACACTCATTTAATTTTAGTGAATTGCTTTATGCTAATGGACAAAAATAGCATCCTTGACTAAAGGAGATTAATGTAAACAGAAAAAGTGGGCTTTAGGAAATTTCCTCATCAAAAAGGGGAAAATTTTCAAATCATGGTATAACATTTGAATCTCATCAAAAGTTGAGGACGAGTTTTTTTGGAAATATCAATTTTCTTGCGGCCTTCTTCACGCATCATGTCTTGTTGGGGAACAAACCATAGTGCATTGGATAATTAAGTTGAAGCTGTAATAAAAAATAGTTGGCGTATCCAAAAAAAGAAACAAATCATATCAATATTAAAGTTGATTCAATTTCGATTTTGTTCAACACGATGTGTTAGGGAATAGTTATCTACTAATAATTGTACGAGCTCATTTAACTTCATCTAAGTTTGTGAGTATTATTCTATCTTAATTAGGATTAGACTGTTCCCTACCCTTGATCCTAATCTCTTAGAAAAGTAAAAAGTTAAGTTGAAGTGGTGATCGTGCTGTCCAGGTAGGAGGGAACAAAATTTAGATGTAATTTTGTAAATATTTTTAGGGTTATTTTAACTGGAATTATATTTTATATCAATATTTATGTAGAAAAATATAAAAAAAAATATTTATATCTAAAACAATTTTTATTACTAATAAAAAATTATAAAATAGTTTCTAAATTAATATTTACCTTCTACCAAGATTTTAATTACTAATACTTTATATTTTAAATTAGTATCTAAACGGTTAATAAAAATTAATTTAAAATATAAAATAATAAATAGTTAAAACTTTGATAGTTAATAATTAAATAAAAATTTATAAATTATTTTATAAATTTTTATTAATAACAAAAATTATTTTATATATCAATAATTTTTTAGATTATAAAATATTTTCTAATTTAGTATAATATTAACTAATTATTTTAATCTGTAAATGATTATCTTATGATATATATTTTGATAAATGTAAAAGCCAACTGTCAAGGTAAAACTATTTTTTTTAATGGAAATATAACACACCAGACAATTTTGGTGAGATTATTACGTGTCTATTAAACCTTTATATATTTTGGGTTTTTATTTTTATTTTAAAACAATCGATGTATTAAAAAGGTTAAAATGTATTTTAATTATCTCAATTTGATATAATTTTATTTTGTTTTTTAATAAAAATATGTTGAAATTAGTTCTTTAAAAACAATTTATTTCTTTTCACTCTATTCATGTTGTTACTTAATAACAAAATGAGAATACACTCTAAAATAAGACATGTGAGAATATGTCAATTTTTATAAATTCTTATTAAATATTTAGTTTTGATGAGAAAAAAAAAAGGTCATATTTGTTCCTCTCAATAATGAAATTGGTTGGATAAGTGAAAAAAATGTGATAAATATCTTCTTTGTTGGTCACTTTTAAATGATAATACTAATAGTGTAGATGAGAAGAGACCCATACAGTTTTTTTTTTAGAAAGACTAAGTTTTGCTAATTGTTTTGAAGGATTTTTTTTTGTTTTTCAGGACTAATTACTCTAAGAAAATTCAGACATCGAAAAGTAATTGTGTTAAATTAAAAGACTATTATGTTTAAGTCTATTACTAAAAATTTAGTGTAATTAAGATTTGTTTATGTCGAGAGAGAATGGTTGTATGTGTTGTATGTACGGTAATAAAATGATAAGATTCCAGATAAATATATGCTGTTTTTTATACATTTTCTTAATTGGTTGTTTTCGATGAGCTCTAACTAACTTGATCGTCGGAGTGTAATCAACAGGTAGGGCATCATTTGTCTCATGAAGCCTTATTCTAGTGCGACAAGGAGATATGAAATCAGTTCCTGAAGAAGTAGATACAAAAGGGATTATTCAACCTGAAGTCAACCGTCAACTCAGTCAATCGGCAAGAACATTTACTAAAATACATCAACTTAGAAACTACAATAATAAAATTTACTAAAATACATCAACTTAGAAACTACAATAATAAATAGGTTACATTCTAACTTCTTTTTTTTAATTGAGTCAACAATTTGGATCATTCTATTTTTCACAATATTAGTCTTTAAATTAAAAAAAAAAATTGCAATTTTTACTCAATTATCAACTTTGTATACCGTTTTGTTTCTTTTATGTTAGTCTAATTGTACAACGTAAGTAAAATTGAATGTGACCAAAACTACAAATTTTTTTAAATTCTGGAATTATAAGTCAAGTAATAAACGTGATTTAGTTAAATACACGTTTAATAAATTGAGGATTACTTAAATAGTCTTATTGTTTAAAGAACACATAAAAGAGAATGTAACTATATAAAGACAAAATTGATAGTTTTCCTACACTTTGCCTTCTAAAATATCAAAATCAATTGATTTAAAATGTTCAACCTTTTTAATTTGAGGCTAAAAAGTTACACATGAAAAAAAATAAAAAGACCCGCTCATAATTTTACTCATAGTTATTAAGTGGTTTGTTTATATTAATTAAAATTCCATAACGAAATTTTCAGAAAGAAAACTTTTTCCTTTATATGTTTTTCAATATTAATTTTTCTATTTTTAATTTTTCTCTATCTAATATAATAATATGCAAATTATTTAAAAAGTTGTTAAAAAAAATCTTATTATTTCTCTCCATGCAAAGTGCAAAATAACGCATTACTCAAAGGATGCACCGAATATACTACGTGTGGTCCCTCCCGACTCCTAAACCATCCCATCTTCACAAAGGTAATCAGACACGCCCCAAACATGTTTTTACCAAATCAAACAAGAAACAGTTGCAACAAAACACAAAAATTAAATTTAAAGCATGTATGTATATATATAAATAAAATCCTCAATAATAGACAAACATAACAGACAAAAAAAAAAAAAATTAATTAATTAATTAATTAATATATTTTTTTTATATTTCCCTCATTGATTACACAGAAATAAATAGTCACGACTCACACAGGCGTGGAAAAAAACTCACTAGAAAGCATCACAAAACAGTAACAATTTCCGTAGTATTACCATTTCTCACTCAATTTCTCAACCTAAATGCCAAAACAACCTTAAAAAATGACATCCAAACATTTTCCATGTTTTTTCCCTTAATTTCCTAGACAGCACAAGATCAAAAAGGCTGAAGGGAAAACCCCAAAAGCGCGTTTCCGCAACGCGCTTTCATCTGTGAGCAGTAATCAGCGTTTCGATGAACCGCAACCCGTCGAACCGTGGCGCGAACTTCTCCATCGAAGCCGCACTCACCACCGGCGAGATCCCGCCGTGATCTCTCCGCGCTCCGCCGTCCTGCACAACCGAAACGCTCGTTTCAATTTCACCAAAAAAGGAGAATTTTCACATGAAAATTTCAGATCCCGCTGTTTGACACAGAATCACAACAAAAACAGAGAAATTTCGGATTTGAAGGCGAGTACCTGTATAGAGAACTTGGCGGAGGAAGAGAGGGAAACAGCGGTGGCAGTGACGGCGGCAACGGAGGCAGCTAGGAGGGCAGATTTGTTCATGGTGAAAGCTTTTGGCTGCCTAGAAAATTTTGGGGTGGAGAAAATATTTCTGGAAAAATGGGAGAACAGAGAGAAAATTGAAGAGTATGTGTTTGTTTAATCGGGTTTGACGGCTTATATATAGAGAATGGTGAAGGATGGATGGTTTTGAGCTTGGAGGGTAATAATGGAATACCGATGAAAATTAATTACGCGGCAATTCTTCATTTCCTTTTCCTTGTTTAAAATTACCCTTTTTCTTATTATTATTATATCATATTATATGTTATATACAATGAAGTGGACCGAAGACTTTCTTTTAATTTCATATATATTTTATTAGTATTTCAGTAATTCATTTTTTAATTTCAAATATCTATTTGTATTTAGTGCTAATTTAAAACTTTATTTAAGAGGATTGAATATCTTATTACTATCACTCATATCATTCGTTTGTGGCTTGTATTTTTGTTAAACTCATGAAACATGATCCACTCATAAATAGAAGATATAATCCTAAGAATATATCAATGGAACAGAGCAAACACAAATAATATTTGTGCTTATAATGAATGTTTATAAAAAAAATACTTCTTTGTATAATTTGTTCAATTTAGTGCCTATGTCAATTCAATTAAATTTCTTGACTTTCTTTTATTAACGTCAATTTGATCACTTCCATCAACACAAAAAGTATTACAAAATAATATGATAGAAACTATCAAATTAATGTCAATTTTAAAATTTAATTTAAATTTTTAATAATACAGGAATCAAATTGAATAAATTATATAAATGTAAGACTAAATTATATAAATACAGCACTAATAACTTAATAAAGTAAATAACAATATATCTAAATACATTTTTTTAAAAGACCACAAAAAACGTAACTTTTATTTCATCTTCAAAATTTACTTCAAAGCTATAAAGATGCTACAGGTTTTTTGCATACTAATTAATATGGTTTTGTTAATTTTAAAGAAATAAAAAAATAAAGATTTATATTTTTTTTGTGTTTTCTTGGTTAAATTATTTATTTTTCATATATCTATACAATTTATTTCAACTTACTCCAATAAAGAACTTCCATTAAGTCCTTTATTTTTAAATAAACATCAATTTGGTTCATTTGATGAAATTGTTAGTGTCAGTCGTGGAAAGATCAAATTTTAAAGCTAATTTAAAAATGAGAAAATCAATTGGAAATTTTAATAATATAAGAACCAAAAGATGAAAACCAAATTTTAGAATTTTGATCATATATTTTATTAACAACTTTCAAAAAATAATTTCAAGGCTTGAAAACTAAAATTCGCTAATATTCTACGCAATTGTAACGCATGCGATTAGAAAGCTAATTATCGATTAATATCATATATTTAAACAAAAGCCTTTAAATAACTTATTATAAGTTCTTTTTTAAAGTGTATGTGGGTATAGTGAGAAATTTCTTAGGTTTTTGTTAATTTTTTTTTATATAGCTTTTGGTAAGTTAGGGTAATGAGTTTTTAGTTTGGACGTTGTCGGGCGACGCTGGTGGGGGAATTTTTCGTGGGTAGGTAGGTAAACATATATAGGTAAACATATATGTTATACTATGTTGTTGGGTACTATTAACGTTGGTCTTTGATCAATAAAGGGACTTGGTGTTGGTTGTAGGTTGTGAGTTTTAATTCTGGTGTTTCGAAGGTAAGTTTCGATCTTTGATTTATTTCTTATGGTGGTTAAACAGGTTATACGAATACCAAGCATGCCGATAGGCAGGTAAGAGTTCTTTTCGTTTTGAAGAAGAGCGGGCTCTCCTTGGCTTGGTGTTGTGGGGGTGGTTGATTTTAATTTGTATTAGTACTTGTATTGTGATTTGTAACAGTGCGTGTTGTTTCTTTGGGTGTAGTAGAGTTTGTTTTATGTGTATTGTTTGTACTAAAGACTGGTTGTATAAACTCGGACATGGTAGTAGGAATTTTTTTTTTGGCGTGGTTCGCCATGCCTCTCTTTTGAGGTTTAGTTTGGAGGTATGTAGAGCCTGATTATTCAGGTGTTGAGCAGGTTGGCTTTTGCCACTTTGTGTATAAGGGTTGAGATAGTCCTGAAGTGTCTCATTTTATTTTATTTATTCTTTGCTGAGCAAAAACAAAAAATAGTGAGAATTTCTGAGTTGTTCCACTAAGTTGTGGTGTACCTACAAATGATTCTCTAACGCTCAAGTTAGTAAGAATACAAATGATTTCATATGTGAGTAAATGAATAATAAGATATATCTACTTCTTGATAGGATTGAGTTATTTATAGACTCATAGGTTTAAGTAGAGATTCAATAAAGTGGTTACTTTTTCATAATCGTTTAGGCCACATTCTTCCCTATGTGTGTCCTATTATTAAGGTGATTTGGTAGTTACTTGATAGTTAAGGCCAAACATTGAGTAACGTGTGTAGTTACGGTCAACTTTATTGTCATAAAGTGAACTGTTATAATTGTTTTAACAGTTTTCATCAATTAATACATAATATTTTTTAAATCCCTATTGTTTAGGTACTAGGTAGTACATAAGCCCTCCCCATGAGTGGGACAATCATAATAGTAATGGTGGAAAATATAAATGCTCTCTTTGGTGGAGGGATCTTAAGAGTGTGTGTGGAGGTAAACACCAAAAAAACATAGTTTGTTAATAACTTAAAAAGAGGAAGGTTGGGGAGGGAACAGGTATTAAACTCTAGTATGGTATGTGGTTAAGTATTTCTAAGCAAAAGGAGGAGTGTGTCAAAGAGAGGGGGATTGAAATCAAAGAAATTGGACAAGTGATATTAAATGGAGAAGATAAATGTCGGTGTAGGAAACTGAAAAGGTTGAACGTAAGAAAGGTATTCAAGATTAATGGTATTGAAAGGGATAAAAGAATGATAAATACTCTGCCAAATCAGCTTCAATTTTATACAACAAGATGTGAGATTTAATCAATCTTGTGAGATATATAAAGAATTGTTGGAAAAGATAATACCATACAAGGTCAACTTTCATGTCTAGAGGTTGATGAGGAACAAATTAAGGAACAACGGTTGAAGAGAAATATTATTCTGTCAACAATGGATTTAAATTTCCTATTGTTGAATATGTGGAACATGTCTTGTTCGTTTTAGTAGAGTTCATGATATTTGGATGGTCTGTTATGCTTGGATTGATCTTAATATATATGGTGTTCCTTGAAATGCAAAAGCTCATTACTAGCAACATAAACAAGGGACCACCTAGTTTAAAAAGGATGTTTGGATATGTTATAGGTAATTGTGGTATGGTATCTTTAGAGGGAAAGTAACAAGTGTGTTTTGGAGGAAGAAATGTTGTGTAAAGAGAAAATTATTTTATTGTGATAAGGTTTCTTAAACAATTATGATATAAGTTAGTCATGTTAAAAGAGGATATATAATAACAGCTATGAAATATGTTTAGTCAAAGGCGTAAACATACCAATAACTTTTAGTCACGCAACAAACAAAATATTTACCCAACGACTACACCCCTGGGAGTTTTTCATACAAATAAAAAAATCTTGCGCAACGAGAATTGACTCATCCAGACTCATGTTGCGAAGTACACACAAGTATTCTTTCCCAAGCTACTTATGACTCAAACAAGTATTCTTTTAACAAGTCACTTTTGGCTTATCATGAGTATTCTTTCGGCTCCCAACCATTCCTAGTTGACCTTATTCAAGTATTCTTTCCACAAGCCATTTTTTTCTAAACTATGTAGTCTTTTAACAAGTCACTCCTGGCTTATGCAATCACAAGGTTTGATTTATCAACATATCACAATTTTAGCACACTAAAAGAATAATGTCTTTCAACATATACAATGGTTAAACTCCCTTAACTAGTTTTTTTATATGAACACAAACAATGTTCTTACAAAGTTTTAGGGCAAATAAAAATTTTAGCAAAGTTTTGGCCTTTGCATATGATAACTTTTCTTCTTATCTTATTCTTCTAAAAGATACTTTATATAGGTTTGTGAAGAGATGATCGTTGTAAACCCTTTTCTACGTGTTGAGTAGTTTTGCACTCATTTGGATGCCTTCTTCTTCTTTTTGTTATTGTTTGTTAGATTTTGACAAAGAAACATTGAATGTGTTTCATGCAACATTAATTGCTCTTATCTCTTTTACGCAATTTCTCAAATATCTACAATACTTATCTTCTTAGGTTGCATAGCTTTTTATTCCTTCAAGTGATAAAAACACACATCATATTGGACAGTAGCTTGGTCAAAGTTGACATTCTTGTGTCAAATAAAGTTGACAAACATTTGAGCTTCAACTTGAATCGCAAGAGATATTTGAATAGAGCTTTGAACTTGGACGTGAATCTCTTGACAAAAGACAATGAAGACATTTTCTGCATTTTCGAAACTTAAGCTAAGAAAGTTCCTCGTGTTTGAGCTTAAAGTTTTGTTTATTACTTTCTTTTATTGATCTTCATTTGCTTATCAAACGAAGTGAAATTTAACATACTTTATCGTTTGCCAGATGAAACACATACACTAGGGATGACAATGCGGGGTAGGTCATGTGGGCTGGCCCGTAGCCTACAGGCCGCTACCAAAAAGCGCGGGACGAGCTCACTAATCTAGTCCACTAACCCGATTAGGCTCACTCCACATAACCCACAGCTCGCGTGGGTCAACAGCGGGGCGAGACGAGTTGGCCCACTGGCTCGCATAAATAAAAAAGTAATTTTTTTTACAAAAAAATCATACCCCACTCACCGTTATTGCAATGCGATCTTTATTTTATTTTATTTAAAAAAATTGAATTTAATGTACTAAAAAATGTTTCATTTTAATCTTCTAAAGGAGTTAATATTAAGAGTGACAATGGATTTAGTTTTAAGTAAAGTTTTATATTTAAATTTTTTTAATAAAAGATTAATATAAAGAAAAGATTTCAATTAGATAGTTAAAAAAAATAGTCATCTTCATTAAAATATCTTGTAGCAAAACTTTGATAAGATACTCTTATGTATTTACATACATATATTGGAAAAATAGATACAAAACAAAACTTTAATTATTTTTAATCAAACTTTCTAACAACCATTATACTTGAATTCATATGTTTATCTTAACTGAATGAATTGAAAGAGGGATAAAATTTGAATTTTTCAACAGTAGGAATAACTTTTTTATAATTAATAAAATTTTAATTTTTGAATTTTTTTTTCTTATGTGAATTAACCTGTAGACCCGCGGGTTATCTCTCTTATGTAGGACAGACCAGTAAAATGAGTCTACACTCCTATTACAAAGCGGACCAATCCAACCCACATTTTATGGACCAAACATGAGCTTAACTAGCCCGAATTGCCACCCTAACATACACCCATGATCTAATTTAGCATATTTAATATGTATCTTAAACTTTATTGTTTATAAACATTTAATCAAAACAATCAGTTGACTATCATGATAAGAGAATGATTAAAAGGACAACATCCAACTAAAACCACAAACTAACTTACTCCATTCAAAATTAGAACTAACTAACTCTATATATATAATTAAATAAATGAAGGTTCAAATAAAAATTAAATTAAATTATCAATTTTAAATGTATTTCACACACTAATTTATCACATTAAAACAAGATTTTTACAAAAGCTTATAATTGACATTGGTAACAATTGTTTTCATAAAAGGTCACTAATTTATATAATATTTATTTACAATACTTTTATGGTAACCATATATTTTTTTCATCATATCAAGCATCGCATATCATTTAATCTCTCTTTGGTGTATATTTGTATTAACAATGTAAAATTTCTACATAAACCATGCATGAAAATTAAAGTGAAATCTGTATATGAATACAGTTTCATCATCACGAAAAAGTTACTTGCGACAAGGGTAAAAGTAGAACGAGGAGAAAAATAATGAGATATTTATCTAGAATAATCTTCTCATTGTAACTTTTAACTTTTCAAGAGTTTGTCGTCATCCCTATAGAAAGTAGATTTAGGTCACCCCTGATTAAAAATCTCTACCCAATAGTAAAAAGAATTTTAAGAGAAAAGAAAATAAAGGCAAAAAGGAGTGATGATAGCATTCATGGAACATAAAATAATTTAAAAATAATGAAAGTTGAAAGTATGAAACCAACACTAAGAATAAATAAAACACATTAACTATAGTTAAAAACTATCACTTAAGCAATTGTTTAACACATTAAAAAGAAAGGTGTGATAAGCAATTGTTTAACACATTAAAAAGAAAGGTGTGAAGAAAGTGGTGACACATTCATTTAGCACCAAAAAAGGAATTGCTAAGCATACATAGCATATTTACATAGAAATGGAGAAAGAGATAAATAATGGAAAATAATAAAAAAAAATGAGGAAATGATTCCCACACACACCGTTAGTCAGTTAATATAGTTTTATTGTTAGCCTCTCTTTACGGTTCTGTTATTGTTGCAGACCCCCTGTTATTGTTGCAGACCCCTTTCTGTATATAGGCTCTCATGCCCACCTTGCTAAGGAAGAATAATAATAATATCTTTCCTTTTTCATATATGGTATACTGAGCCAAATTTTTTTTCTCTCCCAACATGTCTTCTCCTTCCTCTTCCACTTCCTCTTCTCCTTCTTCCCTCTCTGACCAGCGCATACCCATTCCTTCTGGTGTCCACCATTTTAAAACTCCTATCTCTCTCAAACTCACCGATGAAAACTTTCTTGTTTGGAAACAACAGGTAAGTGCTACTCTACGTGGTCTCCAACTTATGCATTTCTTGGATGGCACTGCCGTTCCTTCTGAGTTTCTGAATCAAAACAATTGCAACGTGGCCAATCTTGCATTTTGCACCTATCAGCAACAAGATCAACTGCTTGTAGCTTGGCTTCTTGCTTCCATGTCCTCCCCTCTTTTAACCAAAATGGTGGGTCTGGATTCTTCTGTTGCAATCTGGGGATGTCTGCTCACTCATTTTGCATCACACACCCGTGCCATGGTCAAAAAGTTTCGTCTTCTCCTGAAAACTCCAAAGAATGATAAAACTATCACCACCTACATCACTAATATAAAGAAAATTGCTTATTCGCTTGTTGTTGTTGGTTCCCCCTTGTCCACTACAGACCATGTCGATGCCATTCTTGATGGGCTCTCTGCAGATTACGATGGTTTCATCACTTCCATTCTTTCTCGTCAAGACCCATACACGGTAGACGATCTTGAAGCCCTTCTGCTTGCGCAAGAAGAACGTTTTGAAAAGCACAAGCTGGCACATGATTCCATTCTTCAGGTAAACAATGTTTCCTTTTCATGGAATCTCAAAAACCAATACAAAAAGAAACCTTCCACCTGTCCCTTTCGTGGAGGCCGATCACAACATCCCACTGGTTTTCGTCCACCCAACCCTCGTCCACCTGTTGGGCTTGTATTTGGGCCAATAGTAAAATATGACTAGTTAGGGTTAAAAATGATTAGTTAGGGTAACATTTGGGCTTCTTTGAGCCCAATGTAACCCTAAAACGTATAGGGTATATTGGAGAACGAAAATACCTTGGCATGGAGTACATGGACGTCCACATGGCAACATAGGAGTGGAGAGGATTTAGCATGGAAGGTGTGAGCTAAACATGGAAAGCATGACTCCACATGGCACCTTCTCATTGGAGAGTTTTATTTTGAATTTTCA